>Ga0307474_10001479_pt1 | contig 17047 bp, 14 predicted proteins | sample atmos_gasesECM1C_2_FD_203312 | JGI IMG/M metagenome (GOLD analysis project Ga0307474, IMG submission 203312) | Hardwood forest soil microbial communities from Morgan-Monroe State Forest, Indiana, United States - atmos_gasesECM1C_05 | ecosystem: Environmental > Terrestrial > Soil > Temperate... | reverse complement strand
TCTCGGGTGACGCCGTTCGCTCCGGGCAAACATTATGTTTGGATCCCGTCGACGACTGGCACTAACCTCGGCCACTGGGCTGAGGTTGAGGGCGATGGAAAAGGAATGCCGATAGGCATGTCAGAACGCCTGAACAATGAAGGCAACGCCCTGGTGCGACAAATTCAAACTCGCAGCGGCGACGGTAACTCTCACTAAGCTCTCGGTTACTAGAGGTTAGCGGTGAGACGCAGGCCACAAGGCTTGCGCGAAAGAGTTTTTACGTTTAAGTTCTAAAACTTTATGGTTATCAAATCACTCCAACTCTCCATTGTTGCCCTCCTCGTTTCTGCCGTAGCTGCGTGGGCGTCCACGCCAGTCGGGCCTGCCCGTATCCAGGGCATGGTCACAGATTCAAATAAAAACCCTGTCGCCGGGGCTGAAGTCCATATTACCGCCAAAGACGGAAGCGGACTCCAAAAGATTGTCCGCACCGACGCGAATGGCCAATTCGGCGCCAGCAGCTTGCCAGTCACCGATTACGAGGTGGTCCTGTTTGTGAACGGCCAAATCAAGGCTACCCTCACCAACCAACACGTTTTCGGTAATAAGCCAACGCAGTTGGATTTCAAATTAACCGGGAAATACGTTGCTAATGCCAAGAAAAAACACACGCACATGGTTTACGTGCCGGCGGAAACTGGCAGTAACTTGAGTGGGCGCTGGGTGGAAGTCGACGACCAAACCGGCGCCGGAGCTGCGGGCGCCGAGTCAGGTGAAGTAAGCCACATTTCGGGCGCAGCGGTCCGACAGATGCAGAACAACGGAAGCAATTCCGGCGGCAACTAAAAGTTCAACAATAACAATAACCAATTTAGAAATGCGCGGCCGAAACGCCGCGCGTTTTTTCGTACCCATATTCCGAAACGAAAGCGCTCTACCCTGAAACCATGTAGCCTTCTTCGCCGTGCTCGTTGATGTCGAGTCCTTGGCGCTCTACCTCCGGCGCAATCCGCAACCCGATCGCCGTTTTCACGACCAAGCCGATGATGGCGCTGGCGACAACTGCCAGGAAAATTGTGATCGAAATCGCTTTCAGCTGTTCGAGCCAAAGCGAATGTCCAATTACCTTGGTGAGACCATTTTGAGTTGCAGGCGCTCCGCTCAAATTTCCATTCACGGTCTCGGTCGCGAACAATCCGGTTAGAAACGCGCCCAACGTTCCGCCGACGGCGTGCACGCCAAAGGTGTCGAGCGCATCATCGTAATGAAACCACGATTTTAATTTGGTGCAGGCGAAGAAGGGCACGATGCCGGCCGCGATCCCGATAATTACCGCCCCTGTTGGATCAACATAACCGCAGGCCGGTGTGATCACGACGAGTCCCGCAACCGCGCCCGAGCAAAATCCAAGCACACTCGGCTTGCCGCGCAGAACATACTCGAGCATTGCCCACGTGAAGGACGCAACTGCGGTTGCCATTGTGGTCGTCGTGAAAGCATTCGCGGCAATCGCGTCGGCGCCGAGCGCGCTGCCGGCGTTGAATCCGTACCACCCGACCCAAAGCATTCCCGACCCGACCATACAAAGCACCATGCTGTGCGGCGCCATGATTTCTTTTCGAAACCCGAGCCGCGGTCCGAGCAACGCGCAAAGAACCAGAGCCGACCACCCGGAAGACATATGGACCACGGTGCCTCCGGCAAAATCGATCGCAGTGATACGGGCATGCTCGTTCCAGACGCCATTCATCAGTCCGTCTATCCCCCACACCATGTGCGCGATCGGGAAATAAACCACGAACATCCAGACGGCGACGAACGCGAGCACGGCCGCAAATCGCATTCGCTCAGCGACCGCGCCGATGATCAGGGCCGGCGTAATGATCGCGAACATCAATTGATACATCGCGAAGATATTTTGTGAGACCCAGTAGGAATAATCGCCATTCGGCCTGGCGTCGACTCCGTGGAGAAACGAAAACCTTAGTCCGCCAAGGACTGGCGAGCCGCGTGAAAACACCAGGGAGTAACCAACCGCCCACCAAAGAATCGCAACCAGTCCCGCAATGCCGAGGCATTGGGCCAGGATTGACAGCACATTTTTCTGCCTAACAAGTCCTCCGTAAAAAAGCGCCAGACCCGGTAATGTCATGAAAAGCACGAGCGCAGATGCGGTCATCATCCACCCATTGTGCCCTGGGCCCGGACCGGAAATATTTGAGACGGTTTTTGCGTTGGCGGAATCAGAACCGCGGGCGGCGTTGTTTACATAAGCCTCGAGATCAGCAACGCGCTGTTCGAGCGAAGGCGAAGCCGTCGGAGCCGGGCTCAAGCTTTGCGCGTTTAGCGCTCCGGCGCTCATCAAGAGCGCACCAACAATGAAAACGCGAACCATCATGTCGATCCTGCCGCCCAGCGTTTTAATAGAGCGTGGTGCGCAAGATCGACAAGGAAAACTCCGCCGGGCGTTCTGCGACGAAACGCGCTCGGAAATCGCGCTCTACCTTGACGCTCGACGGGATCTCTCGGCCTTAAAGCTTAATAAAACCGGCGCTGTTGCCGAAATGTGACGTTGAAACCTGATTCATCGACTGAATGTCAGCGCTATTGTTGTTGTTGTTGTCGTCGTCTTCATCGTCGGCGTCGTTGCCGTTATCCATATCGGATTCATGCTCTGAAATTACCGCCGGCAGATCGTTGTTCTGCAGTTTTTCGTAACGCTGCCGGACTTCGGCCGGCACTTTGTCGAGATCTTCCTTGGTCTCGACCGGTCCGCTGAATTGCAGGAGTCCCTTCGGATCTTTGGCAGTTAACACCTTCTTTCCGTCAATCTTCTCGACACGCAATTCACCTTTGTCGTCGGAATAAACAATCTGCGCTTTGCCGATGTCGATCTTCGTGGTGCTCAACCCGCCATCCTGCCGTTGGGTCACACTGATTCCGGCGGCCCGACGCGCTTCATCTCGGGCCCGGCGCGCCTCATCGCGAACACGCTGCGCCTGGTCGCGCATTTGTTGGGCCATGTCACGTTGATGCTCCGCCATATCGCGACGGTGCTGTGCGTCCTCACGAGCGCGTTGGGCTTCGGCCTGCGCCGCCATCACTGCGTCATGAATGACTCCTTGAGTTTGGTCTCCGAGCTGGTCTTTCAGTCGGTCCATTTGCTCCTTAAGGTCCCCCATCCCGAAGTCGCTCCAGTCGTTTCCGTTGAAGTTGAAATGTGGATGACGGCCCCGCCACATATCGGAACGCTCCGACACTTCTTTCTTCGATAGCTTCACGCCGATCTTCTCCTCTTTGCCTTTGCGCAAAACCGTGAAAGTCACAGTTGTTCCTTCCGGGAAACTGCGAACGAGTTTCGAAAGCTGATTGCGTTCGGTCAGAATTTGATCGTTTAGCATTCTCAGGATGTCGTTCTGTTGGATGCCAGCTGCAGCCGCTGGACCATCCGGAACAACATATTCCACGACTAGGCCGAAACCTTTTTGCAAACCAAGCTGTTCGCTGACAACAGGCGGAATCTCGTCGGTTTCGACACCAAGATATGTGACGGGCACTTTCTTCTCGTGACGGTCGCGATCTCGATCATTGCCGGGGCCGACGGGACCAGTCGGTGGTGCGCCAGCCGGCTGCGGCGGCGGTGGTGGTGGTGGATTCGGTTGGGCAAATGCAGCGATCGGCAAGAGCACGAGGGCGGCAACAGTGATGATGGATTTTGTTTTCATAATTTTATTGTCCTGAAACTGGAATGAGTGAGACCTCTTCTCTCGGGTAGGAAATTCGCAGAGTGGCGCCCGTCTTTGGATTGCGCCACTGTAACGTCTCGCGGGTGTTGGAGCGGAGGCGACGCATCGGTTGCTCGGAATTAGACCGAAAACGCAGTCCCTCGTCGCGCGTGTGATAAACCACCTGAGTCAAGCCGGCCGGAACGAGCTGCGCAGTTGAAATCGCCGGAGGAGGCGTTGTTGATGCAGTCCTGGGGGCTCGCGCCCCCTGTTGTTGAAGTCGAACGAACGCGAAGAGCACCAGCGCAGTCGCTGCAGCCAACCCAAACCCGAGTGGCAGCCACTTGAAATGAAAACGGCGCTCGCGCCTGAGCACTGCGGCTGTTGCTGGCGACGTTTCCGGCCCGGCAAGCGCGCTCTCGATTCGCGTGCTCAGTTCCGCGGATGGCCGGGCCGGCCGCAGTTTGCGCAGTTGGTCTTCCAGTTCGGAGAAGTCGTTCATGTGGACGGTAAATTCTTTTTCAAAGCGGCGAGCGCGTAACGATACCTCGATGCCGCCGTGTTCTGCGAAATTCCGAGCGCGCTCGCGATTTCGGCAAACGTCAGTTCGTTCCAAATCTTCAAAGTGAGAACCTCCCGCTGTTCCTGAGGCAAAAGATCGAGCGCGGCGACCAGCGCACGTTGCGAATCGTCTTGGAAATCAAAAGCCGGTTGCACAGATTGATCGGAATCGGAGAGAGCAGTCGCTTCGCGGCGCTCGCGACGACTGTCGCGGCGTATAAGATCGATCGCGACGGAGCGAACTGTCGCGTAAAGAAGGCCACGATTTTTGATGTCGTGGTTCCTTCGCCAAAACTTAACGAAAGCTTCCTGGACAACGTCCTCAGCGTCAGCCGCCGACCGCGTCCATTGCCGGGCGAACAACACCAGGCCGGGCGCGAGCTGAGAAAAACAAATCTTCCAATTTTCATCGGTGGCGACATTCTCCATGACCTTTTCACGGTCTTTTATAATCAGGACGCCGCCAAATGGTGTTTTTGTCTATCGCCTGACAGATTTTTTCTTGCCTTGAGTCCGGCCCGGAGAGACAACCACGGGCATGAACTGGATGGCAATGAATTGGATAGCGGTAATTTGTGCAGCGGCAGCTTACTGGGTCATCGGCGCGATTTGGTACATGGGTTTGTTCGGAAAAATCTGGGCAGCAGCTATCGAACAATCGGGAGTGAAGATCCAGCGCGGCGGCATGGGCGCGAAAATGATAGGCAATTTCCTCTGTAACCTCGTGGCCGCGGCGATCATGGCACGTTTGATCGCCCGGGCCGGTATTACCGAGCTGGGCTATGGCCTCAAGCTCGGCGCGGGCGTAGGCCTCGGTTTTGCGGCGACCGCGCTCACGATCCAATACTTGTGGGAATCGAAGCCCTTCAAGGTCTGGCTCATCGACGCGAGCCACCACGTTGTTGGATGTATCGCGCTCGGTGGAATCCTTGCGGTGTGGCGATAGTTTTGGCAGGGGCGATTGACTCAATCGCCCGGGCGGTTCGGTGAACCGCCCCTACCTAACGCGCGCAGAATCAGATTACCGAGCCAGTCCGGGTTCGCGATGCCGTTGCGGTAGGCTTCTAGCGATTCTACCGACGAATTCACGCGCAAGTTGCTGTAGCTTTGATCGAGATTTTGCCAGCGTTCATGCCAATAGACAGCCGCTTTTACGCGCGGATAACGCGTTCGAAAGAGTTCCAGCCCTTGTTTGATCCATTCCGCTTTATGCATTCCAACCTCGCCGGGTTCGAAGGGAAATTCACCGGTGGCCCATTCTGCGATCATTACCGGCTTGTTCGGATCCAGACCGCATAATTCCTGATACGGCCAATCGACCAGTGAATAAATGTCGGGATTCGGTTCGTCTTTGAACTGCTGGCCGTAAACGCTCATGCCCAGCCAGTCGACGTAATCAGAACCGGGATAGTAAGACGGAGCAAAATTCCAAGTATCCACTGGCGACGAATAATTATTCGTATGAAACATCCATTTGATGTTTACCGCGCCGCGCGCACGAACCCGGTCCACCACGTGGCGATATGCGCGCCGGAACGTTTCCGGGCCTTTCCAGTTGTCGGCGTTGTCGTCCCATTCATCGCGGCCATAAAAGACTCCCGACCACGGAAACCATTCGCCGTTCATTTCATCGCCAAAAACGACAATCATCGGGTGCCCGAATTCGCGAGCGGCGTCCGCCCATTTGTCGATGTAAGCGTCCCATTGGCCGGCAATAATGTTGTTTAAGCTGAATTTGTCCGGACCGCGGTTTTGAATGTAGGGCTTGTCCCATGGCGACCAGAAAACAAGCGGCAACGAACCGTGTCGCCACAGGACATTGAGATTCGCAGTCGGAAAAGTTTGTTCACCCCAGTAACTCGATGACGCGATGATCGCCTGATGTTTGCCGACCATCTGCTCAAAATCTTCGATTTCCTCGAGATTCACCGTGTCCTCCTCATCTCCAAAATCGATGAACGCGCCGGTGTAGGCGCCATGTTCGGGAATAACAATCTCGACCGGCCCGTTTGGGTCAACAGATGTCGTTAGCTTTGCCTGCTTGGTACACGACACAGCAATACAGATCGACATCCCCGCTACGATGAAAGTGAAATGACGAATGACGAATGACGAATGACGAAACAATTTCGAAATCCGAATGACGAAGGTCATGATTTGCTTCGCCAGATTTTTGAGAAAATAAGATGCAGTTCTTTGGCTTCCAACCAGAGTGGTCGTGCTTTTGGTTTAAGTTCCGGTACAGCACGTACCGTCATCCGTAGGAAGTGTTTGCCTTCACGCGCTTCTTTCGGGCAAGTTCCAATGTTTTTCAGAAAATTCCCTTTCTCGAGATCGCGTCATCCGCTTCACCATAAATCGCTCCCACGCTAGTCGCGGCAAACTGGCTAATCAGGCGACTCGTTACTGGACTCTGCGGAATCGTCTTCGCGAAATCGATGACCGCTTCTCCGAACTTTGCCGTGCGCTCCTCAAGATCATAGACGCGGGCATTGGGGGCTTCTTCGCGAATGAGTGGCCGCTCATCAACATTCCAGAACGCGTCTTCGCCCGAAAGGCTTCGGGGTTTGAGCTCTGTCATTCCTTCGACATTCGTCATTCGTGCTTCGTCATTGCGCTCACGCGCGAACGGGAACACTCGCGGTTCGTTCAAGCTTGCCCCAGCTGACCCACGCGCCTTTGATTGCGCGTAAAATCGCTTTCCAAATGCAGTAGCTGAGCATTGGCCGGTAAATCAGACGCATCGGCAAAATTCGCCAGGCCCGCGACACGGGGTCCTTTTCCAAAATACAGGCAAGCGTAGCGAGTATCACATCCATCGAAAGAAATGTAATTACAAATGGCAACACCGCGCGCCACGCGCCAAATGGAAGCGATGCAAGCAGGAACAAATCCACCACCGGTGTAATGGCGACGAGAATGATTTGGAAAAACCAGACGCTCGGCAAACTGAACCAGCCAAGCGCGCGATAGTTCCAGTTAAAAACCATGTCTCGATGTTTCCATAGACATTGGAGCGTGCCGTAAGCCCACCGAAAACGCTGTTTTGCCAGGGTGCGGACTGATTCAGGAGCTTCCGTCCAACCAATGGCCTGAGGAACATAGACGATACGTTGCCGATCCTTGTGCAGGGCGAGCGTAAGATCGGTGTCTTCCGCAAGTGTTTGTAAACTCAAGCCGCCGGCCTGATCGATCACGCTTTTTCGGATCGCGCTGATTGCCCCGGGGACAACCGTAATGCAGTTCCAACGAGTATAGGCGCGGCGATCGAGATTGAACCCGCAGGTGTATTCCAGCGATTGGCACCGCGCGATGAACGTTCGAAGATTTCCAACCTTTGCGTGCCCTGAAACCGCGCCGATTCCTTCCTCAGCGAAAGGTTCGACCAGGAAGGGAAGCGTATCACGCTGAAAATGCGTGTCCGCGTCAACAAATACAACGATTCCGGTACGAACGGCCGCAAGCGCGCGTTGCAACGCTCGCGCTTTGCCGCGGTTCTCCTGCCGAAGCAAACGCACTCGCGGATCGACATTCGCCACCCGTTCAACTTCAGCGGCGGTCTCGTCACGCGAGCCGTCATCGACGACGATGATCTCAAGTTCGCCTTTGTAATCTGTGGCCAGCAACGAGCGCAGCGTTCCCGCGATCACTTTCCCTTCATTATAAGCGGCGACCACGATGCTGATTGGCTTCGTGAAGTCGTGCCGCGGCAAAGGCCGAAAACGGTAAGCGAGCCAAATCACGATTAACGTCCTGATTACGACAAGCGCGGTGGCAACGATCATGAACGCCCAAAGGAATTCTTCCAGCGCGTGATAAATTTGAAAGCCGGTGCTGCTGACCAATCGGTTCAGTGACGAATTCGATGTCTGCAGTAGCGGCATCACTGCGTCGCGTGACGTTCCAAGCAAAGTGCTGAGCGGCACGATTGTATCGCCGCGCGTGTGCAACCAATCGAGGATGCGCGGTAAGGCCTCCACCGTTTGAGAACGGTCGCCACCCGCATCGTGGAGCAAAATAATGCTGCCGTCGCGCCGTTGCTGCTTCACCCGTTGAACAATGATGTCGGCGCCGGGTTTTGCCCAATCCTGTGGATCGATGTTTTCGAGGACAACGAGATAGTTCAGTTCCTGTGCAATTTGGAGCGGCATCAACTCACTAACCGACGATGGCTGGGTGTCCGCAGCGTAAGGCGGACGAAATAAAGTCGTCGCCCGGCCAGTGATCGTCTCAATCAATAGCTGCGTCGCGTTCAATTCGAGACGCACGTGCTCCGGCCAAGCGAGCGCAAGGTTCGGATGATAATAAGTGTGATTTCCGATTTCATGCCCTTCGTTCACAATCCGCCTGACAAGTCCCGGATATCTCTCGGCGTTGACCCCAACCAAGAAGAACGCCGCCTTTACGTTCGCCGCTTTCAAAATGTCCAGGATTTGCGGAGTCCATTCAGGATCCGGTCCGTCATCAAACGTGATCGCAACCTGATGCTCACCGCCGGCGCCTTGATGATACAAAGTCGGGAATTCGGGAAACTTGGTGTATTTCGCGGTGAGATAACCTTCCCCATCGACGGCAAGCTTTCGCATTCCATCGGCCCGATTTTCATCGACCGTAACGATCTCTCCTTCGCCGACATCGGTAATGGTGTCGGTCCCCTTCAATATCTCGAGTTGCTCGCGCGTCTGGTTGTCGATCTTGAAATCGCGCGACACCGCCAGCGCATCCCAGATCGCGGGGTCTTCGGTCCCCAGGCGGTAAAGCGCAAAGCCGCCTGCTTTTTGATCCCGCACTTCGCGCAATTGGTTCAGGAAGGTAGTTACGTCCAAAAACCAGACAGCGTGCTCCTTATCACCGTCTTCAAAATAAAAATACGGATTGTAACCTGGCCCGGTAACTTCGGCGGAGTCGATTTCCGCGTTTTTCGCGCGGCTCATGGCCTCGGCAAAACTAATCAGCTCCGCTTTCTTGCCGCCGACAGTCCAATCGTATCCATAGCCCCCGACCGCGATGATCCATTGTTTGCTGTCGCTGCCTTCCAACAGGACATGCAGCCAGCCCTCGAACCACGACCGCGAACCAAGCGGTCCCGGCGGATCGACGTCCGATGTCTCGTCAAAAAGTGAAGCAACAAAGCGGTCGACATTGTCCGATAATTCGTCGAAGTCGATGTAATCGATGTCCTGCCCCGGTTGCACCGTCAGCCAGAGTTCTTTGTCGTCGTTATGCAGCGCGTCGCAAAATTTGTCGATGAACGTGGTAATGTCTTTCTTGTAAACCGGATCGATCTGCTCCCAATCGATCACCACGCCTTTCGCTTTGGCATCGCGCAATACGGTTACTACTTTCGCGAAGAAGCGTTCCTGTCGGTCTGTCGGACCGTGCGCGAGATTTTCGATCGCTTCAGGCTGCCAGGTGTCGCCAACCAAGTTGGTCAGCAATGGCATCAACGCGATCCCTTTGTTCGCGCAGAATTTTGGCAATCGACTGTCTGCGTCGATTTGAATGTCGCCCGAACCATTTACAACGGTGATCCATTCCGGACATAAATGCGTGATCAGCCCTGCGTGTTCTTCCAGCGAGGTATAGCTGTAGGGATCGCCATTCGTGTAATAGGCGAGACGAACTTCGTTCGGCGGCGCTTTTTTGCGCGGTTTTGCCGGAGGCGCCGGAGTTGGGGTTATACCCGCCAGTTTCTTCGCTGCTTGTTTGGCCGCCCCGAATTTTTGCCAAAGCAATGAAGCCGGCGCTATCTGACTCGCGGGGTTTGCCCTCTGCAGCGACTTGAGTTGGCCTTTCAATTGTCGCAACGAAAAGGGAACCCGCATCTGCGGCGCGATGAAGAGTGTCTGAACAAAAAGGACGCTGCCGAGGAACACAAGCACCCCCAGAATCAGCACAGTGAGGCGCAATCGCGGCCAGCGTTTGCCGGCCGGATCCGAGAAAACAAAAGGAGTGAGTGCGTTTGGAGGGAGTTCCTGCATGAGCCGCCTATTTTCGCTCAGTTACGTAACAATTAAAGTATCGTTTCGGAAAATTCCGCCTCTCCGATGGGTTAGACATTAGGAGTTTGACGTTTCTTCAAATCCTTCGCTAACTGTCGGGCATTGTCCTGCAGCAACTCGGCCGCGCGTTTCATGTTTTCCTCCGTGCTCATTTCCGGCCGCGAATTCTGATAAACTCCGTCAAACATGCCGAGAACTTGTCGATCTTCAGTAGCACGACCGACGAACGCGAAAACGCGCTTGCCTAATTTGCGCGCAAGTTGCGCGACACCGGCCGGCGTTTTCCCTTCGAGCGTTTGTCGATCCAAACTCCCCTCCCCCGTAATCACAAAATCGACATCTTTCATCCTTCTTTCGAGGCCAACAGCCCTTGTAACTTCATCGAATCCCGGACGAATCTTTGCCCCGCAAAAACTCACTAATCCAAACCCGAGACCACCTGCCGCCCCCGCACCGGGTTCGCTTCGATAATCACAACCAAGCTGGGCTGTCACAACATCGGCGAGCCTGGTTAGCGCGTTTTCGAACTTCCCGATCTTGTCGGGCGTTACGCCTTTTTGCGGACCAAACACTCGAGTCGCGCCGTCTTCTCCAAGCAACGGGTTTCTCACGTCAACCGCAGCAACGATTTGCGGCAACTTCAAATCGGGCGGCTTCTCAATCGTTTTGAGGTTGGCCAAATCAAATACTCGCTCTCCGTCTTGCTCTCTCTCCAACCCAAAACGAAAGCCTAACGCGCGCGCCATCCCAAAACCGCCATCATTCGTGGCGCTGCCGCCAAGGCCGATGATAATTTCGGTCGCGCCGCGTTTGGCTGTATCCAAAATCATTTCGCCAACGCCGAAGGTGGTCGCGATCTCCGGATTCAATTCATTAGGGCGCAATCGCCGCATACCCGCAACTTCACTCATTTCCATCATCGCGGATTTCGACTTTTCGATCCAGCCATAGTGGGCCTCGACTTCGCGGTTCAGCGGATCGTGTGCCGTGCATATAATCCACGAAGCGCCGAGCGCTTGTGAAATCACTTCGGCGGTTCCCTCGCCGCCGTCGGCCATCGGCGCGATATCGATCTTTGCGTCCGGCAAAATTTCGCGCAAACCTGTTGCAATTGCTTCACCGACTTCGCGCGCACTGAGCGTGCCTTTAAATTTGTCGGGCGCGATTAAAATGCGCACGCGTTACGATTTCAGCTTTCGCTCTAAGATTTCACCGGCCAGTTGCGGATTGGCTTTCCCCTTGGACAATTTCATGACTTGGCCCTTGAGAAAATTGAGAGATGCCGTGTTGCCGGCCTTGAAATCTGCCGCCGGCTTTGGATTCGCCGCGATCACGTCGGCCACGATTCTTTCGATCGCTCCCGGGTCACTCACCTGCTCGATGCCTTTTTCTTTCACAATCGCGACCGCGCCTTTCCCACTGACAAACATTTCCGAGAAAACTTCCTTGCCTTGCTTGCCGCTGATTTTCCCGCTGTCGATCAGGTTCACCAGTTCGTCGAGCGTTTCCGGCGGTATTGGGCAATCGTTGATGGTCTTACCCGCGCTACCAAGCGCGCTTTGCAAATCGTTCAGGATCCAGTTCGCGACGTTTTTTGGTTTCTTCGAACCTCTTGCGGCAGTTTCAAAGTATTTCGCTAGATCGACATCATCCGCCAAAACGCCCGCGTCGTAGGGCGTAATTTGATACTGCTCGACAAAGCGAGCGCGTTTTTGTTTTGGTAGTTCTGGAATTCGGGCCCGCGCATCCGGCAACAGGACTTCGGTCTTCACCGGCACTAAATCTGGATCCGGAAAATAGCGATAATCGTGGGCTGATTCTTTAGTCCGCATTAGAAACGTCTCCCCTGTAGCGTCATTCCAGCCGCGGGTTTCCTGTTGAAGTTTCTCCCCGCACTTAAGGGCATCGATCTGCCGCTGAATTTCAAATGCCAGCGCGCGGCGAACACCGCTGACCGAGTTCATGTTCTTGATCTCGATCTTCGCGCCCAGCTCGGACTGCGATTCAGGCCGCACCGAAATGTTGCAATCGCAACGCAGCTGACCTTTCTCCATATCGGCGTCGCTCACGTTACCGTAAATCAGGATTTGTTTGAGCGACGTCAGGAACGCGAACGCTTCCTCTGGAGAATTAATTTCCGGCTGAGTGACGATTTCCATCAATGGAGTGCCGGCCCGGTTGAAATCGATTCCGGTGTTGGTCTCGAAATGAAAACTCTTCGCGACGTCTTCTTCGAGATGAATCCGGACCAGATGCACTTCCCTGTCCGGTGTTGCGATGTTCTTCTGCGCGTCTTTCGGATATGCCAGATCGTGCAACGGCACCGCGCCATTTTCGCAAAGCGGCATGTCGTACTGCGAAATCTGATAATTCTTCGGCATGTCCGGATAGAAATAATTTTTGCGATCGAACTTGCAGACTGGAGCGATGTCGCAATCGAGCATCAATCCGGTGAGCACTGTCATCCTCAATGCTTCGTGATTCATCGCCGGCAATGCGCCCGGCAATCCGAGACAAATCGGACAGGTATGCGTGTTAGGCGGCGCACCGAATTCCACTCGGCATGCGCAGAACATCTTCGAACGGGTCTTTAACTGGACATGAACTTCCAGCCCGATGGTCACTAGGTAGTTCATGAATTTCTAGACAGGATTTACTCGATTAACTCGATTCAAAAAGAAGTAATCCTACAAATCCTGTTAATCCTGTCGATTTCTGGAAAAATTACTTCTGCGTTGCGTAATCCAACGCCGCGACCACGTCGAATTTCTTCAGGCGCTCTCGCAATTCCGGATCGTTCGCCGCGTCGATGATGCGATGGTCCTGGATCAACTCCAGCAACTGGCCTTGTGCGAGCATCTGTGAAATTTCCTGATCGTTCCGCAAGGCAACGATTTTTGGATGCTCGCTCAACTCTTTAGCGCCGGGATATTCCAAAAAACGCTCAGCGTATTGCGGATTGGCCGCGACCGTGCCGATTTTCTCGATCAGGTCGTAGGTTTTTGGTGGAACGATGTCCGCCTTCCTAACCATGTTGCCGATGACACCCATTTCGAGTGAGTTCTTGAGCCGCGCCAGCGAGGTCGTCAGCGGCGCTTCGTCCTCACCCGGCTCGGCAAAAATTCGCCGCCGCATGTCGACGGCATGGACCACACTCGAATCGTTTGCTTGCTCCCGAACTTCCGCATTCGCCACCGACCCAACGGACCGGATGCCGACGACGATCAGCCATACCAGGAACAAACCGAAAAAGGCGCCGAGAACAGCGCCGCTGGATCCGTAGAGCACTCGAACAATCAGGGATTCATGTTGGTCCGTTCGCCGGAAGAGCGCTGAACCAATACCGCTGATGATCGCGTAGATAATGACTGCAAAAATCGCACCGGCGAGGATCGACAGCAGCGCATCCGGCAATCTTACGAACATCCCAAGAAGTGGTCCGAAAAATTTGCTTGCGAACCAGCCGGCGAAGTAAGCGGCTATCAGCGCGCCGAGTCGTGCGACCTGCCGCGGCAAACCCCGTCGCCAGCCGCGAAGGATTTCGAATAAAACCAAAACAGCGGCGAACGAAACAAAAACGATCTGCCAAAGCGGCGAACCCGCCGCGGCTTGAAATTGCGACATCATTTTTCCCTAAAACTAATCGCTCGCTGCCGCAATGCATGATCGCACAGGACCAGCGCAGCCATCGCCTCTACCATTGGCACCGCGCGGGGCAATACGCAAGGGTCGTGCCGGCCGCGAGCGGCAAGCCTTGTCTGTTCGCGTGAGGCGGTCACGGTTTTTTGTTCGCGCGCAATCGTGGCGGTTGGTTTGAACCCGACCCGAAAATAAATGTCTTCACCGTTCGAAATTCCGCCCTGAACACCGCCGGAATAATTTGTGGCCGTTCGAACTTTACCGCCGCGCATTTCGAACGGATCGTTGTGCTCCGAGCCGCGCATCCGAGCCGATGAAAAGCCCGAACCGATTTCAAACCCTTTCGTTGCCGGCAAACTCAACATCCCCTTAGCCAGATCGGCTTCCAGTTTGTCAAAAACCGGCTCGCCTAACCCGACGGGCGCGTTTCGAAGGACACATTCAATCACCCCGCCCAACGAATCACCGTCAGCGCGCGTTTTTTCGATCAACGAAATCATTTTCTTCGCCGCCGCTTTGTCAGGGCAGCGAACAATGTTTGCGTCGACATCGCTCACCTTGACCTTCGACCGGTCGATCGTCGCCGCGAGGTCATGGATCTGCGCCACGTAGGCGACAATCTCGATCTTGGGACAAAGCGTTTGCAGAACTCTGCGCGCCACCGCGGCGGCTGCCACTCGGCCGATCGTTTCACGCGCGGATGCACGTCCACCGCCCTGCCAGTTTCGGATCCCGTACTTCGCTTCGTAGGTGAAGTCCGCGTGGGACGGCCGAAATGTCTTCGCGATCGCGGCGTAGTCTTCCGGGCGAGCATCTTTGTTTCGGACGAGGATTCCAATGGGCGTGCCAAGTGACTTTCCTTCAAAAACGCCGGAAAGAATCTCGCAGCGATCCTCCTCCTTCCGTTGCGTCGTGATCTTGCTTTGACCTGGACGGCGTCGATCCAGTTCGCGCTGAATCTCTGCTTCGGAAATTTCGATCTTCGGCGGACAACCATCGATGACGACACCGATGCCGCCGCTGTGCGATTCGCCAAACGTCGTAATCCGAAAAAGCTGCCCGAAGGTATTGGCCATGGATTAGCGCAAACTCAGATCGCTTCGAATGCGAATTGAAGATCGTCGATGAGATCGCGGAGATCTTCGACGCCGACTGACAGCCGAACCAGCGAATCGCCGACGCCGAGCTCGTCGCGTTTCTCTTTCGGCACCGAAGCGTGGGTCATGAGCGCAGGATGATTGATCAGGCTTTCAACGCCGCCCAAACTTTCCGCAAGCGCGAACAGGTGTGTGTTTTCGAGGAATCGTTTCGTTCCGGCGAGGTCCGTTTTCAAAACGATCGAAATCATTCCGCCAAAGCCGCGCATTTGGGTGCGGGCGAGATTGTGTTGCGGATGAGACTTCAAACCTGGATACGTCACCTTTTCAACCTGCGGTTGTTCTTCGAGCCATCGCGCGATTTCGAGCGCGTTCGCGCAATGACGCTCCATCCGTAGCGCCAATGTCTTCAAACTTCGCAGAACGAGAAAGCTGTCGAACGCTCCCGCGATCGCGCCGATTGAGTTTTGCAGGAACCACATTCGGTCGCCGAGTTCCTTGTCGCTGACAACGGCAACGCCGCTCACGAGATCGGAATGTCCGTTTAGATATTTCGTCGCCGAATGAACAACAATGTCGAAGCCGAACTCGATCGGACGCTGGATCCACGGTGTCGCAAACGTGTTGTCCGAGACCGAAAGAATCTTGCGCTCGCGTGCGATTTTCGCGATCGCCTCAAGATCGATGATTTTCAGAAGCGGATTGCTCGGCGTTTCGATCCAAACCATCCGCGTGTTATTTTTGATCGCTTTTTCGAAGCGAGAGGCGTCTGTGAGATCGACATAGGCAAATTCGAGACCCGCAGATTGCTTTCGAACTTTGTCGAATAAACGAAACGTGCCGCCGTAAAGATCATCGCTGACGACAATATGCGAACCGCTGTCGAGAAGCTCGAGAACCGTGGACATGGCGGCGAGTCCGGACGCGAATGCGAAGCCGCGCGTGCCGCTCTCCAGGTCAGCGATGCATTTTTCGTAAGCGAGACGGGTCGGATTGATTGAGCGGGCGTAATCGAAGCCTTTGTGCTTGCCGGGACTTTCCTGAACATAGGTCGATGTCGCGTAAATTGGCGTCATCACCGCGCCCGTCGTCGGGTCCGGTTCCTGGCCGGCGTGAATCGCGCGAGTGGCAAATCCCTGTTGCTTGTTCATGTAGATCTAATCTAACTGCAAACGAGGTGGAACGCGATCTCCGAGCGCGTTGACAATCGAGCTCGGAGAGCTCGATCCACCAGCGAATACCTCACTTCGGCATTTTCAACCGCAAATATGAGAGCAAATCGGTGCGGGTGATCAGACCGAGAAATTTGTCGCCATCCATCACGATCGCGACACGGCCGCGATCGAAAACTCCGAGCAGGTCGTTGATCTTCGAAGTCGGCGGCAGGGTCTCGAGCCTATCGGTCATCGCGTTCTGGACCAGATCGTTGAAGTGACTCGAGTCACGATGAACTTTCACCAGAACATCGGATTCATCGACTATCCCAATTGCGCGGCGATTCTGATCGACGACCGGAAGCTGAGATACGTCCGCAGCGCGCATCCGTTTGAAGGCGGTCAGCAACGTGTCGCTTGGCCCCACTGTGATCACCTCGCCGGCTTCGTACCGATGTGAAATCAAATCGCTCAGATCTCCATGGGGCAGCCTTTGAATGAAGCCCTGTTCGGCCATCCAAAAATCGTTATACATTTTAGAAAGATATTTGTTGCCGGTATCAGGAACGAGACTCACTACACGTTTCGGCTTTTCCTGTTCTCGACAATAACGCAACGCGCCGGCAACGAGAGTGCCAGTCGACGACCCGCCGAAAATTCCTTCTTTGCGCAGCAATTCGCGCGCAACCCTCAGGCTTTCTTCATCGTCGATCTCGTAGGCGTCCGTGACCAGCGACATGTCGAGGATTTCGGGAATAAAATCTTCGCCGATGCCTTCCACGGCCCAGCTGCCGGCCTCTTTGAGCTTGCCCGTCTTCACGTACTCACAAAGAACAGAGCCTTTTGGATCGGCCAGGACCATTTCAATTCCGCGACGCGGTTTCACT
>Ga0307474_10001478_pt1 | contig 17052 bp, 20 predicted proteins | sample atmos_gasesECM1C_2_FD_203312 | JGI IMG/M metagenome (GOLD analysis project Ga0307474, IMG submission 203312) | Hardwood forest soil microbial communities from Morgan-Monroe State Forest, Indiana, United States - atmos_gasesECM1C_05 | ecosystem: Environmental > Terrestrial > Soil > Temperate... | reverse complement strand
CGGTCGCCGAGCATGGCGGCGACACTATGCTGCCGAGGATCGGGATCATGCGGGCGCTATATCCGGGCGAGACGGCGCCACGCCGCGCAAGAAGCGGGCGAAGAAATATCGGATCGTGCGTACAACCTCGACTACCGAGCTCTCCCGGCTCGATGCGGCGGTGTGGTTAAAAAGCAACGTTAATCGTGTTTCGCCATGCGCAACCGTATTTTGACTCCACAAGCCCTGATATCCGAGCCACGCTGAGGTCGGCACCGGGGCTGGGATACAAATTGCTTTTCGCTAAGCCCGTATACTCCCGGAATGGCCTGCGCCGGCAATTGCGGGCATCTGCACAGCGTTCCGACCCAACTGAGGAACAGCTCAATGCTCAGCGCTGCGATCGACTTCTGGCTTCTGCCGGTCACGTTGTTTTTCGACGCGTTCCTGCCGGCGTCGAAGCCGGCCGCCGAAATCATTCCGTTTACCCCGGCCGCCCAACGCATCCGACGCAAGCGCAAGGTGATACGGTCGAAGCGGGGTTATTGAGGCGCCGCTTTTGGCGTAGGGCCGCATGCTTCTCCGTCGGGGTCCCTTAACCTTTCCTTAACCATGCGCATCCACCTTGCCCACGGGGCTGGGGCTCGAAGGGGCAACGGCATGTCGGGGCATGAGGTGCAAGCCGATGCAAATTTGCTGCGTCGAGCGAATGTAGATCACATTACCCGAGCTGGCATTGCGGTTGCTCAAGCTTGTTCAAACCCTATCTCCCGTTCTCGGTTGTATCACACCGGAGCAGACCCATGCAGCCGACGGCCAGTTTAAAGACGCTACTGAACGATCCCCGCGCCACTATGAAACTGCACGCTCTCATCGCAGACTTGCGTCGGCGGGTTCAGGTTCTCGATTTCGACCTCTACGAGCAGGAGAAGCGGACAGGCATTTTCAGTGTCTCCGACGCCGCCTACCCGATCCTTGCCCGAGATCAGAGAGCCAGGCGCAACAATCTCTTGGTTACCATTACGATGCTGCAGAGGCAGTTGGTCGAAGCGGCTGTTTAAATTGACAAGTGAGGGCGATGGCTGCGCTGGCTCCTTGAAGGCCAGCATGCGCTTAGTCCGAGCCTCGCAGGCGAGCTTGTCGGCTTCCCGGCGTGCTTCAACCGTGCGCTCGGCCGCTATGCGGAGGGAGGTGCCAGCCTGTCGCGGAAGCCGCCGCTGCTCCGGGCAATAATGTGTCTCAATTCCCACACTCCGAATGAAAGTGCGGCTATCTGTCGGGTTTCGGACAGACGGGCGACGGCCCTCCGTTCAAACCTTGGGACGTTTTCATCCTTTGATATTTGCGATCCGCTCTGCAGCTGAACGACTAGGATGGCCCTGCAATTCCACCGCGCCGTCGAGCACTTGGAAATATGGAGTGCAAGCGGCAACTGCTTTTCGTTTGTGATCACCTACGACAGCCCCACCGGCCCCGGCTTTCACGGGCGCCCCGGCTATTTGGCGTCATGGCGTCCACTTCATCAAAGCCGTGGCGCGATCAAGATCGGCGGCTCTCCTTTCAAGACGTTTGACGAGGCTGAGGCAGCCTGCAACTTCATATTGAAACATCTGACCAAGCAGAACTGACCCGCCGCCTGTGCGGCTGCGGTGCGCCGGGCGAGGCGGAATCCGCGCTCGAAATGCAAAAGCCCTAGCTGTTTCAGCTAGGGCTTTCAGCGATTGGCGAGATGGCATCTGCGGGTCCAGGGTCCCGAGGGAGCAAGACCCTCCATCTCCACCTTCCTCTCCCATGTCCATGGGGGAGTTTAAAGACCTCCACAAGGAGGCCCACAACGGGGAATGCTGTCCATATACTGGGCGCAGCCCCTGGCTGGAAACTAACTGCTATGGTCAGGAGTATCCAGCCAGCAAGACTGTCCTTTTTAGACGTGTGATTGCACGGGCAAAAGACAGGCCCCGGGAGCTGTAGCTTCCCGGGGCCTTTCGGACCGTTGGGATCAGTTACATCCGCCGATCCCCCAACGATCCAAGAAGATCACAGTCACGCCAACACACCAATGCGTCAACCTTATTCTGCACCGAAACTTTCGGCCGACTGCTCGCGACGGAACAAGGTCAGCATCTTGTCGTACTCGTCGCACATCTGCTCCTGTCGCCTGCTTGGATCGATGTGAAGACGCCAAAATGGATATGAGCGCGCGGGCTGCAATGATTACTTCACGTCACCTCGTCCGAATTGATGTCCTTTTCGAAAAGCGTTCGCAGTATCCGCCATAGCTCACGGTGCCCGGCGGTCTGACCGCCCTGCTTAAGGTAAGCGCAAATGTCCATCGTCGAGGTTTGGAGTTCTGTCGTGCCGCGGTTACCGACATCTACATGGCCCACTTCGCGTTCGACGTATAAAGTTTTGGCGTCGGTATCGAAAACAAGCGTGCAACAATCCGCGTGTGTGACCTCGGGGCCTTTTACTTGACGGCACAACTCGCGTCTTAGGAGAGCCATGTTACACTCCTGTTAGACCGCCCCATCAATCATACCAGTCCTTCCGATCACGCAGCAGCGTCTTGCATAACTCTCACCCTGCTGTTGGGGGCTTGAGTGAGCTTGCTATTTGGCTGCCGAACTTGCTTGCGTCCTCTGCTACGACCTTCAGTTGCGACTGAAAGTGTTCGACTTGGATGCGGAAAGCTTCCTGGAAGTCCTTTGCACGCAGAAGTTTTTCGCCGAAGTCACGGTTTGCTGCAACTTGCCGCTCAAGGTATGTCTTGAAATTGGCTATTGCGTCTTGATTGGCACCAGGAAGGCCTTGCATGGCCTTTCCAAACATATCGATGTAGCTCTGAGTGGCGCCTTGCACCTTTTCGAGATTTTCAAGCATGAGGGCTTGAATGGCTTCAAAGGGGTTTTTCTGATCTGCCACGGGATACTCCAAGTTGGGTTATGATCACAATTTTAGGTGTAAAATTTAGATCAGTTCGTTGATTTAGATCAAAGCAGGCGTCGCGGACGGATTTGATCGGAGACGTATCTAGGACGACCTGCGGGAATGGTAAGACCGATTGATCAAGCCAGTTGACGATCACAAGGGGTGTTGGCGCGCCCGTTTCCTCCACCGACACCCACTTTATGCAATTCAGCCAAGTAGTCAGTAGATATATGCCGCCTCGTTCTATTGTCCCGATGGCCAATGACCTAAAGTCCTAGGAGCACGTGGCCCTTTTCGATCTGCACTTCGTTTCGTGGATCCCTAGGAGGCAGGCAAATCGTTCAATGCGGTGAGGCAAATGTGGCTTTGCCTGCAAGTTGATGTCCGCTTCACTCGTCTGTCGAACACTTTCAGACTCAACTGGAGGTCGTCGCGGAAGACGCAACCAAGTTCGGCACCCAATTGCGACCGCTCTCAAGCTCCCAACAGCAGCGTGAGGAGTCGGTGCGTTTAGCGCATGCTTGTAGCTACCGCTGGCTCAAGCAGCACGAGGTTTCGGCGCGCTTTGCGAGTGTCGAGCCCGACGATCGCATGACCCTGTGCGGTAAATGCGAGACCTTCCGGCTTGCCATCCAGATCGCCGAGTGGCCACGCATTGCGGAGCGCCGCGGTGCCACCCCCCGCCGGGAGATCATCGAGCCGCGCGAGCGTGGCGGACTGGTCACTCAGCAGATAGAGGCAGCCATCCGGACCTATAGCGAGGTCACTGAAGTCGGCGCAGGCTTTGGTCAGTGTCTTGTCGGGAAGCCAGATTGCGAGAGCAACGAACCGATGTCGGCCTTTTCTGATTGACCACCGCTTGCCGTCCGCCAGCGCGCCGCCGCGGACCAACCCCCGCGACCGCGAATGTGTCGGGCCGAACTCAATGAGCACCGCCGGTTTCTTCTCCTTGGCAACGAGCAAATGGCCGCCGGGCAGGAATACCACTCCCTCGCCCCGCGATCCCTTCGGGTCGCGCCACGCTCGCGCAATTTTGTCACGCCCTTCGACCACAAGATCAATCAAAGCAACCGCCTCTAACGACTTGAGGTCGATGACTTCAGCACGCTGAGGGTTCTCCTGAAGCAGCAAAATGCGTCCGATGCCGTCGGCGCAGACAGCCTCAATCTGCGGGTCATACTTGGGAAGTTCCGAACCTGAGAGTTTCGCAATGCTCTTCTTGTGCCAGTCGAACTCGCTTCCATCGCCGCGCGACAGGGAAGACCAGGCGATCTTCGCTTCAGCGTCGCCGACCGCGATCAGAGACATCCGACCGTTTGCGCTCCGGCGCGAGCAAATACCTGAAACCTCGCGAAGTGGTACATCGACCACGCAGCGCACTCGCAGCCGATTTTTCTTCGGTTTACCGTTTCTCACCATGCGAGAAGGTCTTTCCGCCTGTCGCTTCGGGGCGAGCGGCCATGTAGCGTCCCTCTTTGATCGCCAGCTCCTTTTGATTCAAATCAAGCAGACCAGTCGTTGTATTAAAATGAAACGTCGGTCTCCACTGGACGGCCACGGTTTCATTGCAAGCAGGCACTAGCACAGGCGCGGGTTGACTGGCGGACGGCAAAGAGGAGCTGTACATGGGTATTGGGCAACGCCTGACCTGCCACTGAACTTTCATCCAGCGGCAGTTAGAGCCTCGGGGTTTTGTACGCCAAGTGGCGCGGTTGGAGCAACGGACGATCGGCGAAGCTGGTCGGGGTTGCGTAGCCGATCGTCCGTTGCGGTGAGGTGGGCGGCATAAGCCGCGGGGGTAAGATATCTCGGGGACGAGCGAGGCCGCTGGAGATTGTAGTCGGCGGCCCAGTTGGCGATCTTGGCGCGGGCGTCGTCGAGTTCGAAGAACAGGGTCTCGTTGAGCAGCTCGTCACGCATCCGGCCATTGAAGCTTTCGATGAAGCCGTTCTGCATCGGCTTCCCCGGCGCAATGAAGTGCCAGTCGATGGCAGTGTCCTTGCTCCAGGCAAGGATGGCATTGCAGGTAAACTCGGTACCATGGTCAGATACGATCATGCCGGGCTTGCCGCGGCGCGCGACGATGGCCGTTAGCTCGCGAGCAACACGCCGTCCCGAGATCGACGTATCCGGAATGGCGCCCAGGCATTCCTTGGTGACGTCGTCGACGATGTTGAGGATGCGGAAGCGCCGACCGTTGGCAAACTGGTCGTGAACGAAGTCCAGTGACCAGCGGGTATTGGGCTTGGCCTCCACCAGGATCGGCGCCCGGGTGCCTGCAGCCTTGCGGCGGGCACGCCGCTTGCGGACGGTGAGCCCTTCCTCCCGATAAAGCCGGTAGATCCGGTTGATCCCCGAGGGCTCTCCCTCCCGTCGCAGCAGGACGAACAGCCGGCGGTAGCCAAACCGTCGCCGTTCGTTGGCAAGATCACGCAATCGGCCGCGTAGAGCCGCGTCCGGCGGACGGCTGGAGCGATAGCGGATCATCTTCCGATCCGCACCCACGACCGAGCAGGCCCGCCGTTCCGACAGGCTCATGATGGCCTGCAGATGCGCGACCGCAGCGCGCTTAGCGGCGGGCCCTACCATTTTTTTGAAAGAAGCTCGCGCAGCGCAGCTGTTAAGCGTGGACGGTGTCTCGGTCGAACAGGCTGCCAATGCTGCCGGCTACCAAAGTCGAAGTAGTTTCCTCCGGGCCCTTCGCAATGAGCATGGTTGCGGTCCATCCGAGTATGGCAAGGCGGCGGGCGAAAAGGCATCGATGTCATAACGGCTGCCCGCTTACCGCGCCGATTCCAAGGCTTCTACCGGCACCTCCTTGAAAGCAGCTCACCCACTAACCCGCCCCGGCTCACGATGTCGTCACCTAGCGCGACGTGGAACTTTTGCCTGGTTTGGCGATATGATGGGTTTGGGGCTTTCCGGCGTGATGGACTGTCGACTTGTCATGGAAATGCAACAAGTCCGCTATTTCCTCGCGGTGGCTGAGGAACTGAATTTTTCGCGCGCAGCGGAGCGTTGCAAGGTATCGCAACCCTCGCTTTCCCGAGCCATCCAATCGTTGGAAGCAGAGCTTGGCGGCGAGCTGTTTCGCCGCGAGGGCCGGAACACACATCTCTCCGAACTCGGCCAGATGGTGCGGCCTCACCTCGAAATGGTCTTCCGCGCAACAGCAAGTGCAAAGCGGATTTCTCATGAGCTGGCGACGATGAATATCGTGCCGCTCAAGCTCGGCATCATGAGCACGATAGCGCCCGATGAAATCGTCGACCTTATCGCCGCGCTAAAGGAGAAACATCCGGGACTGGAACTCAAGCTTTCCGATGCAAGTGCCCACGAGTTGCGGGCCAGGCTGCTCAGCGGCGAGCTCGAAGCTGCCATCTATGCCTTGCCGGGCGAGGCGACGGATGAAATCCACGTCATGCCTCTCTTTAGAGAGCAAATGGTGATCGCCGTTCATCGGGACCACAAGCTGTCGAGGGCGCCTAGCTTCCCTGTCCGCGCAATGAATGGCGAGAGCTACATCCACCGCATGAACTGCGAATTCGCGGGCTATGCGGACAGAATATTGAACGAACAGGGCGTCACTTGCACGCCGACCTACTGGAGCGAGCGGGATGATTGGACGCTGGCGATGGTTGCCGCAGGATTGGGTTTCGCATTCATGCCGGTACGTGCAGTCAAGCACCCGGGGGTGATCGGAGTTCCGGTCGTCGAGCCCGAGTTCTGGCGTAATGTCAATTTGGTGACTGTAAGAGGCCGGCGGCACTCACCCGGCATTGGTGCCTTGGTGCGGGAGGCGATGCGAAAGAAGTGGTACGGCGGTAGCGCGATCGCCACCAAGGGAAGTGATCGGCGGGCACACTCATCTCGTAGTTCATGATTAATGGGGCTTTGCGACTCGCTTTTGCTCAGACAGAGGGGCCTGCTTTCGTCCTCAAAGCAAACATCACGGATACCTCGAGATGCACTTCAATTCAGATCTCAGCGTCATTCCACAGGTGCGACATGACTGGCCGCGCCGGCCTCCGTAGCGTCCAACCGCCGATACGCGGCGCGATGCTCGAGTGTGGTTGCCCAAACGACTTTAGGAAACCAAGGCAATCAACTTTTTTAGACCGCGATGGATATTGACCTTGACGAGCGGCACGGATTGGCCGGTTGCGCCAGATGCATGCGCGACGCTGAGGCCCCTAAGCTTCACCAGCCGGATCACGCTTTCCTGCGCGGGCTTTAGCCGACCAAGCAGATGGTCCAGGGTGACAGCATTTACCGCGGCTCCCCCTTGATCTTCAATCGGTATGTCATCGTCGAGCGAAAGAGCGGCGTATCGAGACGCGTCACGAACGCGGTCGATCCACTTATAGCGCGCGATAGCCAAGACCCACGCGCCAAAGGGCTTTGACGGCGCATAAGTGTGGCGTTTGGCGTGTTTCGGTGACCCCATTGTTCTCCTGTATGGCAATCCCGCCTGGGGATTCCTGTATCGGAAATTCGTGAAGCCGCTGACGGCTGCCGGACGACGAGTCATTGTGCCCGACATGATCGCCTTTGGCCTCTCCGAAAAGCCCGTCCATGAACAGGCGCACAGTCTGGACGGCCATATCGCTAATCTCACGCGCCTGCTGCGACAGCTCGATATCCGCGATGTTGCCCCCAGTCACCGCGCAAACCGTAGCTTTTGACTGTGGGTTAGCTTGTCGCATTCAGCAAGCGTCGGACGGTGCGCTCGATTTCGTCATATTGGCCTTCACCGGCGTGGCTGAAGACGATGTTACCGTGCTGGTCGACGATGTATTGGGCCGGCCAGTATTGATTGCGCCAGGCGTTCCAGGTCGCAGAATCGTTGTCCTGCGCTACCGGGTAGGTGATACCATGCCGCTTCAGCGCGGCCTGCACATTGCCGGCCGACCGTTCGAACGGAAATTCCGGCGTGTGGATGCCGACGACGACGAGCCCCTTGTCCTTGTAGCTCTCGTAGAGCTTGGTCACGTAGGGCAGCGTGTTGACGCAGTTGTAGCAGCCATAGGTCCAGAAATCGACCAGCACCACCTTGCCGCGTAAATCGCTGATTGAGAGCGGTGCCGAATTGAACCATTTGCTGATGCCGACGAAGTTCGGCGCCGCTGTGCGCGCGTCAGCGAACTGAACGGCAATGCTTCCATTGCCGGCAAATCCCGGAGCCGCGATGGCAGTCGCGGCAAGACCAGCGAATGCGGTAAGTAGGATTCTGCGCGATCCGATCATATTAACCTCCTTGCATTACAGGCCGAGGCGGCCTTCGGGAAAGAATTGACCGAGCCAGGCAAGCGCGATCGCGTCGTATTGCAGAAAAGCGCTCAGCGCGAATGCGATTACAATGACGCCGAAAGCCTGTTGCAGTCGCGCGGTGTAAGGCGCGACGCGACGTAGACGCGTCGAGATCGCTTGTCCACCGTAGGCGACCGCCAGCATCGGCACAGCCGCGCCCACGGTGTACGTGAGCAGCAACAGCGCGCCGTGCTTGTGGTCCGGCGATGTTGCGATGGCGGTTAGGATCGCTCCCAGCACTGGCCCTGCGCAAGGCGTCCAGATCAGCCCGAGCGTCGCGCCGAGCACGAAACTGCCGAAATTGGTTTGGGATGCCGTGGTGGGCTGCAACGCGACGCCAGCACTCGCCAGACGCGCCGTAAGCCCCTTGAATGCTGCCGGCCATATCATCAGCGCGCCGAAAACAATCAGCAGAAGAAGGCCTGCCGTGCGCAATCGATCCGGATCGAAGTGAAGGGCATTTGCCACGGCATTCAACGCGAGTGCGACAAAGGCGAACGATGCGACAAAGCCTGCTGCAATCAACGCGGGCCGCGCTAGGGCACACTGGCCGATCGATGCGCCGAGCAAGATCGGTAGCACGGGGAGTGTACAGGGCGCGGCAATTGTCAGAATGCCGGCGAGCAATGCGAGGGGGAGATCGGGCATTGGCGTTAAGGGAGTGGGGCGGACGCGCCGGGGCGCGAGCGAGCCCGCCGGGCGGTGCGTTTGATCATGACGTACAAATCTCCATCGAAAGCATTTTCCGGCTTGGCGGCGGATGCCACCCTCCAAAGCTTCGAAAGAACCCGTCGCTTGTTACGGCCCGGGAAAATGAACTGATCACAAGAGTGTAATCACCCAGATTGTGTTCGAAGCAACGCGCCTCGGGGCGGCTACTTGCCGGCGGTCGCTCGAACTGCACAGCGTGCGTCATTCGAGTCGACTGCATTAGACGCGTTACCCCTGGCGAATGCTGTCCGGCAGCCCAAGGAAACTGCGCAGGAGGTAATCGATCGAGATTCGCCCCGGTCCCCAGGCCATGATCCCGAGCGCCATTGCCGCCCAGGTGATATGGATTGGCCAGCCGTCGGGCACGGTGAGTTCAACGATCATGGTCATGAACAATAGCCCGAGCGCGGCGAAGCGCGTCGCAAAGCCCAGCACCAGCAGCACCGGAAACATGATTTCGCCGCAGCCGGAAAGGAATGCCATCACTGCCGGCACCGGATAGTGATAGGGCCCGCCCGGCAGATGCAGCATGAACTCGTCGGTGAACAGCGTCACCGCGGTGTCGCTGAGCTTGAGAAAGCCAGTCCATTTCAGGATGCCGGATTTCCAGAACGGCACCGCCAGCGCCACGCGCATCACAAGCTGCACCAGCGATGGCACTGCCACTCTTTGCACGAGCTGGCTCGCCTTGTCCGCGAGCAGTCCTGCCGTGCGCACGGGCTCGCCGCGCGCGGCGCAATGATCCATGATCATCATGCGTCTCCAAAGGCGATGGCGGCAAACGCGCCCGCCCCAATCAAGCCGGCGATGTTGGCGGCGAGGTCGAAAGCGGGAGAGGCCTGCAGCGCCGTCGCCGCCGCCTCGCCAAGCGATTGCCCCGTCATCAGGTTCAAGAGGAAGACAGCGCCGCCGGGCGGCAGGTGCCGCACCACGACATCGAGATCGGGCCGCGTGATCAGTGCGTCTTCCGGCGACGACGCGTCGATGCGGCCTGCTTTCTCTCCGCTGCGGTTGGCCGCGAAGATCGTCACCACCGAGAATGGTGATTGGACGATCCGCGTCGCGGGATGCGTGATGAAGACGAGATCGGCGAGACGCTCGGGCGCAACCGCAGCCAGCGTCTCGGCCGAGAGCGGCGCAGCGTCTTCGGCGTGATAGGCATCGAGCCAGGCCCGCTCGAGCCGCGCGGTGTCGGCGAGCCACGGCATCGGTCGCGCATGTTCGTAACGTTCGATGAACGCGGGAAAATCCCGACCATATTCGAACAGCAGCGGCGAGGTCGGCGGCGTCGCGCGGATATGGAAGCGCGCCATGGCGCGGAAGAAGTCCACGCCGGTGATGCGCTGCACGGCGGGATAGACCGCAGCCAGCGCATCGATCAGGCTGACGGTGACATTGTTGCGGTACACGTTGTAGCGCCTGACGGCGCCCTTGCCTGCCGGACCTGCGACGATCGCGGGTGTTTCGCGTTCGGGATCGATCAGCGCCGCTGCGAACGCCACAGTATACGAAGGTTGTCGTTCATGCGGCCGCATGGCGATCCTCCACGACGGTCCGGCAGCAGTCCAGGATCGCCTGCGCGGCGGCGGCCTCCGCTTTAAGGATCGGCCAATCCGGAATCTGGCTGTCCCACTCGACCAGCGTCGGAATCGGCCCGCATTGGGCGATCACGATCTCGTACAGCCTCCACACGGCGTCCGCGACCGGGCCGTCATGGCTGTCGATCAGGAGCGGATACCCCTCGTCATCGGCCTGTTCGGCATGACCGGCGAGATGGATCTCGCCGACATGCGACAGCGGAAAGTCGGCGAGATATTCTCGCGCCGAAAAGCCGTGATTGGTGGCGGAGACGAAGACGTTGTTGATGTCGAGCAGGAGACCGCATCCGGTGCGGCGGGCGATGGCGCGGATGAAATCCGTCTCGCTCATGGTCGACTCGCGAAAGGAAACGTAGGTCGACGGATTTTCCAGGAGCAGCGGCCGGCCGATCGCCTGCTGCACTTCGTCGATGTGATCGCAGACCCGGGTCAGCGTCGCCGCTGTATAGGGCAACGGCAGCAGGTCGTTGAAATAGGTGTTCTCATGCGTCGACCAGGCGAGATGCTCGGAGACCAGTGCCGGCTGGTAGCGTTCGACCAGATACTTGAAACGCTTCAGATGTGCCTGGTCGAGCGGCCGCTCGCCGCCGATCGACATGCAGACGCCATGCAGCGAGAGCGGATGGTCGCACCGGATCGCTTCCAGTGCCCGGTGCGGCGGTCCGCCCGCACCCATGTAGTTCTCGGCATGGACTTCGAAGAAGCCGCGCTGCGCACCGTCGACGAGGATCGCCGCGAGATGCGCGTGCTTGAAGCTCGTCCCGGCGAGGCCACCGATCGGCAGCGCCGGAAAGCGAAGCGGCATGGTAGCGGCCGGGGCTGGCTTCATCACCGCATTCATGTCGTCTCTCCGCTCTCCGGTCACTGTCGTTCCGCGCCCAACCCGACGACGTCAGATCGGCTTGAGCGAGCCGTGCTTGCCGTTCGGCAGCTCGATGTTGGCGCAGGTCCCACCCTGGACGAATTTCCAGGCATTGCCCTGGAAGTCGGTGGTCGATGTCCCCTGGCAGGTCGTGCCCGGGCCCGCGGCGCAATCGTTCTGACCCTTCAGTGCGACGCCAAAGCATTTCTCCTTGTGGGCGGCCACGGCGGCATCCGCCTCGGCCTTGGTCAGCGGAGCGGCGGAAGCGACGGTCGCGAGCGCGGTCGTGACGGCACCGGCAAGAACGAGCGAACTGACAAGATTCTTCGCAGACATTGGATTTCTCCTCTTTAAGGTTTGGCATCGCCTGATCGGCGAAGGCGCATCGTCTCGTTCGTCCCGCGAGCGGCCGCCGTTACCGAAAGCCGCTCACGATTCCGTGAGACCACTGCGGTGCCGTGCACAATCGCCGCACCGCGCGTGCCGCCAGATAGTGGAAAGCCGAAAGATATCTCCAATGCTTTGTCCCTATCGGGACGTTAGCCAAACGGCATTGGAGGCGCCGCCATCAGCCCGGATGTACCAGGCCGGCATTGGGAGAAGTAACGTGAACCGGAATTCCGGCGTATATTCAATCAAGGCGGTCGTCAGCATGCCCCAGTTGGAAAGCGGAACAAGGATGATCGCCATTCCAAGCCGACAACCAGCGGATTGCTCAAGGCCTCTTTCCGCCGACAGCCCCCTGACGGTCAGCATCGGCCTTGCGGTGTCGGCGCTGGTGTTGACAGCGATCCTCTTGACCGCCGCGGCATCGAGCCTGTTGTGGTGGCGCACGGCGGAAGCCACCAGCCGGCAACTCGCCAGCACCATCAACGAGCAGATCGTGGCCGCCGTCCGCAAGGAGGTGTCGGCGATCGTCGGTGAGGCGGTTGCGGCCCACACCGCCATTCGCACCCTCTTTCTGCAGAACGTGCTCGACACCCGCGAGGCAGACAAGCGCGAGTTTGTCTTCCTGTCGCAGCTGCAATCACAGGCCAACATATCCTGGGTCGCCTTCGGCTGGCCGGATGGTTCGTTCTTCGCCGCCCACAAGCTTGGCGACCGCCATCTGGAAATGATGGAAATTTCGCTGACCGATCATCCCGGCCAGCGCCGGGTCGATGAATATGCGGTCATTCCGGGCGACATCGAATTCGAGACCCGCCGGTTCGTGCCATCGAATTTTCGTGTCGTGGACCAGGCGTGGTTCGCGAACGGGATGAAGGCCGACGGACCGCAATGGTCTAGGGTGATCGACCATCCGATCGGGCAGCGTCCGTCGATCGCGTTCGCAGGTCCGATCGATGTTTACCAGGAGCGCCAGGGCGTGCTGGCGATCATGATCGAATACACCAGGCTGTCGCATTTCCTCGCGCAGCTCGAAGTCGGGCGCACCGGCACCGCCTTCATCTTCGATGGCAGTGGTGAGCTGATCGCGGCTCCCGACAAGGACGCGGATGAGCTGCATCCCGCGCGTGGCCAGGAGGCGCTGCTGCCGCAGGCGCGCATGGCGCTGGCGCGGGCCGGCGACAACGGCCGCAAGGAGGCATGGCGGCAAAGGCTCTTATCGCAAGGCGCGGCCTATGAGGTCGCGCTCACACCACTGCCCTTTCCGGGCTGGCGGCTTGCGACCGTCATCCCCGAAGCGGAGTTTCTGGGACCCGTCGAGACCACGCTGCGCCGGCTGATCGTTGGCCTCGCCGCCGGCGCGCTGCTGGCAGCGCTAGTGTCGGCGATGTTGGCGCGTTCGGTGATCGCAGCGCCGCTCGCCCGCGTGGTCGGAGAAATCCGCCATGTCGAGAATTTCGCGCTGGAAGAGGTGCGCCGTCATCCCTCGCGGCTCGCCGAGATATCGAGCCTGTCCGGCGCGATAGCCGAAATGGCCGCGGGCCTGTCGGCGTTCCGCAAATTCATCCCGGCCGATCTGGTCCGCTCGCTGCTGCGCCAGGGTGTCGAGGCCAAGCCCGGCGGCTCCATCCAGGAACTGACCGTGATGTTCGTCGACGTCGCCGGTTTCACCGGACTTTCCGAACGCATGGGCGATCGCGTCGTGCCGCTGTTGTCGCGCTATCTCAACCTCGCTTCCGAAATCATCGACTCCAATGCTGGCACCATCGACAAGTTCATCGGCGATGCCGTGATGGCCTTCTGGGGCGCTCCGATGGCGCAGAGCGATCACGCGCTGCGCTGTTGCCGCGCGGCTCTTGCCATTCGCGGTGCGCTCGGGAGCGCCGGATTGACCGACGACCAGGGCAAGCCGCTACAAATCCGCATCGGAATCAATTCCGGCCGCATGCTGGTCGGCAATATCGGATCCGAACTGCGGCTGAACTACACGGTGATCGGCGACGCCGTGAATGTGGCGAGCCGGCTGGAGAGCGCCAATAAGCAGTACGGCACGCAGATCCTGATTGGCACGGAGACGAAGCGACTGATCGGGGATGCCTTCCTCACGCGCGAGATCGACAGCATCGCGGTCTATGGCCGGACGGAGGGACTGGCGGTTTACGAGTTGATCGGCCTCGCGGAAGTCGGCGGCGAAAACACAGACTGGATCGCGAGCTATGAAGAAGGACTTTCGAGATATCGTCGTCGCGACTTCTCAGGCGCGATCATCCATTTCGAAGCGGTGCTTAGCGGGCGCCCACACGACTTGCCGGCTTCCCTGCTGCTCGAGCGGTGCAGGCGTCTTCAGCAGTCAGGCGTGGATGAGGAATGGTCGTCGGTCGCAGCGCTAAAGGCGAAATGACGGGAAAGCCTGATTCTGGCGCTCGACACGGCTTCTCGACATTCGTTTCCTACTATAGATTTCGTGTTCGATCTTGCGGCTATATAGAATTGACGTCTCGGACGCGAAGCGGGGATCGAAGCTTTTGAGTTACCATGCTTAAGCTGCTCACCATAGCGGCGTTTTGCGTGATCCTGAACACCGACGACAGCTTGGAGTCCAGAGAACAAACACTACTTTGTAGGAACAAATTTTCGGCCTCTTATCCAGCAGACGTCATTCTGCAGCAGAGGCAGATGGAGGCGGCTTTGGTCTCGTTTAACGATTAGATTCCTATAATAACTATCCTGTTAGACCGAGCGGCTATTATAAACTGACGCCTTGCACGCGAAGCGCGTCGAAGCTTTGTGCCAGGCGAAAGCAGCTGATGTCTTTTCCTTGTGATCCGGGGCTGATCGATTTCAGGGATGCGCGTTCTCGTCGTCCGAACAGACACCCGGCCTGCCACCCCGGCCCGCTCAGTGCAATCACGATAGAGCCAGGGCGCAACTGCTTCCCGCCCAAATGCCGCGTCCAGTGTGCTTGGCTTCGATGCGGTTGCTTCACTAATGCGTTTTGTGTGTCGGTCCGCCACCCCCCCCGGCTCGATAAGGTGCGAGGAACAGATTCTCTCGATCTCACTTTCCGTCCGGTGCGGGATGCCCTCGCTGATAAAGAATTTTCTCCACGTCGGCGGGGGCGGCGCAATCCTCCACAGGCCAAGCGAAAGTTGATAACCCTCGTCTGGAATTTCACACCAATACATGGTCTCGACCACCTGCGGCGGCGACGTCAGCAGGGGCTGACTATTCCGGTGAATGAAGGAGCGCGCGCGTCCTTCACAAACGCCGTCGTCAGCATCGCGCCGACACCGATCAGAAATCCACGTCGTGACTGCAGCATAAAAAATCCTCGGAGATGGCACACGCATCTGGAGGATTGGCGACCTACTGTTGCCCATGCGGGCCACATCGTCGTGCCACCGTTGCCGGTCTAGGCTGGTTGGCGGGACCGTCAGGTCCTCTCTGGATGCGCTGTAGAGACTAACAAACCGTTTCGGAGGTCAATAGTGTTGCGACGCCTTCGCCAGTCCCGCCTCATGCTCTTCACCGAATGCAACGCGTTGCAGTAGTGCGATCCCGTCGACGCCGAGCGCCACGGCCTCGCCGCCGCGTCTGCGCTCCTTCGATACGGGAGTTGGCATCCTTCGCAAAGGCGCGCCACTCGTCAGGATAAGCGGACGCGATGAATTTAGGTGCCACCCCATCAGCGTCGCGTCGGGAGCGAGCTTTGCGTTTGAAGGGCCCGCAATTTTCCAGGGCCCAGCGCGGCCGCCTCCGTTTCACTGAGAGGCATACGCCGCCTCAGCGGCGTCGACGTCGAAAGGGCGCGGCTGCTCTATCAGTACGCGCTGCACCAATGCCGTCCCCGACGCCAGCTATGCACTAGCGTGCCTCAGTCCCGGACAATTGAAAGCGCCGGGCGCGTAATAGATGGGCAGGTGCGGGGTAATAAAATATCATGCATTCTGCAACAAAAGCGCACTGGGGGAGAAAGATTTATGAAATCACGATTGTTGGCGGCTGCAGCTGTTGGCGGCGTGCTATGCGCAGCGCCCGCCTCGGCACAGGTCAAGATCGGCATCCTGAACGATCAGTCCGGTGTCTATGCCGACAATGGCGGCAAATATTCGGTGGAGGCCGCCAGGATGGCGGTCGAGGATTTCGGTGGCGAGGTGCTTGGCCAGAAGATCGAGATCGTCACCGCGGACCACCAGAACAAGCCCGATCTTGCCACCGCCATTGCGAGGCGCTGGTATGACACCGAGGGGGTCGACATGATCACCGAGCTCACCACCTCGTCGGTGGCGCTTGCGGTGCAGAAGTTGTCGAAGGAAAAGAAGAAGATCGACATCGTGGTGGGTGCTGCGACCTCGCGCATCACCGGCGACGCCTGCACTCCCTATAGCTTCCATTGGGCCTATGACACCCGCGCGCTCGCGGTTGGCACAGGCGGCGCGCTGGTCGAATCCGGCGGCGACACCTGGTTCTTCCTGACCGCGGACTACGCCGCAGGATACGCTCTGGAAAAAGACGCCAGCGACATCATCGCCTCCAAGGGCGGCAAGGTGCTGGGCTCGGTTCGCGTACCTCTCAAGTCGTCGGACTTCTCGTCTTTCCTGCTCCAGGCACAAAATTCGAAAGCCAAGATCATCGGCCTTGCCAATGCCGGCCTCGACACCACGAACTCGATCAAGCAGGCGGCGGAGTTTGGCATCGTCAAACGTGGCCAGAAGCTCGCGGGCCTCCTGATGACGATCTCCGAAGTGAACGGCCTGGGATTGGAGGCCGCGCAAGGCCTGATCCTGACCGAAGGGTTTTATTGGGATCATGACGACAAGTCGCGCGCCTTTTCCGAGCGCTTCATCAAGCGCACCGGCCACATGCCGAACATGATCCAAGCCGGCACCTATTCGGCGACCTTGAGCTATCTGAAGGCCGTGAAGGCCGCCGGCAGCAAGGACACCGAGGCGGTCGCGAAGAAGCTGAAGGAACTGCCGGTCGACGACGCCTTTGCGCAAGGCAAGGTGCTTCAGAACGGCCGCATGGTTCACGACCTCTATCTGTTCGAGGTCAAGAAGCCGTCCGAGTCGAAGAAGCCATGGGACTACTACAAGCAGATCGCAGTCGTCCCCGGCGACAAGGCGTTCTTCACCGCCAAGGAGAGCGGCTGCCCGCTGACGAAGTGACGCGCAGAGTCATTGCGAGGAGCGAAGCGACGAAGCAATCCAGAGTCTTTCAATAGCGCTGGATTGCTTAGCTTCGCTCGCAATGACGGGCATGACTGATCGTCATCCA
>Ga0307474_10001477_pt1 | contig 17058 bp, 24 predicted proteins | sample atmos_gasesECM1C_2_FD_203312 | JGI IMG/M metagenome (GOLD analysis project Ga0307474, IMG submission 203312) | Hardwood forest soil microbial communities from Morgan-Monroe State Forest, Indiana, United States - atmos_gasesECM1C_05 | ecosystem: Environmental > Terrestrial > Soil > Temperate... | reverse complement strand
ACGATTCCCAACAGCGAAATACTCGCAGCACCGAGCAGAAAGGCGCTCCAGACCTTGGCCGGTGGTCCTGGCCGCTCGTCGGCCGCCACGACGAGCCAGAGCACCAGCAGCGCGGGCGCGACAGCGGCTGTGCCGATCACAGTCGGGAGGGATTCAAGAACAAGCATCCAGGTCGGCAAATATGCCATTTTCCAGAGGTATCCAGCTTTGAAATGCGCTTACGCCTGAGCCGAGCAGGCAACGGTTCAGCCGCGAAATGATTGTTAGAAGGGAAACCAGACCGGCGCCAGCATGGCAAAACGTCTCTCTTCAAACTCTTGCGAAGCGATGCAGCCGGGACACGAAGCTTGGCTGAGCTGGCGCGAACCGGGTTGTTCAGTCTTATCAATGAGTTTCATAGATTTGTTCCGGGAAAAATGACCCGCGCGGTTCCGGCGAACGACTCGGCGAGCATGAAAGGCTGTGAGCAATGAGCAGGGAGGCGCGCCGGGTGATCTTTTTCCGCGGGGCAGAAACACATTCCAGGTCGGTTCTGAAGGCCATCAGCTGGCGAACATTGGGAACGCTCGACACATTCGCGATTAGTTGGTTCTTCACAGGGCGCGTCGAGATCGCGGGGTCAATCGCGGGATTTGAGATTGTAACCAAGATCGCGTGGTACTACGTGCACGAGCGCGTATGGGCGGCCATACCGTGGGGACGTCGCAGACTGGATTGGGGTGCGGACCGAGTACATGGCGAATGAGCGGAAAGATGACTCCGAGATGAAAGAACCTGAACCGAAAGACAACCGCAGGCCGGCGATTGCCGGATTGGCCATTGCGGTCGTGCTGCTGGTGGTCGGCTGGTGGCTGGCGCGCGAACTGACCGCGGCAAGCAAGATGCAGGATTGCCTGATGTCAGGGCGCACCAACTGCAACCAGATTCAGCCGCAATGAAGGTTGTGAGCGCAGTCTTCACGCCACGGCGCCCGCGCAACATCGAATAAAGGAAAACGTGATGGCTTTTGAATTTGTCGACGTGAAGCGCTCCGGCCGCATCACGATCGTGACCCTCAACCGGCCCGGAGTGATGAACGCGCTGCACAAGCCGGCTCATTTCGAGCTGCACGAGGTTTTTAATTCATTTGCGGCCGACCCCGATCAATGGGTCGCGATTGTCACGGGCGCCGGGGATCGCGCCTTCTGCGCGGGTAACGATTTGAAATGGCAAGCGGCGGGTGGCGAACGCGGCTGGAATACGAGTGGCTTTGGCGGTCTGACGCTTCGGTTCGACTGCGACAAGCCGATCATTGCCGCAGTCAATGGCGTCGCGATGGGCGGTGGATTCGAAATTGCGCTCGCCTGCGATCTCATTGTTGCATCTGAAAACGCCACCTTCGCGCTGCCCGAGCCGCGCGTCGGCCTTGCGGCGCTTGCCGGCGGCCTGCAAAGGCTGCCCCGACAGATCGGATTGAAGCGTGCAATGGGAATGATCCTGACCGGACGGCACGTTTCTGCCCGCGAGGGCTTCGAACTCGGATTCGTCAACCAGGTGGTCGCTCCGGATGAGGCGCTGAAGGCTGCGGAATGCTGGGCGGATCAAATTTGCCAGAACAGCCCGATGTCCATCCGCGCCTCGAAGCACGCCGTCATGAGAGGATTAAACGTTTCGTTGCCTGAGGCAATGGTAGCGCAGCGGGAATATCCCGCGGTACGCGACATGATCCAATCAGCAGATTATGTCGAAGGTCCAAAAGCCTTTGCGGAGAAACGGCCGCCGCGCTGGCAGGGCAAATAGCCTTGATCGTCAGAAGGCAAGAGCCCGCATCATGGCGCAAGAAGCCTCCGGCAGGCCTCGACAAATACCTCGGCACCCGTGACGATATCCGTGTCTTCGGTGTTTTCACTCCAGTGATGACTGATGCCGCCGATCGAGGGCACGAACAGCATCCCGGCCGGCATGATCGTGGCGAGGATCTGGGCATCGTGACCGGCACCGCTCGGCATGCGGATCGATCTGCCGCCGGCAAAGACGGCGCTCGCCTTTTCGATGGCGTCTTGAAATCCGGCGTCCATGAGGGCTGGCGCGCCGGTACGAAGGCGCATCACTTCGACGGAGCAGCGAGATCTGGCGGCGACTTCGGCAGCGTTGTCCCGCAACAGCCGTTCGAGATTTTCGATCAATTCGGGGTTGTCGTCCCTGATCTGGAACAGCATTTCGGCGCGTCCCGGGATAATGCTCGGCGCCCCCGGGTCGAGAGCGATGCGGCCAGTAGTCCATACCGTGCGTGGCCCGCCCGCCCGCGGGAAGCGCTCATCGAGCTGAACGCATAGTCGCGCCAGCGCAAGACCGGCATCCTTCCGATCTTTCATGCGTGTCGTGCCGGCGTGATTTTGCTCGCCGGTGAACGTGATCCGGTATTGCCATATGCCGACGATCGAGGTGACGACGCCGATCTTGAGACCCGAGCCTTCAAGCATCGAACCTTGTTCGATATGTGCTTCGACATATCCGATGTGGCGTCCGATTTCGGCTTTGGCGCGCGCGCGCCCGGCAAGGCCCGCGTCTCGTAGCGCCTGCCGCATCGTGCGCTCGCTGCTGCGGTCGCGCGCTGCGTCGATCTCGTCGTCGGCGACGGCGCCGACATAGGACCTGCTTCCGAGAAATTGACCGAAATGTCCTTCCTCATCGCACCATGCCGCGACTTCGACGGCGCCGTCGATGGTCGGATCGGCATTGATCACGCGGGCGGCTTCGAGCGCATAGACAACGCCGAGTGGGCCGTCGAGCCAGCCGGCGAAGTTCTGACTCTCAAGATGCGATCCGGCGAGCAGTTTCGGCCCCGCTTTCGCGCTGGTGCCCAGCACGTTGCCGATGCCGTCGATCTCGGCAGCCAGCGATGCCTCGGGTAGCCTTTGTGCAAGCCATTCGAGCGAACGCAAATGCGGTTCGGAAAAGGTCGGTCGGTGGACGCCGGTTTTGTATGCGCCGATGGCACGCAGCGCGTTGAGATCCGCAAGGACCCGTGCACCATCCGCCTTCGAGTGATTTTCAGGCATGAAGCATTTGCGCCGGTCTGTTTTCGCGCATTAGTGCGGCCAATTTGAAGTTCCTATCGGTATCGCGCCAAGTTCGTGATAGGAACTTCAAATTCAAAGCCGCTACTCAAATCAACAAGTTGCTAGAGCTCCTTTGATTCCGAAGTTCGCATCAGAGGTCGCCGCGATAGCTTGCGAACTTTGGAATCGGAGCTCTAGTGGTTCCGATTCTAACATTCGCATCCCTTTGCAGCGGACACTTTTGCGAATGTTAGAATCAAAGGACCACTAGCAATTATAGGCTTCTAGTGGAGTTTAGGATTTGACATTCGCTTTTTCGAGTTTTCGGCCAGTGCCGCCGATTTGAAGTTTCTGCAGTGCGAGTGGCGTTTTCGATCCAGGAACTTCAAACCGAAAAGCGGCACTGGAGTCATAGGTTTGCTCGTGCCCATGACTTTCCGAAGTTCGTGAAAGGCGAGTGCTGCGACCGGACACGAACTTCGGAAAGTGGGCACTAGATGGATAGCGAATGTCAAATCCACTCCACTAGCATCGGACTATTCCCCATAGCCCTTCAGCCCGCCGGAAAGGGCACCATATTGACCGCAGATGTTGACGTCGCCCGAACCTTCGTAGGTGTCGACCACATCGCCCGCCATGACGACCCGGATCTGGCAAGCATATAGAGCATTTCCCACGTTCCAGATGTAGGCTTTTTGACCCGCGATCGTTTGCACTTCATTTGGCGTGCCGAGCTTGGCCGTGACGGCGCTCAGTGGCTTCCCCTTATAATTGTTGGCGCCCGAATTGAGAGTGCTGCCGAGAGAACAACCGGCTAAAGCCAGCGCTGCCAGGATGGCGAGATTACGCATCTGACTGGACATCATTGGCCCCGCCTTCGTCTTGCTGACGCAGACGCGCGAACAGCCCTGTTCCGATCAATATCCAGCCGTGCATCGGCCCTCCTAGTCACTCTCGAGCGAGCATAACAGGAATTCGTGAGCACGAATTCGCCGCAAAGGCAACTGCCAGCGCCGCATTATGTCGGTGCTTTTCACGTCAGGATCAAAAGCGCGGTCGGATTTGCCATTGATGGATAGCGCAGTTGCCGCCGGGAATAAATCGCGGCTTGGATGGTCTGAGACTTGGTGTGGGATTCCCGCATCAGGTTATTCAGGCGTGAACTCACCTCAATCAAATTTTTTCACGTGCCAAACGCTAAACCGGCACTTTTTTGCGCTTCTTGCGACTGCGTGGTTGGCATTCACCGCTGGCGGCGCGCGCGCAGATTCCGAAACTTGTCCAAAACCCGGCGATGAAATCGCGACCGACCGGCCAGACGTCACCAATTCCAGTCTGGTCGTACCCTTCGGCAGCTTGCAAAGCGAAAATGGAATCAATGTGAGCGCGCGAGACGGCGGTCGGTCGGTTGACGGCCCGAACACGAGATGGCGGATGGGGATTGCCCCCTGCCTCGAGGTTCTGGTCGATGTCCCAAGCTATTTCGCCAACGTCAAGGCACCGGGAGCCGCGGGCTGGACGGATGTCGTCTCAAGCGTCAAATGGCAGATCAGCCCGTTGCCCGGAAAAATCGATTTGTCGGCGACGGTTGGGGCCGCCCTTCCAACCGGCACGGCCCAGATCGCCGGCCGCGGTGCGCAACCATACCTGCAATTCCCGTGGTCAATCGAATTGCATCAGGGTTGGGGTGTGAGCGGCATGTTCACGGAATTTTTCCGGCCCGCGGAATTGAATGCCGGGCGGCTCACGGAGACCACTTTTGTCATTGAGAAGAAGGTGACGGAGAGAGTGAGCCTGTTTACGGAATATGTCGGCGATTATCCTGACGGGGCGCGGCCGACGCTGTTGCTGAATTCAGGAGGCACGTACCTCTTGACGCCAACCCATCAGGTCGATTTCCGCTTCGCAATCGGGCTGAACCACAATTCGCCAAACTACGTTGTGGGTATGGGGTATTCGTTTCGAATCGATAGATTTTTTTCGCGCTGATTTTGCAGGGGCGATCGCAAACGACAGTGCGCGTCAAGGTGTTCGGCGCGCTAGCGATGGACAGGCTTTTCAGTCCCTGAAGGTTGAAGCGGGCCAGCAATCATAGGGTACATAACGGGGATTGCGCAGGCACGCATCATCGAGAGTGGAGTCCCACGCGCCTCGCCGTCGCCAGCCGCTCCAGGCGATATAATCGCAATACTTGCTGTACGGATTGCCCGCTTCCCGGGTTGCGCAGTAGATGCTTTGGGCGGGCACGACGTCCCTGGCCGAGGCGGGCGCTCCTGCTGCCATGCCGAAAGCCACGACTGCGCTGAAAATCCTGAATTTCATCTGTGTTTCCTTCCTTTTTGCGCGTGCGGCAGCTTCGTCCTCGCGAGCACTCATCAACAGAAGACCTTCGGTCGGCTCCTGATATTCCCTCCAAGCCGGGAAATGTTCTATGCGGTCGTTCACTAGAGCGTGCGCCTTGGAATAAAGCGATCGATGGGTTGGATGGCCAAGGCCGACGCAGCCATCGGCGTTTCTGCAAAATCTCTTGCCTTACCGTAAATCAACAATTTAAGCCGCTGGTGCCATGGCGAACCTATGCCCCGGGTTGACGTCGGCTTGTCGGCCACCCTACAACCCTTCATCATTCATCCAAAAAAGCTTCGCGGCAGATGTCTGCGGTTGGCCTAAAAATCGGCGTGATCAGTCTCGGCATGAGCTGCCAAAGCAGCGCGCAGATTCGGGCTCACGTGCCGCTCCTTTCCAGGCTGACCGGCGACGACGCATTAAAAAAATCCGCTATGCCGTTCGACAATATTATTTGCCGGCCGGATTCCGCGGCGGGCATGTTGCAAGCCGACATCTTTTACCCCGACGATCCAGATGGGCTGCTGGAATCGGAGGGCGCGCTCTGGCCCGATTTCGGCGTTTATTTCTGGCACGAGTACCGGCTGCACAAGCACCATGTGCTCGAATACATCACCGGCCGCCTCAATAAGCGGCGGGCGTATCGCGAGCTGAGCGGGAAATACGCGCACCTGGCCGGCAAGTTCAGGCAGGCGCGGCAGCTCGAGCGGCTGGTATTTGTCATTTCCAACAGCCAGAATAATTTGAGCATTGCCGTACCCGATATCGATCCTACGCTGACGGCCACCGGCGTTGAGTTTCTGTGCGATGCCTGCGACGCCTATGTTGGCCGGCCTTGCGAGTATGTGCTGGCGACCTATGAGGGGCGGCTGACGGGCGCGGTCAGCCGCAAGCGGCTGACGGTCTTCAAGCTGACCCCCGACGCCAGCGACTGGGAGGGCGACCCGGCCCAGTGGAGCGAGGTGTTCGAGCAGTACTTTGCCTCCTAGGCCGACCGTCGTCTCGTAGCGATCGGGATGCGGCGGGGCACCCAAAAGCTGCTGAACTGACGCCGCAAACCCGCTGACTGAGGACACGGCTGTCGATGGCCTGTCGATCCGGCAAAAGCTTCATTTTGCGAGCAAGATCGGCTTTCGCGCGGCTTGCCCAGGCGCGCAAACGCCACTATACGTTCGCCCGCCGCACCGGGGCACGCCATCCGCGGGCTTGGGGCGGAACGGTAGTAGCGCAGTCAATGCGTTGATTTGCCGGGCGAATTTTGCCGACAGCAAAGCTGCGATGTCGCGCCCGTTCATGGTCGCGGCGAAGCAGGCGCTTTCGCTCCCTTCGTCTATCGGTTAGGACGCCACCCTTTCACGGTGGAGAGAGCGGTTCGATTCCGCTAGGGAGCGCCATTGAAATCAATGACAGGCGAGCGTCCTGTCCAAGACTCCCCCAACACGAACTCGAAGGTATGTTAGAGGTCGTTCGAGCGTGCCCATCAAGGTTGGAGAGCCGCCTTTTGTGTGATCGAAGCGCGGGACCGAAGCCCCACGCCCTGCGCGCTCCCTACGGCTTCAGCCCTCTGGGCTTTGGACCGGGCCGAAGGCTTTCGCCGGTGCTGTAGTTAGCGGAGCTCCTCCGACCGAAACGGGTCCAACAGGTTTAGCCTGCCGAGCCATTCTTTTATGCGCCGCTCCGTATAACCGAGCCCGGGCGCGTCCTTTTGGAATGGAGGAAGTTATCTCTGATGTTATTGCCTTTTGGAGGGAGTCGACTTTCGCGATCAGTGTCGAAAGCTGAGCAGATACTTTCTTCACGTCGATCTGTTCGTCGGTGATGCTCTGTCTCAGGGAAGCAAACATTAGTAAATCCTGCTGCCGCTGAGCAGTGGTTTGTTGCAGCAAAGTTGTGTTCAGCTGCAACAAGGATCCATTTTCCTGCAGTGCCCCAGCCTGTTGCTGCTGTGCTGACTGAATATCTTTCAAAGCTGCGACAACCGGGTCAGCTGGGGCTCTTTGAGGCGGAAACAGTTCGGCCACCAAGCCGCTGACATTCGGTAAGGCAAAATCGGAAGGTGACAGTGTATAGGCGGCCGCCGCAGCATTTAGGCCTAAAGCAAACACCGACAGTGCCAAGATCGATTTCTGGCTGGACTGCTTGCTCGGTGCTACGGGCTTATCCGTCGCCTCAATTTCGATCTGCGTTTCCGATGTCACCTGCATTGACCTTAAACGAGAGAAACAAAAAGGGAGCCGCCGCGGGATCGTCCACACGACGGCTCCTTACGCGTTACCCATCTAAAACTGCTTTAGATTATGGGCTGATCAGATTAATTCCCGGTTAGCGCCTCAGCCGGCGTGTGTCACCAACCGCTGCCGACGGCGGACCAAACACCAAATAGCGCGCACAAATCCAGGATGGCCATCGTTCCAGCCTTTGAAACTCGTGGGACCTGCCCTGATCCCTTGTTCCTGCATTTCATTTACAACCCGTGGCCCATAGCGCCCAGAACTCCGGGATCAGTTCGCCGGGTGAGGTGAGATCGATCAGCGAGTGCAGGCGGGATTCCCAAGCTACGTTGGGCTTATAGAGGTTCGTTGCAGTTTAGCCTTCCCGGTGCGCGGCGTATTGCTCGCGAAGACGCACCCACGACTCAATCGGGTCGCTGGCGATCAAGGGTCGAAATCGGCCGCAGCATATAGGGGCGAAGATCAAACACGGTATTGATCCAGATGTCGGGCTATTGCTTATGATAAGATATCTTCAAGCGTGTTTCGTGACTACACCGGCTTCAATACGGCAGCAGCCAAGGTTTAGTCTTCGACTTCCGCCCCCGTCTTCCAGGTCGGCAAAGTTTTGCAGCATCTTGGCGCGACGCCGTTACAGAAATGATGGCGTCAAAATCTGAAGCTTTAGCACCTCAACAAGAGCCGGCCAGCACGCCGCGATGATTGGTCGCGGCGGAACTGTGATCCACTTCACCTCGTGAGCGTCGAAAACTTCGGTAAGAAGTTCAGAGCGAACAATAAGAAGTTCAGAACGAACAACGAGGTTCGATCATGTCTGTCTTGTTCGATATTCTCTATCGCGAGTATTGCCGGGCCCGTCTCGCTGAGATGCGGAAGCAGCTTCTGCTGACCGGCAGCCACGAAGCATCCGAAGCGAATTGCGCCGATGGCGCGGCTGATCGGACTGGCGATTCCGTCTCGGCGCTGCGCCTCATCAGCGGTGCACCAGTGCCGTCAAAAAAGGGGCCGTCAACGGACAATTCGGGCCGTCGGGCCACTAGGGTTTGACGAGTGTCCGCGGGGGACCGACCGCCTCACTGGCAAGTCGGCTTTGCTTCAAATGGCGCCGCTTCAGGTTCTTTCAAAGTGTTGCCCGACTCGGTTTCTTGGACCTGCTTCTGAGCCGCTTCCAGCGTCCGGATGAGCTCGAAAATTCTCTCCATCCTCGCTTCGCTCACTTGCTCCCTCCTACCGTCACGATAAAGGCCCCGACACCGAGTGCCTTCGGTGACGGGGCCGGGGGTCGCGCCGCCGCGGGCAGGATGGCGCAAAGCGAGCTTGCCAGGTTTTTTGCCGGTTGGTGGTCACGGTTGATCATATGATCGTGGGCACGGCGTGTGCGGTCATGCGATGGCGCGTTTGACAAAGGCCGCTGTTTCACCAAGGGGATCGTTTGCCTATCCTTTTGTCCGGCATCCTGATCGGTTTCAAATCGACCAGATTATAAAATCCAGTCCATTCGCAGGCAGTTCTGGCGCATTCAACGCAATCAATAGAGCCTTTAAACTGCTTGGTACGGGGCTCCTTTTTAGCCCGATACGGCAATTTGCAGTGCCGGCAAACGAAATAGGTCCTGATGGGGACACCGTCATTCATAACGTGTGTAGATCGGGGTGTCCGATCATCCCTTGATCGTCAGGAAGAGAGACAAAAGGCAGATCAGCGCTGCGAGAGCGCCGCACAAAGTCGGTCCTTCAACGTAATCGCTCAACACCCTTCTAGTCTGCAAAGCAAAGACGCGCACAATCACACCCACAATCGGGCACAAAAAAAGGCCCCGCCACCAAGTCCCTCGGTGACGGGGTTTTGGGGGTGCGCCATCACGGGAATAACAGCGCAACTCCAGCGTGGCACACTCGGCTGCAGTGTTCGTGGCCCGTTTTGGCTATGGCGGCCAGCATGTCCCGCAACATTCCGTCAATTTCATCGAGCCTCGGGGAACCCTATGACCGCTCGCGACGTTTGGTTGCAATCGGGGAGGATAGGCGCATGCAGAAACTGCTTGAGGTGGTGGAAATCTGGCTTGTTCTCAATCTGGCGACTTTCGCCTTCATCATGTGGTACCGCAGATCACCCTCGTATCGGCGGCGGCATTGACCCGATTCGCGTCAATTTCCGTTCCAATTCTCAAAGGCTTAGTGGGCAAGGCTCGCCGATTATGCGAAATCCGACCCGTCCGGTGACCGCTCGGCCGCGGCGCGACAGCCCGAGCGGGTCGTAGCGGAGCGTTCCTCCGGATCTCGTGCTCGTCATGCCATCAATCGCAAAATAAAACGCCGACAACAGGCTCGGCAAAACAGAAATCGCCCGCGAAGGTCTCGTCCAGATCAAGTAAGCCAGGCCTCGCTAGATTGCGCTTGAGTGCCCCGTTCTGTCGTCCTGATGCGCTGATCTCGTTGCGGTAGCTTTTTTGCATTTTCCCGCTCGTGGCTTTCTCCGCGCGGCAGGAACATGCGTTGGGACCTTTCCGACATGGTGAACGTTGAAGGTCGTAGCACAAGGGGCAGGACCGCGAATCCGGAGTTCCGGGCATGAGCAGCACCCCTTTGGACATCCAGAGAAAGTGCGAACAACGGTGGGCGGCCAGATTCGCGCGGTCGGTTCCGCTGCCGGCGCCCCACGAGCACACGGACGAAAAGCCGGATCAGCACTTAGCTGTCGGCAAAGCCAAAAAGAAAACCCGCCGGACTAAATTGGCGGGTTTGAGGCCGGTTCCAGCGATTTGAACGCGGGACGCAGCTCGTGTGTAAGGTTCACGTCAGTTTCGATAGTATTCGGCCTGGAAAAACCTGCCCTGTTGCCGCCATACACTACCGGAATCGTTCCAGTCTCGGCATAAGGCTCGGATAGGCATCGGAGCGTGGACAATGGCGAGCTGCAGATCGAAGTTGCGCGTCGCAGTGCGGACACTCATCAAGACGCGGCGGCGGCGCCGCATTCGTCGGCGCAATCTACCCGCGCATCGATAGTCATGGTTTTAAGAAAGTCAGCGCGGGCCGAAGCCTGCGCTTACTTTAAAGGGCCATTTTCAGCCGAAGTCAGTTTTTCACATTCGCAACGAAATATACGAAGCGTTCGGCCGTCCTTCGGGCTGTCGATGCTGAGCATAAGCTCAGCCTTCCTTTGGCATCGGACGCAGCGAATGACGTCCGCTTCAAATGCGGTACTTCGAAGGGTCATGCGACGGGCAGTCAGCCGATGCGGAGGTTTTCGGCAGCCGTCTTGCCAGCTCGCGTCGTCACCAGCTCGTAGCTGATCTTAGCGCCCTCGGCGAGACCGGCATATCCAGCCTTTTCAACAGCCGAGATATGGACGAACACGTCAGGCCCGTCTCTATCTGGCTTGATGAAGCCATACCCCTTCGTTGCGTTGAACCATTTCACCGTCCCCATAGCCACTTGAAATCTCCTTCAAATAAAAAGAACGATTGAACAAATGTGATTCCTTAGTCGATCTAGCGGCAAGTCCGCGGCAAAAAGCCGTCGCTGAGTGGTTACAGTGGTGGCTATGCGTCATAATCGTTACTGCTTTATCACCGCCCGAGCCGATGGCGATGTCTGTCCACGGCCTGTTTCGCTTTGGAAAGTTTGATTCGCCGCCGGGGACCACTGGTCAAGATCGCCAGGTGCGCCCTCATGACATGGGCGGTGCGATGAATCGGATAAATCCCGGCCGGTCGGCAAGTTGTGCGTACCAGCGCTCGAGATTGGCAAATCGCGGCTTCGTGACGCCCTCGACGCCAAGCCAGCGCCGGGCGTAAGCGCCGAGCGCAATGTCCGCCAGCGTGAAATCCTCGCCTTCGATGAAACGCCGCGTCGACAAATGCGCATCGACGATGCGCCATTGCTCGGCCTCCGCATCGGCGTCCTTCTGAATCGCGGCCATGTCCCGCTGCTCGGGCGGGGTTCGTACCAGCGCCCAGAACACCGGACGATCGACCGGCTGCAAGGTCGACAGGGTCCAGTCGAGCCAGCGATCTACGCCGGCGCGCACTTTCGGGGCCTGCGGGTAGATCGGCGAATGCTGCCTGTAGGCGCGCACAAGGTAGCGCATGATCGAATTGGATTCCCACAGCACGAAATCGCCGTCGACGAGCGTCGGCACGCGAGCGTTCGGATTCATCGCCAGATATTCCGGCTCGCGGGTCTTGCCGAATGCCATCCCGGCATCGATCCGCTCATAAGGGAGGTCGAGCTCCTCCAGGCACCAGAGGACCTTCTGGACGTTGACGGAGTTCGCCCGACCCCAGATCGTGATCCGGCTTTGCGCGCTGTTTGACACGATTGTTTCGCTCCCACGTTTGATCCGCGCAGGGTGATATCTCAAATTTCGAAAAAAAGCAGGGCTTGTTTCAACTTGCGAAAAACGCCGCGCCTGAACAGACAAAAAATCAGGCTTGACGATGGGCCAAGCCTGATCTTTTGCAGAATGTTGATCGTCTGGTTCTCAATGGCCGAAGAACAACCACAACAGGATGATCACCGGAATCGGCACACCCAGAAGCCAGAGCAAAATTCCTCGTCCCATTCTCGCCTCCTTGAACTTCTTGATCAGGTGAGAAACGCCGGAACAAGTCGCAAGGTTCCGGCGACTGGCGAGACGAGGATTTCGCGACAAGCCGGCGTACGATTCAATAGGGCACGCTTCCGCGTGCCTGGAAGACGCGCTTTCACCAGTGGCCCGTGTTCGGCATCGACACCCACGGCTCTGCCGGAGGTTTTGCATCCCCCTTTTGCAGAAGTTCGATTGAATGCAAATCGGGCGAGCGGATGAAAGCCATCTGGCCGTCGCGCGGCGGCCGGTTGATCGTGATGCCGAGTTTCATCAACCGTTCGCAGGTGGCATAGATGTCATCGACCTCATAGGCGAGATGACCGAAATGACGGTCCTCGCCATATTTCTCTTCATCCCAGTTGTAGGTGAGTTCGATCAAAGGCGCGCCCCGTCCCCTGGAGGCTTTCAGGAGCCCTTCGTCCTCGGGCGCGCACAGGAACACCAGGGTGAATTTTCCTTTCTCGTTGTCTACGCGTCGAACCTCCTTCAATCCCAAAGCGTCGTGAAAAAACTTGAGCGCCGTATCGAGGTTGCGGACGCGCAGCATCGTGTGCAGATATCGCATGCTTCTTCTACTCCCTGACAAAATCCCGAAAGTGTCGGTTCCGGGAACTCATTAGCAGCAAAACACAGGCTGGGGCAGGGGTGTTACACCCGGAACCAGGCCGCTCTTCAAGATCTTGATTCTGCAGGGTGCATCATGGGCGAAGCGCGAGAACCGTATCCGACTGACAAAGCCCGCAGAGGCGAAATCATCTCAGAACGCCTGCTCGCCGAGCGATCTTCCTTGCAGGCCTGGTCGGTGCCGTTCTGCTGATCGTAATCCTGTCCTGGTTCAAGTGAGCGCGTCCGTCGTTCGAGCGATGCGTTCCCGCGCTCACGGAAACTTTTCAAGGAGTTTCACCGGAACGATGGGTCAGCCCGGATGTTTGCCCGGTGTCCTCTGATGGAGAAACAGTATGACCAGACTCGGTATTCTCGGGGCCACGGCCCTGTCTCTCTCGCTGGCGGTTGCATTCCCCGCACTGGCGCAGCAACAGCACATGCGCGGCGGCGCAGCTGTGCATGCCAGCGGCGGTGCCAACTTCAGCGCCCCGCGCAGCGGCTCATTCAACACCAGTCCGCAAGCGAACTTCCGTGGCGCCAACGCGGCCGTAGCGGCGCCTAATCGAGCAGCCGTCGCCGCACCGAATGCCGCCGCGCGAGCTGGCGGCCAGCAATTCGCCGAGGGTCGACGCGGTGAATTCCGCGATCGCGACCGTGGTTTCGGCGCGGGCGCGGGCTTCGTTGCGGGCCTGGCAGCGGGTGGCGCGCTGGGCTATGGCTACGGTTACGATCCCTACTATTACGGCGACGACTACGCCTACTATGAGGGCGGGTACTCCGACCCTGGCTATGTCGTAGGTCAGGCCGCCGTGCCTGATGCTTCTTGGTGTGCCGCGCAATACCGGTCATACGACCCGGCCACAGGCACGTATCTTGGCTTCGACGGATTGCGGCATCCCTGCCCGTAGAACCCACTCATCGCAAGAAACAAGGGCGGCTCGCGAGAGCCGCTCTTTCTTTGGCTGACCACCTTCTTGGTTCACTTTTGTACCAAGAGGGTCCGCAACAATTTTGATATCGGTTCAATTTGTCGAGCGTTCATCCACCGGTCATGTCCGTTAAATCTCGGACAGGTGCCGGTTCCAGCCGCAACCATGGGAAAAAGTCCGCGTTATTGCACATGACTGGAAGGAGGAGGAAAAGCATGAACAAAACGCTGGCAATTCTGGCCACCGTTGCCACGGTGGGCGCGACCGCGGTAAGCGCGCCGGCGGAGGCGCATCGTTTCGGTCCGGGCCTGGCTTTCGGTCTGGCGGCCGGCGCGATCACTGCCGGAGCCTTAGGCGCATACGGCTATTACGGCCCAGGTTACGGTTATCCATACTACGGGCCGAGCTACGCCTATGGCGGCCCCGGCTACGGCTATTACGGCCATCCGTATTGGCGGCACCGCTACTGGCGCCGCGACTATTGGTAAGTGATCGAGAAAAAGCCTGGAAATCGCTTCCGGGCTTTTTTCTTTTTCGGAGAACTCCTGTTCTTTTCACGGAAAATTTCCATCGATCATTTCGCGCTCATCGCTCACGGCCAAAAAGGCATCCTCTCAATGGCGCGACGCGAATTGTCCCCGCGAAGCGCCTTTTGCAGCGTCGCGACAAAAAATTCCTCGCGCTCGCGTTTGAATTTTTCCTGGACCGCTTTGAACCCCGCGACCCGCACTGCGATTTGTTCGCGTTCTCGAGCCAACCGTTCGTTTTCCTTCGTCATGCCTGTCCCCTTTGATTCGCATCCCGCGTTCATTCGCGTTCGAGATTGAGGCGCGAATTTGGATAGAGCCGTGCAGGATTGTGATTGTGGATAAAGGCCGCAACTTCTTGTGGCGTGCGCGCAGTGCGCGATAGTGCAGGGCGCAAATCGGTCGATAATCGGCTTTAGCTCGGCCGCATCAGGCGCGCATGCGTTGTCTGTTCAGCGACAGTTCGAAATGGTATTCCGGGTGTGGTATGTTCGCGTGGTTTGGCCCTCGGATCGTCGGCGTGATTACTTCGGACATTCGCAGCGGAGTGGAGCAGCTCGGCGACATGATCGCCGCGGCATCCGTCATCGTTCCCTTTACCGGCGCCGGCATTTCCACCGAATGCGGCATTCCCGATTTTCGCTCGCCGGGCGGCTTGTGGAGCCGCCACCGTCCGATTCCTTTCGATGAGTTCGTCGCCAGTGCAGAGGCACGCGAGGAAGCATGGCGGCGGCGTTTCGCGATGGAGCCGACCTTTGCCGCGGCAAAGCCGGGACGCGGTCATCGTGCGCTCGCCTCCCTGTACAAGGCGGGCAAGGTCCCGGCCGTCGTGACGCAGAACATCGACAATTTGCATCAGCTATCGGGTTTCGCCGAAGGTCACGTCGTCGAGCTCCATGGCAACACCACTTACGCGCGCTGCATCGGATGCGGCCAGGCCTATGATCTCAAATGGGTCAGGGAATGTTTCGATGCCTCGGGCTGCGTGCCCGATTGCACGATTTGCGCTGAACCGGTCAAGACGGCGACCATCTCGTTTGGCCAGGCGATGCCCGATGAGGCGATGCGCCGCGCCACCGAACTCGCCCAGCAATGCGACCTGTTCATCGCAATCGGATCATCGCTGGTGGTATGGCCCGCCGCGGGCTTTCCCATGCTGGCGAAAAATTCGGGCGCCCGGCTCGTCATTATCAACAACGAGCCCACCGAACAGGATGATATTGCTGACCTGGTGATCCGGCATGACATCGGAGAAACCCTTGGTCCCTTCGTGGGCAACTGATGGCCCAATTGATTCGTTGTTGTTCAAGGCTGTTCATAGGTTCCGGAAGAATCGTTTTTTGTCTATGCGCCGCAATCGAGAGTGTTATCTTTTGATTCGAGATTCGGTTCGCGTCATCATGCACTTTGATTCATGAGCGCATACCGGCGCCGTAGCTTTCGACGGCGGGGACGTTGATCAGGTGTGAGGTCCGGGGTCATGGGGTCGGACGGATTTGAGTCCAAGAAGCTCGGGGGGGCGACACCCGCCGGGGCGGCGCCAAGCAGGCCGGTTGGCTTTTCGGCCGGCGGACAACGCGATCCAGCAATCGATGCCTTGCAGGGATTGGGAGATGCCGCCGCCAGCCTGGTCGAGATCAGCGGCGTCATCAAATGGTTCGATGCATCAAAGGGCTACGGGTTTATCGTTCCCGATAATGGATGGCCGGATGTGTTGCTGCACGTCACGGTGCTTCGCCGCGACGGGTACCAAACTGCCTATGAGGGTGCGCGGCTCGTTTGCGAGTGCGTGCAGCGGGCGAAGGGCTATCAGGCGTTCCGCATCGTCTCGATGGATGAATCCACGGCGATCCATCCGGCGCAGATGTTGCCGCCCCGGACCCATGTGACGGTCACTCCGACCAGCGGTCTGGAGCGGGCACAGGTAAAATGGTTCAACCGCCTGCGCGGCTTCGGCTTCCTGACCTGCGGGGAAGGCACCCCCGACATTTTCGTGCACATGGAAACTTTGCGCCGCTACGGAATGACCGAGTTGCGTCCCGGCCAATACGTGCTGGTGCGCTACGGCCCCGGCTCCAAGGGGATGATGGCGGCCGAAATCCAGCCGGAGACCGGTTCTCCCGGGCTTTCCTCGCACTAATCAACGACTTCCTGCCGGACCCGAGCATCAACCGAGGGCGTCGCCCGACGCCCAAAGTCTGGTATTTGCCACGATCTTGAGGTTACGGTCTCGCCCGAGCGCCGCCGGCTGATCGCCTGAAGCAGATCTGGGCGAGAGACGGCAGGCCTGTGGAAAAGTTTCGCCAGGCGAGATAATTCCGCGCCGCGGAAGTTGGTCAAGTGTCTGTGGTTGAGGTGAAGGTTGCTGAATAGTTCTTGTCGAGGGATTGGGTGGAGCAGGCTGCGCACGAAGTTGTGGATAACGCTGGCTCTGGCAAGCGCGCTGTGCCTGTTCGCCGGCCTTGATGCGCGCGCGGCGAACGTCCAGCCGCTTGAGATCGTTACCAAGACCGGCGTGCACGTTTTCTCGGTCGAAATGGCGACGACCGAAGAAGAGAAAACCACCGGGCTGATGTATCGAAAGGAATTGGCCGACGGGAAAGGGATGCTGTTCGATTTTTCACCCGAGCAGGAAGTCTCGATGTGGATGAAAAACACCTACATCCCGCTCGACATGATTTTCATTCGGGCCGACGGAAGGATTTTGCGGATTGCCGAGAACACCGAGCCGATGTCGACCAAAATCATCCCGTCGCGAGGGTTGGCGAAGGGAGTGCTGGAGGTG
>Ga0307474_10001476_pt1 | contig 17063 bp, 13 predicted proteins | sample atmos_gasesECM1C_2_FD_203312 | JGI IMG/M metagenome (GOLD analysis project Ga0307474, IMG submission 203312) | Hardwood forest soil microbial communities from Morgan-Monroe State Forest, Indiana, United States - atmos_gasesECM1C_05 | ecosystem: Environmental > Terrestrial > Soil > Temperate... | reverse complement strand
CGATGCCACCACACGCCTGCTTTCCGATCTCTCGAACGCGGTTCTGATGATCGCTCAGACGGATGTAGTTTCGTTGTGGAGTGCGGGCCGCATCCATGCTTTCCTGGAAGAAGGTGCCGGGCGCAATCGTTTGCGCCTGGTTCTTAATCGATACAAGAAAATTCCCGGCTTCACCGACGAGGACATCGAACGTTCCACACGCTGCAAGGTATTGTGGAAAGTTCCCAACGCGTTTAACGCAGTTTCGCAGGCCATCGATCATGGGACGCCAGTAGTTCTGCAGGAGGGCCAGGAAGTGAGCCGCTCGTTTCGCGCATTGGCTGCAGCGCTGGCGGAAGCGTCGCCCACTGCCGAGGGCGGACTCGATCTCGTTTACGCCCAGGAGAAGGCCGACGTCAAAAAGAAATCCGCCGGTCGACTCGTCATCTCGCCCGCCCGCGCTGGCCAGTAGGTACCGAGTCTTGGTTATCCGTACCCGGTGAGGATCTGAAAGCCTGAGCTCGAAGCGTATTCTCGCCGTTGGATACCCAATAGCAAGGATCAGTTCTTTGTCTCTTCCGGAAACTTCTTGAACACGACGTCGCGCGAATGGGAAGTAGCTTTTCTTGCTGCGTCGGTTGTGTTATCGATGAGCATCCCCTTCAGTACGTAGTACGCTTCATCTCCAGGTTTTTTCCCCTCGCCGTGCTCGACGTTGCCTTTGAAGTCGAACCAGACTCCCTCGACGGCTTTGGTGGTGAAGGTGAGCTTACTGCCGTCCAGCTTACCACTGCGGAAGTAATGATCGAGGAATGTTCCCTTATCACTTCCTCCTTCGCCGTAGCGCGAGACGAATCCTGTGACCTTTCCCTCATCTTCCACCGTAATTTGCAGAAACTCGCCGTCCTCAAGGAAGGTATACATGCCGGAGTACTCACGGGCAGTGTTCGCCTGGCTGGCTGCAGGCGTCGGAGTATCCGGGTTCGTAGCGCTCCCCTTCGCAACTTGTGCAGACGAAGAGACCACTGAGAGCACAACAAAAGCGGCAGCGACGAGCGTGGCATACGAATTCTTCACGACGAATCTCATGGCCACCATCGTACTACCTTCTTAGAACTTCCGAGTTCTTATAATCTCCCGTCAAAGCCTGCTTGCATCTAAGATAGAGCGATGCGCGAAGTGCAGGAGCTACTCCAGCCAGCCGAGACTGGGCCACCGCTGAGAGATCTCGGACTGCTCATTCAGCGCGATCCCTGGGCCCGCATTTTCCTGCAAAATTTCTGCGATCTCTTTCGGCCCGAGCTCGGCCCGCTGCAACTCGAGTCCGCTCCCGCAGATTTCTGGCCAGACGTCTTCGTTAACCGCAGACTGCCTTGGCACCGCTTCTCGCAATCTGGCTTGTATCACTTTCTCGTGCTCCTGGCGATCTGGGAGGGGTCGCAATTCGTCGCCTTGGAGCGTCCTGCTATCGCTCGACCGATATTCACGCACGCCGATGTCATTTATTACGCACCGTCGGAATATCTACCGCCGCTGGACACTCGCCGCGCGGCTCCCGCGAGCGCTCGCAAGGCCGAGCCCGAATATTCTGCTCAGCCGATTATCTCCATGCCTCGAGAGGCAGACAATCGCTCGCAAACCATCGTGACGCCACCCAACGTCCGTCTCGAGCATGACGTTGCCTTACCCAATGTCGTCGCTTTGACGGGGAAAGACCCCGACGCGCGAATGCCAATAGGTCCAGCTCCCGCTGTCCCCGCATCTGAGATGTCGCGCCTCTCGCCACGGATGGAACGGCCCGTCATCGCTCCGCCGCCGGTGATACAAGCTGTGTCGCGGGAGACTTTACTGGCACCGGAAGCGGCGGTGATTGCCCCTCCGCCAGAGGTGGATTCTGGCTCGACGCGGCGTGTCGGCGATCTCAACATTGGACGCAGTTCGGTAATCGCCCCGGCTCCGCAGCTTTCCGTGGATGAACAGCGCACGCTCGCAGGCCGGACTTCGTCCGTACTGAGCGGCCGATCCGCCGATGTGATCGCTCCGCCGCCTTCAATAGGTGTGTCGGGACGCTCCCGCTCGGGCGGAAGCTTGGTCGCGCTCGGCTTGCATCCCGCAGTTGGAGCGCCTCCTGATCCGCCTGCCGGCAATCGTCGTGGCAACTTTGCCGCCACGCCTGAGGGTCATCGTGGAGCCTCGGGCGAGCCAGGTGCTTCTACCGGAAACTCGACCGGCGGAGCGAGCGCGGGGAACGGAAAGAGCGGCGGAAGTGGAATCGGCAAGAGCAGCGCCAGCGGCCTGCCTTCGGGATTGTATGTGGGTGAAACCTCAGCGAATGCCTCGACGGTTACGGGAGATCCGGCCCCACATAACTCGAGCGCCAATTCTGTAAATCCGCGGCTGCTGGCAAACGCGCGTCCGCCACTCGCCGTAGCGCGCACCATGCAGCCGGAGAATCAGAGCAAGCTTTCGCAAGAAGAGCGCGATGTGTTTGGCAACCGCCGGTTTTATTCACTCAGCCTGAACATGCCTAATCTCAACTCCGGTGGAGGCAGTTGGGTCATCCGTTTTGCCGCGCTCAAAACAGATTCAAGTTCTTCATATTCTTACGTGGCGGCCTCGAACGACGCCGGCGTTCCACCTTCTGAAAATCTATCCGCGCCGACAGCGACACGTAAAGTCGATCCGGCCTACCCTCTGGAACTGATGAAACAAAATGTGAGCGGGACGGTCATCCTCTATGCAGTTATTCACGCCGACGGCACGGTGGGAGGAGTCCGCGTGCTGCGCAGCGTCGATGAACGCCTGGACCAGTTCGCCAGCAAAGCTATCGCCAAGTGGCAATTCCAGCCAGCCACTAAAAATGGCGCGCCAGTCGACGTGGAAGCTACCTTCTGGATTCCCTTCCGTCCAACACGGGTGGGATCAAACTTCTGAGGTACCTTGTCATTCTGCGCAGTGTGAATTCCTAGCGGGCAGCGGCTTTCTTCTTTTCCAGCGCGGCGTAGATTGCCGGGTCAGTGCAGATTTCGTAATAGTTGCGCTCGGTCCAGCCTTGTATCGAAAAATCTTCGACATTGATTTTTGGCATGCGGCTCTGGCGCACCACGATTTTGCGGAAGATGTCGCGGTCAACCGGAACTGTGCCGCTGAAGAGGCGATACTCTCCTTTGTCGGACGAGGCTGAAGGCGGCAGCTTCACCGCGAGTGGCACTAGCGAAATCTCCTGCTCAAGCTTGCGGAAGGCAGCTTCGTTCATGCGAATGCCCCCGAGGTTATAGCTGAGAACGGAATCTTCCGGATTCGTCGATTCCCCGCCATCCCCAGACTGGAAGGCATAAACGTGGAACGGCCCGGCTTGCGACTCCATAACCTTGCGAACGCGCTTATTGCAAGAAGATAGACGATCACTTTCGTTGAGCGCTTCGGAAATCATGATCTGATGTTCGCCATCCATCAGATACAGGGGTGCGGATTCCTGCAGCGTGATGCCAACGCCTAACTCGAGCTCCGGCATTCCGTCGCGCTTCATCAGTTCGTTGTAGCCACGAACGATCTCGATCATCTCGCGCGCCAGTACGCAGGCGCGGCTTACGGCAAGTTCGGGCTCTCCAGATCGCTCCAGGATTGCCAGAATTATGGCATCGCCCTCAAGAAAAACTTTCTGTGCTCCGTACTTGCCCAGCAGCTTATTCACGGGATCGTAAAAATTCAGACTGAAATAGGACGCCGGATTAAGCCCTTTTTCCATTAAAGTGCGAGTCAGCCGGGTGGAATCGCGAACGTCGGCCTTGAGCACCACGTGCCGTAAAACACGATCTTCCTCGGGTTGCTGCTGCTGTTCCTCGGGAAGAAGAAACTCATAGAGGGTGCCGTTCATCCGGGAAAGCTCGCGCAGTTTATCCGTGCTCACCAGATTGATGGAGTCGAGCGATGCATTCAGCGTTTCCAGCCGCCGCAAATCGCGATGGTAATGAGAGAAATCCTGCAGAAAACGCGCTGCCACCTTGGCGCGCTCCGCTCCCCGGCATGCCGCAACCCTGGCGACCGCGGCGTACAGACTGTTGGGCGAAAGCTTGCCATGCTCCTGAATCATGCGCTCGACCCGGTCACATTCGGGCCGCGAGATTAGAGCATTCTTTAATTGCTGCGGATTAATACGGGGCGCGTATTCGCTGAGAAGTGGAACGGTGTGGTATGAGGCGATCACGCACTCCATCACCTGCTCATCTTCGAGCAGACGTACCCACCTTGCCAACCGCTCCTGCTGGGCAACACCTTCAGCTGTGGAATCGTCCGGCGTCCCTGTGCCCACCAGGGTGCGGGCATTTTCCGGACAGCAGAGCCAGGAATCGATCGTCTCGGCGGCCGTCTCTTTGCCGTAAAGGGAACGCACGAAGGTCCATACCACGTCCTGCAGGCGGGGATAGCGGTCGGGATCGCGATCCCAGTTGCCCATCATGACGTAGTGTTCGGCGCAAAGGTAATCGTCGCGGCCATCCTCGGAAAATGCTAGGCGATTCGTAAAAAGGCCGTAGCTGGCGAGGGCGCTGTTGACTAGCGTTGCATTCTTCGCGTCGCCAGTCTTGGCCTCCCCGAAAAATGATCGGCGGGTGCGAGCCAGAGTCTCTTTCTCGATCTCGCGCAGGGTCTCGAACAGATCCTGCCCCGTCTTCCGCAGAATTATTTTCTTCCGAACCTGGAAGGCGGCCACACGCTCGCGGTACTCCACGCCTTTGCCCTGCCGGATGCCCTCGTAAGACTTGAGCACGACACGGCAGCGTTCCAGCACTTGCGGGAACTGCTGGTTCATCTCGGTGCGCAGAAACTTGGTGACGGCCAGCCGGGCGAGCAGGTCGACGGAAATCTTTTCTTCTTTTTTGGCGCGATTCAGGCTCGCTACCAGGAGTTCGGCCAGCAGAGTTTTCCAGTCTGACGGATCCGGTGTGCCGCGAACCAAACCACGAGTCGCAACCGCCGCCGCATTTCTTAGCCATGACGGTCCTTGGCTTGGCTGCGGAGCCTCCGTCGCCAACAATCCTTCCAGTTCTCCGTGACGCACAATCAAGCGCATCACGTGCGCCCGCACCGCTTCGACAAAACGCGGGCTGAGGACAACGTCGTGCCGCAGATTATCGACGCCGACGGTGAGGCCTTCGAGCGCGATCGACGGCGCGGCCGCAATCAGTTCAGGCAGCGCCGACTTTTCCGGATCCCTGCCCAGCCGAAAGATTGGTAGTCGAGGCATTCGTGATATTTGGATTCTTGGAAGTTACTGATTACACATACACATACCGAGGCTAGCATGCGGAGAGAAAGGTCTAAAGTTACCTAGGTTACGGAATATCCCTTCATGCCCAAATCCGGATTGGTTTGCTCCCAAAAGCAAACCACGACTGCCGCAATACCGCCGCCTGACGATTTAGAATCGTTGGCTTCACGGCAACCTAATCCCGGCGCTTGACGCCCAAGAAAGATCAGGAGACTTCTGATGATCGCCTTCTCGATTAACGGCAAGCGTGTCGATCTCGAGGTGGATCCTTCCACTCCGCTGCTGTGGGTGATTCGCGAACAACTGGGTCTCACTGGCACCAAATACGGTTGTGGGATGGCGCAATGCGGCGCATGCACTGTCCACATCAACGGAGAGGCTGTGCGTTCCTGCGTCGCTCCGGTGTCGCGGGCGAGCGGAAAAGCGGTGACCACCATCGAAGGCCTGTCACCCGACCTGAGTAACCCCCTGCAACGCGCGTGGCTGGAAGAGGACGTTCCCCAGTGCGGCTACTGCCAGTCGGGACAACTAATGAGCGCGGCGGTGCTGTTGCGCGACAAACCTAGACCCAGCGATGAAGACATTGATGAAGCGATGACCGGAAATATTTGCCGTTGTGGCACATATCCGCGCATTCGAAGGGCGATTCACAGGGCTGCCGAAATGGTAGCGAAGGGAGGCGCCCGATGATCAGCCGGCGAGCGATATTACGTCGTGATTTTCTGAAGATTTCCGTAGCCGCAAGTGGCGGCCTGCTGATTGGTTTTCAGTTTCCCGGCATCAGAGCGCTCGCGGCGGAGCAATCTTCGCCCACAAGTAGTTTTATGCCGAATGCTTTTGTGCGAATTGGAACGGACGACCGCGTCACAGTAATCGTGAATCACTCAGAGATGGGGCAAGGCGTTTATACGTCACTGCCCACGCTGCTGGCGGAAGAACTCGACGCCGATTGGAGCAAGGTTGGCTACGAGTCCGCGCCCGTCGATCCCAAGTACAACCATCCGGCTTTCGGCATCCAGATGACGGGAGGAAGTTCGAGCGTGTGGTCGGGGCTGGAGCAATTTCGACAGGCTGGCGCAGCGGCGCGCATGATGCTGATTGCCGCGGCTGCGCAGCAATGGAATGTGGATGCGGCGGCCTGCCGCACGGAATCCGGCGCAGTCTTCGACGGATCGAACCAAAAGCTGACCTATGGACAGCTCGCGGGCGCTGCCGCCAAGCTGACGCCGCCGGCCAACGTGCAATTGAAAGATCCCAAGAAATTCAAATTAATTGGCAAACCGATCAAGCGCCTTGATACTCCGGTCAAGCTGAATGGCAAAGCGGAATTTGGAATTGACGTCAAACTGCCCGGGATGCAAACGGCCGTGATCGCGCGTCCTCCCATCTTCGGAGCCTCGATGAAGACGTTCGACGATTCGCGGGCGCGGTCAATGCCTGGTGTGCGAAAAATTGTGGCGATTCCCGCGGGCGTTGCCGTGATTGCCGATACGTTCTGGCAAGCCAAAGTGGCTCGGGATGCGGTTCGCATCGAGTGGGACGAAGGAGCTATGCACGACTTTGATACGGGCCGCATGATGGAAGACTTCCGCGAACGCGCAAAGTCGCCGGGGACCAGTGTGAGGAAAGATGGCGACGCTGACGGCGCCCTAGCGAGTGCCGCCAAGAAGATCGAAGCGGTTTATGAAGTCCCTTACCTTTCGCACTTGATGATGGAACCGCTGAACTGCGTCGTGGATTTGCGCGCGGCTTCATGCGAGGTCTGGACCGGATCGCAATTTCAGACGATAGATCGCGCCAACGCAGCAAAGATCGCCGGGTTGCCGAATGAAAAAGTGCAACTCCATACCACGTTTTTGGGGGGCGGCTTTGGGCGGCGAGCCAATCCGCAGTCTGACTTTGTGTCGGAAGCAGTTCAGGTCGCGAAAGCGGCGGGGGCTCCGGTGAAAGTGATCTGGACGCGCGAAGATGACATGGCCGGGGGCTGGTATCGTCCGGCCTTTCTACATGCTATCGAAGGCGGCGTTGACGCGAGCGGCAACGCCGTGAGTTGGAGATCGCGGCTGGTGGGGCAATCCATCATGGCGGGCACACCGTTTGCCGCCACAATGATGAAGGGGAAAAACTATGATCCCGCATCGGTCGAGGGCGTTGATGACCTTCCTTATGCGATTCCGAATGTGACCGTAGAATCGCATCAGGCGGAAATCGGTGTTCCGGTGCAATGGTGGCGCTCAGTAGGTCACTCTCATACAGCGTTTGCTGTTGAATGTTTCGTGGATGAACTCGCCGTCCTCGCAGCAAAAGATCCTTACCAATTCAGGCGCGCTCTTCTGCAGAAACAACCTCGCCACCTTGGCGTGCTCGATCTTGCCGCCCAGAAAGCGGGATGGGACAAGCCGTTGCCAAAAGGCATGGGGCGCGGCATCGCTGTTCACTTTGCGTTTGGCAGTTACTCGGCTCATGTGGTCGAAGTTTCAGTGGCGGAAGGAAGAGTTCGGGTTCATCGAATGGTGTGTGCGATCGACTGCGGACAGTACGTGAATCCGGACATTATCGCCGCACAAACCGAGGGCGGCGCTATCTTCGGTGCGTCGGCGGCTCTGTTCCAGGAACTTACCTTCGAAAAAGGCCGCCTGCAGCAAACCAACTTTAACAGTTTTCCGGTAATGAGAATGAACGAATGTCCCGAGATCGAGACACACATTGTGCAAAACAACGAGAAGTCCGGCGGAATCGGAGAGCCCGGCGTTCCCTGCGCCGCGCCGGCAATCGCGAATGCTATTTTTGCCGTAACTGGAAAACGAATTCGCCGATTACCCATTCGTATGGCGGAGGCTGTATGAACCGTGCGTCCATCGCAGTTCGGTTGTTTCTGGCAAGTTTGATTGGGTTGGGAACTGCCGCCGGGCTATGGTTTTCCTATCCAGTAGCCGCGGCGGGGCCATCGGCCTCGCCCGACAAAGCTGCCATCGACGATGGCTCGCTTTTCGTCGCATTTGTGCCAGTATTGCGGCACCCGCGATGCATGAACTGCCACTCCAAGGGTGATTACCCTCGGCAGGGCGATGACAGCCATCCGCACACCATGAACATAAAGCGCGGCCCCGTTGGATTTGGAGTGACCGCGGTCAAATGCAGCACTTGTCATCAGGATCACAATCTTGACGGGGCACACTTGCCTCCGGGCGCACCAGGCTGGCACCTGCCTCCGCCGGGTATGCCGATGATTTGGGAAGGACTGACCGATGCGCAGCTGTGCGAATCAATCAAAGATCCGAAGCAGAACCGCGGCCGCGACATCAATCAACTGGTCGAGCATCTCACGGAAGACAAGCTGGTGATGTGGGGCTGGAATCCCGGCGAGGGGCGAACGCTGGTGCCGATTCCACACGATGAGTTTTCCGCGAAAGTGAAGCAGTGGCAGGCGGCAGGAGCGCCCTGCCCGGCGAAGTAAGCGGAGAGATCTTTTCTAAGTACGAAGTACAGGGTCTTGCTTCTACTGGCTCTTGATTCGCGCGCTCTCGAACTCGTCTCCCTTTTGCCAGCCGAGCAGTTTGGAAAAACTCGCGGCTTCCCAACCCAAAGCGAATCCGAAGCGCGCCATCGCGGCGTCGCCCACGAAGTTCATCTCCGGACGGTATTCATCGCTCGGCTGGTGATACCGGTTCTGGACGTATTCCTTGTCACGCGCGATCCCCCAAGCCTCGTCATGCCCCTTGTACTTCATTCCTTCGTTAATTGAGAACGATGGAATGCCGACGCGCGCCAGGCTGAAGTGATCGGAGCGGTAGAAGTGTCCTGCCTCCGGGCGCGGATCCGGCCGGATGGCTAAACGAAACTCTTTCGCGGTCGCTTGTACCCACGGATAAAAGGTGGTTCGCTCCGCGCCCGAGACTTCCACTTCCTCGGGCGCGCCTATGGGCTGCACATCGTCATAGTTCAAATCCAGCGCGATCTTCCCTGCCGGAATGGGCGGATGCTTGCCCAGATACTCTGACCCGAGCAGCCCCTGCTCCTCGGCTGTGACAGCTGCAAAAATTATCGAACGCCCTGGATTCTGTTTTGCAACACTGAAGGAGCGCGCCAGTTCCAGCAGAATGCCGCAGCCTGTAGCATTGTCGGCTGCTCCGTTATAGATATTGTCGCCCGGCATATCGGGACGAAAGCCCAGGTGATCATAGTGTGCGGTATACATCACAGCTTCGTCTTTCGATTTGCGGTTCGAACCCGGCAGCATCGCCAGTACGTTGTTCGACTCGAAATTCCGAACCTTGCTGACCATGTGCACTTTCAGTTTCGCGCCGAGGTTCACTGGGCGGAACTCGCGCGTGCGCGCATCCGCCATCATTTTTTCCAGATCCATACCCGAAGCCGCGGCTAGCTTCTTGGCCACGTCAAGCTGCACCCACGACGCGACCTTCAGCGCCGGCCCGTCCAGCTTCAAATAAGATTTTTCTCCAGAGTTCGAGTTCCGCACTACTTCCCACGGATAACTCGCCATGTCTTCCCTGTGGATCAGGATCACACCCAATGCGCCTTTTCGCGCCGCCTCTTCATATTTGTAAGTCCAGCGCCCGTAGTAGGTCAGGGCTTTGCCTTTGAAAAACTTCGGATCGTCCGACGGCGGCTCGTTCACCAGCATCAGCAGCACTTTTCCGCGCACGTCGGTGCCTTTGTAATCATCCCAGTCATATTCAGGTGCCTCGATGCCGTAGCCTACATAAACGATCTCGGCATCGACATCAGACTCCGGCTGCTGCGTCTGGTCATAGGCGACATATTCATCGAGCGCTTTGAGATGCATAGCTCCGCCTTGCTTCGGCACCAGTGAAAAACGCGTTTCCGGCAGCGTCGTAATTCCCACCAGAGGCACCTTCTGCAGATATGATCCATTGTCGCCGGCTGGCTTCAAGCCGTATTCCGCAAATTGGGTCGCCATATATTCGGCAGCGATGTCGCCGCCGCGCTGACCCGTGCCACGGCCTTCCAGAAGATCGTGCGATAGGTAGCGAACATGCCAGCGAATGTGTTCGGGATCGATGGTCTCCATCGCGGCAAACGCTGCGGAAGGCAGGCGCACGGAGACAGCGTCGCGCTTTGCCCCGGCCGGTGCAGGAGCAGGCGCGGCGCCTCCTTCCGCCCACAAGAGAAGGCTGAAGGTTGCCAGCAAGCTGACAAGGACACTTTTGCGTGCAATTACATACATAAATCAGTCTTCTCCCCCGGCGAAGTGGCGTTCGGCGCGGAGAAATCCTACTGCTAGAAAATGCTTGTTAATTTAAGGACTGAAGGAATTGTAACGGACAAAGAACATTAATGTTATTAGGGGTAGGAAGGACTACCAGCACGGGAGGACATCGCCCTCAGAGACCTTTAAACTGTGCCGCGTTTACCCGCGAATTGTTGCCTTCTGCGGCTTCCTTTTATCGATACGTCCCGCGACCGCGGGATCAATTTTTTGAGCTTCAACCGGCGCGGAAATCCCGCACATCGTCGCCCGGCTTGAAGACCATAGCGGGCGCGGTCTTTGCCGACTCGGCCATCTTGCGGCTGACTTCTTCAAAGTCGGCCTTCACCCATCCCACGCTGGAAATTTCGATGTCGCCGTCCTGAGCGATCCAGAATACGGTCGGCACGTTGGTAAGACCGTACGCATTCGAGACGGAATAGTTTTCGGTTTCGTCGAGCAGAACCGGAAAGGTTACGCCAAATTCTTTGGTGAATGCGGCGGTCTGTTTAGGATCGTTCTGCGAAACACCGATGAGGCGAACGCCCTTATGCCCATAAGCCCGTTCCAGCCGCTCCAGGAACGGAAACGCATATTGGCACACGGGACATGAAACCTTGAAAAACGCGAGCACCACCGGCTCGCGCGCCAACTCCTCGCGCAGCACGAAAGGCTTGCCATCCATCGCTTTCAGTTCAAAGTCGGGCGCTTTGGTGCCTGCGGTCAATGCTGCCATCGGTCGTCCTCCGGTTGGTCGTCTCAGGATATTCTGCAGCCAGCGCATGTGTCCTCGCCCTGACCTGCCTTTATCTTAGATGACGCCGAGTGGAAGAAGGAGTCTGAAGCATTCCCGCTGCGTGTAGGGCCTTCCTTGCCAATCCCGTAAGTGCGGTCTGATTCAAACGTTTGACAGAGATCCATTTTCCGTTCGCGGGCGATGACGCCGCCATGCACCAGACTCGCACTGTGTAATCCGTCACGGTGATGGAATGCCGCAGCGTGAATGACGGGCTGCAATTGGCATTTGCGCCTGTCGCCTCTGGCAGTTCCCACATGCTGGCCATCAGCGAAGCATCTCGCGCCCGCCGAACCAGGAACACCTCGCCATCGCGATCTCCGTTGCGATAATTCAGCACGTAATGAGTCTCGCGCTTCTTTTGGGGCGCCGGCTTTGTCGTCGACGGCAACTCTCCTCGTGTGGCGCAGAGATCGATCACTGGACAAGTCAAACATGCCGGGGCGCGCGGCGTACAGACTGTGGCGCCCAGTTCCATCATTGCTTGATTAAAGTCACCGGGACGCTTGACATCGAGCAACTGGTTGGCGGCTCTCCACAATTCGGCTCCGGCTAAAGGTCTTCCCAAAACTCGCTGCAGTACTCGCTCAACGTTGCCATCGACCACAGCGACCGGTTTATCAAAGGCAATGCTGGCGATCGCGGCGGCGGTATAGCGGCCAATTCCTGGCAACTGCCTCCACCCTTCCTCACATGTTGGAAACTCTCCGTCGTGCTCCCGCACGATGACCTTCGCCGCTGTGTGCAACATGCGGGCTCGCCGGTAATATCCCAGACCACTCCAGGCCGCCAGGACACTCGCCTCCCGCGCTCCCGCCAACTTCTGCACCGTGGGGAATCGTCGCAGGAATTCGTGATAATGCTCGATGACCGCCGCCACCCGTGTCTGCTGCAGCATGATCTCAGATAGCCACACGCGGTAGGGGGCGCGGTTTTCGCGCCAAGGCAATGCGCGGGCGTGCGCCGCGTACCACGCGAGCAGTTGCCCTCGAAACTTGTTCCTCTTCGCGGAACCTGAGACCGCCATAGGCTTGTCTGTTTTTATATCGTACTTACGGAATGATGTTACAGCTGCCTGCGCCATTGACCCCGCACTCTGAAGCGCGAAATAATAGGTTCGCTTGGTAACCGCAGCGAGGAGCATAATGAACGACTTCAACCGCAAGGTGGAAAACGCGTCGGCACGCGTCAACAAGACTGTCGCCGAGGCCGCCGAACGGATCGAGAAGGAAATTCCGGAATTTATCAAGTATTTGAACGAAGAAGTCGTGCCCGCGGTCCGCCAGCACTCGACCAAGGCGTTGCGCATCGCCAGCGGAAAGCTCACCGAACTGGCCGACTACATGGAGCAGCAAAAAGCTGCGCGAAAGTGAGATCTCCCGACTCTAACTTCGTCTGGCGTTTCGTGGGTTCGGCGTTATTAGCCTTTCTGTCCTCGTGCGGGCACCCCAAACAAGCGCACACGGATGTTCCGCCCCCGCCTGCTACTGCACCCGAGTCTCCTTCGTCCACGTCTCGCCCAGAGGGAGCTGCGAAAAATGATCGTCTGCCAGCCGAAAGCGAAGCCGATCTGGGCGAACCCTCCGTTCCAGCCCAAGCAAGGCCTCTCGTTACCGAAACTGGCCGGGCCAGTTGGTACGGTCCGCCGTATCACAACCGGCGCGGATCGAACGGCGAAGTCTACAACATGCACGCTATGACGGCAGCGCATCGTACGCTGCCGTTGGGTTCGATTGTGCGTGTCACAAATCTAAAGACTGGCCACAGCGCGCTGGTGCGCATTACGGATCGTGGCCCATTCATCCCCGGGCGGGTTCTCGACTTATCGCTGGCGGCTGCGCGCAAAGTCGACGTTTACCAGGCGGGGGTTGCCGAGGTGAGGGTGGAGGTAATGCAGACTCCATCGTCGATTGAGACTGGCGGCAAGTGGGCGGTGCAGATTGGCGGGTTTCCTCACGAAGATTCTGCTGCGAAACTGGCCGAACACCTTCAGCGCCGTTACCGCACGGCGAAAGTGCTGAAATTTGCCAGTCCCGCGGGAGATTGGTGGGTGCGAGTTCGAGTGCTCGACGACGATCGCGAGCGAGCTAAGAAACTTATTGCCGAGACCACGACGCCTGAGGGTGCGGTATTTCTTGTGAGGCTCGATTAAGGTCAGTGGTCAATGGTGAGTCAGTGACGGCGGATACGAGTACTCAGCGGAAGCTGCGTACTGGTTCCTACCCGCCCCCTGACAATTCCGCGGCGCAAATGCTATTGTGTCCCCCAAGGGGACCTATCGATGACCGATCCGACAAGTGGCTGCCTTTTCTGCCGTATTCTTCGCGGCGAGATTCCCGCCAAAAAAGTATATGAGAACGAGCATGTGCTCGCGTTTGAAGACATCGACCCGAAAGCGCCGACGCACGTGCTGGTCATCCCCAAGAAGCATTTTGCTGGATTGAAGGAAGCGCAGGCGGAAGACGCGGAAGTGATTGGGCATTGTCACCTGGCGGCGGCAGAGATTGCGCGCCAGCGCAAGATCGAGCAGGGATATCGGACGGTATTGAACGTGGGCCCGGGGGCGGGACAGTCAGTGTTTCATCTTCATGTCCATCTATTAGGTGGACGCCATCTTGGTTGGCCGCCGGGATAGGAGGGTATCTCTCGGCTGTCGACTTTCGATCCGCTACTGCACGGTCGGATTCTCGTCCTCTGGAGCTCCATGTCGCCGCAACAGTTGAGGCAGATTCTGCGAAAAGGCTGAGCGGGGCAGAACCATGTCGCAACCCACTTCGTGGGCTTTTTGCTTAAGGTCGCCCTGCACGTGGGAGAGAAAGCCGATGATCGATGTTCCCTTCTTAAGCCTGGCTTTCAGTTTCGGGATGAGGATCAGCGGCTTGGCGTTGGCATTGTTCAGATCAAAGATGATCAGCGAGGGTTTCTCCTCGCCATTTTGCTGCATGCGTTCGGCGAGGTCTTTATCGTTCTTGGCGAACTCGACCTTCACGTTCAGTTTGCGCGCCGTCTCCTGAATTTTGGCCGCAAAGAACAAATCGTCAACGAAGGCAAAGATCCGCGAGTTGGAATCCTCGCGCGCCGGTAAAGGTTCAGGGTCGGCCTGCGCAAAGGGCGCAGCGAAGCCAGGACGAGGTCCGCGCCGCGCTCCCTGGCCATTGTTACCGCCAGCCAAAGCAGCGCGATAACTGTGGTCCATGGGCGCGGTGTAAATGCCATCTTGATTATGGCGCGCCTGGCTTGGGCCGGCGGGTCGATGCCCGCGTTGATTGCTGGGACGACGTCCGCGACGCCGCCGGTTTCTGCCTCCGCCACCGGAGGGCCTTCCTGGTCCTGCGTTCATAGTCCTCTCGAAGCTGCTGAGCCGGGTCTTCGACCCAGTGCAGTGTTCCAAAATTTCACGATTTAGGATTCCCCATTGGTTGCGGTAAGCCTCGACAACGTTGGCGCACAGCCACGCTTCTTGCAGGCTTCTCCGCTGACTCAGTCGCGCCCTCAACCACTAACTCTCACGAACACGTCCGAGGGACATGGCGCTACCGCCACGTGAAATTGCGGGTTGGGCTGGACGCAATCGTGAACGCAATCGTGATCGACCGCTACCTGGTGATACAAACTCGTACTGAATGAAAAAACAAATTTAAGCGTATCGGTTTCCGTTATCGGAGTCCGTCGCGCCGCCGGGAACGGCCTGGGGCGCGGAAGGCCTACGCGGGAACGAGGCCAATGAGAACAATTTAATGGTACTCGTCCTGGAGCGGGCGCGCAAGGGGCAAAGTGGCCGCGGTTTTGCACAGGAGGACATGACTTCCCGATTTCGCCTGCGGGACTACTGAGTTATGTTGAGAGTAATTGGCAGCGAACCGATAATTGGATTTGCTCCGCCGGTCGTCGCCTTTATAGTCACGGTATACGCCCCCGGAGGCGTACCCGGATTTTTCAGGTTGTTGTTGCTGTTGCTGCCGCTGCAGGCGCCCAGCCACAGCGTCGAGAAACTGAGGACGACGATCAGGCTAAGCAATCGCAGACCACGCGCGCGCGATCCTGCCGCAAAAACAATTCCAAACAATCCCGGCAACAACATCGCATAGAACACCCGGCGGTTATGCCCTGGGGATGGACGAACCAAGCGCGCAGTCACAGGAGTAGTCACAAGGTTGATTGTGACCGCAGAAGCGCTATCGGGCTGGCCGCCGTTGGGGAGTTGGCAGGAAATTTCGGCGGTTGTAAGGGACGGAGATCCAGTGCAACTGTAGGTGAGCGGGAGGGAAGTGGTGCTGCCATTCACGAAGCCATTCGCACCAGTGACAGTGATCGAGACTGCAGCAGTTCCGCCCACCGCGACCGGGAAAGTGGCAGCCGTTGTTTCGAGTGTGAACTTTTGATTCGTCGCGAGCACCGTCAGGCTGACTTGGGCGGTACTGGTTGCGCTACCGCTGGTGCCTGTAATGGTAATTTGTTGGGCTCCGGAAGGCAGCGCCATATTCGCAGCGGTGCTGATGGTCAAGACAAGTGTCGACGGAGTCGAACCGTTAAGCGTAATGGTGTTTGAGCTGAAATTGCACAACGCTCCTGCGGGCAGGCCCGAGCAACTTCCAGGCAGGGAAACCGTCGAGTTAGTAAAGCTTACCGTCCCGGTAAATCCAGGCATGGGCGTAATCGTTATGGTTGACGTGGCGGTTTGACCCGCAGCTACGCTGAAACTAGCAGGACTGGCCGACACACTGAACGGAGGAATGACCGTGACTGTAGCCGCGGGGGAGGTCGAGGTTGCGTTAATCCCGTTGTACGTTCCGACGATAGAATCTGTGCCAGCCGGAAGCGCAGAGGTCGTGAAAGTCGCCGTGCCTCCGGATACAGGAACCGTACCTAAAGCGGTCGTCGAACCGTTGTTATAGAAGCTCACGAGGCCTGTGGCCGGTGCGGGCGTGACGGTAGCAGTTAAGGTTACGCTGTTGCCTTCGGTGACGGAAGTCGGGGCCGCTGAAATGGAGGTCGCGGTAGCAGTCAGCAAGTCTCCCCAAGCCACCGCCAGCAAATTGGCATTGACTGAGCCCAGCCCGGTGACTTGATTGTAACCCGGACCGGAAATAGTGAAGCCATACTGGAACGGAGCCGTCCCGGGACAATCCCGAGTTCCGCTGGTGCAGGGCACAACGTTGTTGCCACTCTTCACATTATTCAGCGCACTCGGGTTATAGGTTGCAATGTGGTAAAGGTTCGGATTTGCGTTTCCAATGCCGGCGGCAGACTGGAATCCGTGGGTGACCAGGTATTGGTTGAGGAGCGCCACAATGCCAGCGAAAGTCGGGGCAGCCGCGGAGGTCCCGCCAACCACATCCAGGAGGTTGCTGGAGTCACGAAAACCGTTCGTGCAGGTGGCTACGATCGTGCCGTTCTTTCCATCCTCTGAGCAGAACAGGTAACCGTCGTGATCAGCCGATGCGTTCAGCGCCAAATCCGGCACATCGCGATTACCAGGGGGCACGCCAGTGCCCGTTTGCCAGGAGGGTTTTGGAAAGAAGATGCTGGCGCCGCCGCCCGAAGCCGAAATGAATCCGCCAGCCTTAATGTCTGCCTCACTGTCGTTCCAACCCATCTCTGGAATGTAGATGAGAGCGGAGGATATGGTGTCGACGCCGCCCGTCGTACCACTCCAGTATGGGGGATCGGCAGGCGCATTACCGCCCGTGCATGTTGAATTCGGACAGGTGCCGGCATCTCCAGTGAACTCTGTGCCGCCCATGCCGGTCACCTCCGGAATGGCGGCGGGAATATCGACCGCGAAACCC
>Ga0307474_10001475_pt1 | contig 17099 bp, 15 predicted proteins | sample atmos_gasesECM1C_2_FD_203312 | JGI IMG/M metagenome (GOLD analysis project Ga0307474, IMG submission 203312) | Hardwood forest soil microbial communities from Morgan-Monroe State Forest, Indiana, United States - atmos_gasesECM1C_05 | ecosystem: Environmental > Terrestrial > Soil > Temperate... | reverse complement strand
GGGCTCGACAGCGTCTTCTTCGGTGGGCGAGATCTCGGCGAGACGGGCCCGCGCCCGCTGCAGGGAGCTGTTGACCGCGGCCGGTGTGGTTTCAAGGAGCTCGGCAACCTCGGCGGCGCTGAACTGCACGACATCGCGCAAGATCAGCACGGCTCGCTGTCGCGCGGGAAGCTCCTGCAGCGCCGTCATCACTGCCAGCCGCACGCTTTGCTTTGCCGTGATGGCCGTTTCGGGGGTCTCGAACATGAGGGCATCCGGGATCGGCTCGAGCCACTGATGCGCGCCGCTGTATCCGTCCAGGCTGACATCCGGGTCGATCGAGCTGTCACCCAGCCCGGCCGGCAGCACCCGGCGGGCGCGGTTCTGAAGCGCACGCAGGCACGCGGTCGTCGCGATCCGGTACAGCCAGGTTCGCAACGCCGCCCGTTCCTCAAACGCCCGATAACCCCGCCAGCCACGCAGATAGGTTTCCTGGACCAGATCTTCGGCGTCTTGCACCGAACCGAGCATGCGATAGCAGTGCGCGATCAACTCGGCACGAAACGGCGCCGCGCGCTCGATGAAATCCTGCTGAGCCGGCACGGGCTTCTCCTATCTGGGCCTCCGGTCCGGGTTGGACCCGAAACGCTACTCCAGTACAGAGACACGCAGGCGCGAAAACTCATCGGACTTCATCGGTCAGCGGCGATGAATCCGGGCGTCGGGCCGTATCTGAATTAGTGGACGTCCAGTCCGCGCCGGCGATGCACCGGCACCGACAAGCTTGTGAAAGCGAGAACGAACATGAATCAGGGCCCGAAAAGCCAAGCCAATGGGCTCGTCGGCACGACAGCGATCGTGACCGGGGCGAGCCGCGGATTCGGCCGCGCCATCGCCACCGCGTTGTCGGTAGCCGGTGCCGACGTCGTCGGCGTTGCGCGCAACCGCTCACTACTGGAGGAGGTCGGCAGCCAGCTGGGCGACACCTTCACGCCAGTGGTCGCCGACGCCGCCGATCCGGCGACGGCCGGCCGGCTCATCGACGAGTACCGGCCGCGCACACTGGTGCTATGCGCCGGGGCCGCTCCGCGGATGAGCCCGTTGCAGGATCAGACCTGGGAGACCTTCAGTGAGAACTGGAACGTGGACGTCGCACAGGCGTTTCACTGGACCCGCCATGCGCTGCGGCGCCCACTGGCGTCCGGCAGCTCGGTGATCGTGATGTCCAGCGGCGCCGCCCTGGCCGGATCACCGCTCAGCGGTGGTTACGCGGGCGCGAAGGCGACCGTCAGGTTCATCACCAGCTACGCCGCCATCGAATCGCAACGGGCCGGGCTGGGGATCAGCTTCGTGTCCGTTCTGCCGCGGTTGACCCCGGCCACCGACCTGGGTGCCAAAGCCGTCGCGGCCTACGCCGAGCGGCAAGGTGTCGACGTGGACACATTCGTGCAGGCCGGCGGGCCCGCGCTCACCGCGGAGCAGGCCGGCCGGTCGGTACTGGAGATCGCCATCGGCGAACCCGGGGACAGCGACGCATACCTCCTCACATCCTCGGGCCTGTCTCCGCTGGCCTGAAGCCACCCAACCCGAAAGGCGAACAACCTCATGAACGCAGCAATGAACACGCCCCCGATCGTGTCGGCCCAGGAGTGGGCGGCTGCCCATCATCAACTACTGGTGAAGGAAAAGGAGCTGACCCGGGCCCATGACGCGCTGGCGGCCATGCGCCGGCGGATGCCATGGGTGGCCGTGAACTCCGAGTACGAGTTCGACGGACCCGAGGGCAAGGTCAGCCTGCTGGGTTTGTTTGAGGGCCGGCGTCAGCTGATCATCTATCGCGCCTTCTACGGCCCCGACATAGACGGCTGGCCCGATCACTGCTGCAGGGGCTGCGCGATGATCGCCGACCACATTGGCAACCTCGCGCACCTCAACGCCCGCGACACCACGCTGGTGTTCGCCTCGCGGGCGTCACAGCCGGACATCGAGCGCCTTAAGGCGCGGATGGAATGGAAGATGCCCTGGTACACCATCACCGATAGCTTCGACGCCGACTTCGGTGTCGACGAATGGCACGGCACCAACGCGTTCATCCACGACGGCGACCGGGTATTTCGCACCTACTTCATCAACAACCGGGGCGACGAGGCGCTGGGGAACACCTGGAGCTTCCTCGACATGACGGCGCTCGGACGCCAGGAAAATTGGGAGGATTCGCCGGAGGGCTACCCGCAGACCGCGCCATACGAGTGGTGGGACTGGCACGACGCGTATGGGCAGCATGAGCCGTCACGATGGTTTGGCGAGCCAGACCCCAACGATCCCAACGACATACGGCCGCCTCTCAGCGACTAAGCCGCCCCGGATGTATTCGCAATTGTTCTCGTTCAAATAGCACAAATACGCGGTAGCCGTCGGACGGCTACTCGCGCACTATTGGGCTTGCGAAATATTCGCTTTACAAAATTCGGTGGTGTGCCCTGTCAACCTGGTACCCGGCCGGGAACGACTTCTCGATGACCTGCAGCTGGTGGTCCACCCTGGACTCGAGTTCGAGAACTACGCAGCTGTCGCCGAGAGTTTTCGATTCGAGGACGATGTACCGCTGACCGCAATCGGTGATCGGGTCGCCCGAATGCAATCTCTCGACGGGCACCGACTCCGGGGTTTCGCTTACCTCCATCCATGACACGTTAGGTCAACTCCGCGAATGAGGGAATAGTTCTTCGGTCAGCCATCAAGGCGTGTCGCCCCCACGCTGCTTGAAGAACACGCTGACGCGAGAGATCAAACCGTCGTCGCCCTGCTCGAAGAGGATGCATTCGGGCCACTGCGCGGAGGCGCCGTCTATCTCGAACGCCTCGGTCAACTCGACGTAGGACACCCGGGCGTCGACGTGGGAGACCCGCTGCACCTCCAACCGGTGGCCCTTGAGATTGGTGAGGACCTTGCGCAGGTAGGCGACGTAGTGTGCCTTGCCTTCGACGAGATCGCAGAACGGGCCCTCCCGGGTCAAGCCCTCGTCGGCGATGGTGTCGGCCAGTCCGTCCCAGTCGTGGGCGGCCAGGCACTCCAGGTAGCGCTCAACCACTTGACCTTCGGTCGCGTTGCCCATGTCGTTCTCCGCTCATTCGATGATGGCCACGTCCACGGTAAGCCGGGCCATCGCGCCGGGCTAGGTTGTCTGCTATGAGCTGGTGGACCGCTTACGCCGAGCGGACGCTGACAGAAGACGTGCCCGCGCCACCCGATGAGGTCCGCGACTTCTACGTGGACCTGGACAACATCAAGCTTGTGCATCCGCTGATCGTGTCCGTGGAATCGCTGTCCCGCGCCGAGACCTCGGACGGTTACCGCCGGAGCTATCGCGTGATCGACCGAATTCCACTGGGGCCGTGCGCCATGCGCATCACCTACCAGGCGCGGCTGCATGTGCCCGCCGAAGGCGACGTGATGACCGAGGCCGATCAGTTCCCCGGGGTGCGTCTGCGTGGAACGGTGAGTTTCGAGCAGGTCGGGACCGGTACCCGGGTCACCGAGCGAATCCGCATCGCCGCGCCCCGGCCACTGGCCGGGCTGACCACGCGCGAGGCGGTCAAGGCGCACGTCGCGATGCTGGCCGGCATCCGGAATCACTTCGAATCCGCTTGAGCGGCTGTGGTTCAGCGAGGCCGCTGCTTTGCGGAAACGACATCACCAGCGACCATCCGCTGCAATACGCGGCTTGACGATCCACTTCCGCCGCCAAGTGGAACCGCTCAGACCTGCAACGCTCTAGCATGACCGCTGTAGCTCCCTCGTGCAGTCCTTGCGCCGGTTGGGCCTCAAACCACCATAAAGGAGGTTGCAATGAAGTGTCGTGCCGCTGTGATTCGCGGGGTCGGCAGGGACTGGGAGATCCGCGAAATTGAGCTTGATCCGCCCCGCACCGGTGAAGTTCTGGTACGGATGGCCGTTGCCGGAATTTGCCACTCCGATGACCATCTGTTTACCGGCGATGTGGTGCCGACGCCCGAGGTGCTGGCCGCAAGCGGTCAGCCCGCGCCGGACTGGTTCCCGCTGCTCGGTGGTCACGAGGGTGCTGGTGTTGTCGAGGAAATCGGGCCGGGCGTGACGACGGTGCAGCCGGGGGACCACGTGGCGCTGTCGTTCATTCCCGCGTGCGGCAATTGCCGGTTTTGTGTGAACGGGCAGAGCTACATCTGCGATATCGGTGCGAGCCTGTTCGTGAGGGAGATGCCCACCGACGGAACGTGCCGCCGGCATCTCGGCGACGAAAACCTTTTGGCTTATGGTCAACTCGGCACGTTCGCCGAATATGCGGTGCTATCGGAAAGATCCGTCATCAAGATCGACGACGCGGTCCCGTTCCATGCCGCCTCACTCGTGTCGTGCGGTGTCAGCACCGGCTGGGGCTCCGCGACGGTGTCGGCAGGCACCGAGCCCGGCGACACCGTGGTAGTCATCGGCACCGGTGGCGTCGGGATGAACGCCCTGCAAGGAGCGCGCGCCGTCGGTGCAACCTATGTCGTCGCAGTGGACCCGGTTGAGTCCAAGCGGGATTCGGCCAAGATCTTCGGTGCCACGCACACCGCCGCCTCCGCCGAGGAGGCGATACCTCTGGTCAAAGAGATCACCGCCGGGGTGATGGCCGACCGTGTCGTCGTCACTCCCGGCGTTGTGCACGTGGACTTGATCCCATTGGCGATGACGCTGCTTCGCAAGGGCGGGATATGCGTGCTCACCGGCATCACCCCTTTCACAGAGCCCCCGGTTCCGTTGGTGCTGCAGGAGATGGTGCTGTCCGCCAAACAACTCAGGGGAGCGCTCTACGGCGGGATGAATCCGCGCACGAGCGTGCCGATGCTGTTGTCGTTGTATCAGGCCGGCGCATTGAAACTCGACGAGTTGGTCACCCGCCACTACGCGCTCGACCAGATCAACATGGCGTTCGCCCACCTGCGCGAAGGCCGCAACATTCGCGGAATTATCGATTTCGCCGGCGTCTAATCAACCCTGTGGCTCGTGATCGCGACGCGCACCCCAAACAGATTCACCGCTCGATCCACTGCGATGTCAACGCGAACTCCGACAGATACTTCGTCGAACTCCATCCGCCGTCGACAACGATCGTTTGGCCGTTGATGAAACTTCCCCCCGGCGAGCACAAGAACGCGACAGTGCTGGCAATGTCATCGATACTGCCCAACCGCTGATGCGGCGTCATCTCGGTGTTGATCTTGCGGAATCGCTCATCCTCCAAGCGTTTCTCGACCATCGGTGTCAGCGTCACACCGGGCGCGACGGCGTTACAGCGGATGCCGGACGCCCCGTACTGGCAGGCGATGTGAGTGGTCAGCGCGGTCAGCCCGCCTTTGGCCGCGGAGTAGGCGCCCCCGCGTAACCCGCCGATGACCGCGAAAGTCGATGTGACGTTGATGATCGCCGACCCGGGTCCCATATGTGGGAGCACCTCGCGGGCGAGCCGGAACGGGGCGCGCAGCATCAAACCCAGGAAGTAGTCCAGTGTTTCGTCGTCTGTTTCGTGTAGCGGTTTGGGGCTGCCCACCCCGGCGTTGTTGATCAGGAAGTCGATGTGACCCCACCGGTTGACCGCGAGGTCCACGATGCGTCGTGGCGCGTCATCATGGGTCAAGTCGGCAGCGATTGTTGCGACGCGATCCGGATCATTGACAGCCTCTTCTAGCTCGGCCAGCCGGTTCTCGTCGCGGCCTGTGCCAACGACCGCCATGCCCGCCTCGGCGAGTTTTGTTGCACATCCGAGGCCGATGCCGCTGCTTGCCCCCGTGACGATTGCGACCTGCATCTCACCCATCCTGTGTCAGCGCCGCTCGGATCTGATGCTTGAGTATCTTCCCTGCGTCGTTCTTCGGCAGCGCATCCCAGATGACCACCTGTTCTGGCGCTTTGAATTTCGCGACGCCCTTGCTCTCCAGCAGCGCAAGCAGGCTCGCGACGTCAGGCCTCGCCGTACCCGCGGGCACGATCACGGCACACGCCCGCTCTCCCGTGCGTTCATCGGGCAGCCCGACAACCGCGATTTCGGCGATGCCGGGATGGTCGGCGAGCAGGTCCTCGACTTCCTTGGCCGCGATGTTCTCGCCGTTGCGGATAATGATGTCCTTGGCCCTGCCGGTCACGACGAGATAGTGGTCATCGACCCAGCGCCCAAGGTCTCCTGTGCGGAAAAACCCTGCGGCATCAAATGCGTCGAGGTCGTCCTCGGGATGCCGGTAACCCAGCAGCATCTGCGGGCCGCGCACACAGATTTCACCGTCACCGGTCGGTGCGGCTTCGTGTGTGACGAGTTTGACCTCGGCGATGCCAGGTCTTCCGTCGGTGCTTGCGGCGCGGTCGGTTTCGCCTCGCCGAGGTGCGCCGATAGTGGTGACGGGCACTTCCGTGCAGCCGTACACTCGCGTGACCACCGCCTGGTCGAAGTACCCAGCGGCGCGGCGGATCAGTGAAGGCGACACAGAGGCGCCGCCGCAGATAAACACCTTCAAGTCGGGCAGGCGGGTGCCGGCGCGCTGGGCAGCGGACAACAGCTGCTGCAGAAACGGTGTTGCCCCGGCCACGTGGGTGCACCGTTCGTTGTTCATCAAGGCCACAGCCGTGGCCGGATCCCATCGGTCCATCAGTACCGCGGCGGTGCCCAGCAGCAGCGGGCATTCGAACGCATAGATCGAGCCGCCGATGTGGGCGATCGGCGACGGGACCAAGAACGTGTCGCCCGGATTGACGGTCCAGTGGTCGCGGATCTGACAGATCAGCGCATGCATCGAATTGTGGCTATGCAGCACGCCTTTGGGTCGGCCCGTGGTGCCGGATGTGTACAGGACCATCCGCACGGCGTCGGGATCCAGGGCCGGCGCCTTCGCGGCACCCGGCTGATGCTCGAACAGCCCTGGGTAGGGCGTATGCGAACCGGCCTCGCCGCGCAGCACCACCACTTCGGGGACTGAGCTCATTGCCGCGGTCACGCGGTCGAGCATCACTGCGTAGTCATGGCCGCCGAATCGCTGCGGGATGAAGATCATCGCGGTTTCGACGTCTTCGAGGATGAAGCGTAGGTCGTGGTCGCGCAGCGACGGCAGAATCGGGTTCACCACCATCCCGGCCAGCGTCGCGGCCAGATAGATGACGGCGGCCTCGTGCCAGTTCGGCAGCATGAACGACACGACGCTGCCGGTCGGCATGCGCGCCAGTAGGGCGGTCGCCAGCCCGATGGACTGGGCGTACAGCGTGGCGCAGTCCAGCCGAATGTCCCTGTCCACCAACACCGTTCGCTGCGGTGAGGTCTCTGCGGCCGCGCGCAGTGAATCGGCCAGTGTGGTAGGGACCCACAGCCCGCGCTGGTATGCCTCTGCCGCGCGTGCCATGTCATGGCGGGCTCGGGCCATCACCTCAACCGGCCTAATCACTCACGCGGCGCATGGTCATCGCATACCGAAAGCTCGACGACAGGTGGGTGTTGATCGTAACCTGAGCGACCTCGCCATCAGAGGTCTTATAGGTGCGCTGCATCTGCAGCGCTGCGGTTCCGGGCTCAACTCCGAGGCCGTCGGCCAGTTCGGCGGAGAGCAGTACCGCGGCGATCTCTTGGTGCAATTCGGCGACGGTCACGCCGAACAGGTCCTCGATCAACGGAAAAATCGGGCCGGCATGGCGCTGTAGCAGCCTGCCCACGGCGGCGAAAGTGCGGCTTATGTAGTACTCCGTTCGGCACAGGGGCACCGACGCGCCCTCGGGTTGCCGGTAGCCGCACACGGATAGCCACTGCGTGCCGACCTCCAGTCCGGTCCGGGCGGCGAGGTCGTCGTCGATCGTCACCATCGCGCTGGACTCGATGTTCAGTTGCGCGCCAGCCGCGAACGCGAGCAGGTCGTCGATCGACATCACGTCCTGCGCATAGGAACTGGACGCTGGTCGGGGAACCACGCGGGTGCCCGCCCGCGGTCGCGACGCGACGAGGTTGTCCTCGCGCAGCCGTCGGAGCGCTTCGCGGACGGTGTAGCGGCTGACCGCAAATCGCTCACACAATTGGTGTTCGGTCGGTAGCTGTGAGCCCACCGGATAGACGCCGTCGACGATTTCTTTACGCAGCGTGCGTGCGATTTGTAGGTAGCGGTGCTCGCTGGAGGTGGCTTGGGACATCAGCGGCCGTCCTGCGACCGGCGCAATGCCAGGATGCTGCCGTCGGCGTCGGCCGAGATGTAGAGCGTCCCGTCGGCCGCGGCAGCGATGCCGGCGAAGGGGCCCTGGGGCCCGGAAAACGGCGGCACTCCTTTCAGCGGCTTGGGCACCACACCCGGCGGGGGGCCGACCGGCAACCCGGAAGCGATGGTCTGCCGAGCGTTGGTGTTCAGGTCGAACGCGATCAACTCCTTGGCGCCGGCGTCAACGATGTAGAGCACCTCGTTGCGTATCAGAATGCCTTGCGGGCGTTGCAGGTCGGCGACGACGGTCTCGATCCTCGATCCGTTGGCCTTGACCACAGTTCCGGCGCCGGCCTGTGCCACCAGGCACGCCCCGTCCGCGTCGACCGCGACGCCGATCGGGTCGCGCAGGTCGGTCGCCAGCACCTCAATGCCGCCCGAGCGCAACGACAGCAGCCGGCCGGTGCCCAATTCGGCAACGATCACAGCGTTGGGACTGACGGCGACACCGTAGAGCTGGTCGAAACCGTCTGCCAGTACCTCGCTTTCGCTTGCTGACGGCCGGTAGCGAGTGACCTGACCACCCGACGTCGTCACGACGAACTCGCCGGTTCCGCTCGACACGACGCCGCGCAGGAATCCCGGATAGCCGGGGCTGAACAACATTCCCACGGTTTGCAAAGACCCGTCGGGCTGGGCGACATAGAAGTAGGTGCCGTCGGCGATGTAGAGCTGGCCGTCGTGACCCACGGTCAGATCCAGCGGCCAGTTCAGCCCGCCGGGCAGCACCGTTCGCGTTGTGCCGTCTGGCGATATCTCGGTGATCTCTCCGGTGAAGTTGGATACCAGCACGCGGTCGCCGACGAACGTGCAGTTGTCCAGCCCCGGACTCAGCTGGGCCAGCACCCGTCGTTCACCGCTGCGGGGATCGATGCGCAGCACCTGTCCGCTGGCAACCTGGGTCGAGACGATGCAGCCCTGCGCGTCGAACTTGACCGAGTCGGGCACACCGAGATCGCCTGCAACACACTGTGGTTCGCCGCCGTCAGGATCGACGCGCCAGATCTCGTTGGCGCCCATCACCGGGAAATACAGCAGTCCGTCCGGGCCGACCTCCATCGCGTTGGGTGAAGGCACGTTCTCCAGCAGCACCCGTGGCGACCCGCCGCCCAGGTCGAATTCCAGCAGGCGCCCACCCTCACGGCATTCACCAATGAACAGTCGGCCCCGATGAACGGTGATGCCGTTGGCCGACGGAACATCGTCGCGCAGCATCCGGGTTCGGCCGGCGGTGTCGAGCATGCTGACCCGGCCGTCCATGACCTCGGTCGCGTAGAGGTTGCCGCCTGCGTCGAACGCGACGTCGTCGGGCGCCACGATTTCGCCACCCTTGGCGCTGACGGTGTCCAGCTGCCCGGTGCGGTGATCCAGCGCGCTGATCTGACTGCCGGTCACCTGAGCGATGTAAACGCGACCGTCCGGGCCCGTACGTAGACCGTTGGCGCCGAACAGGCGACTCGGAGCGGTGACCCGCTCGAGTCGCCAGCCGTCCGCGACTTCGACATAGGCCCCGGAATTCGAGGGGGCATACCGCGATGGCTGCGCCGCGATGGCCATGGTCTCGCCAAGATCCTTCCCGTCGACCGTTTGGGCCGGACGTTATCAAAGTCCCACTAGTCCAGACAATAGCTGCCACAGCATCGCGCTCGACCTTGACAGCGGAGTCTACCGATGGGAATAGTGTTCTCCAAAGGACAGAACCCGATATAATGTCCGGACAAAAATTGCAGCACAGCCCGTTGCGGGCGCTCGCGGGAGTCCGCGGCAGGGGAAAGCAGGTCATGGAAGATCTCCTCGGGCTCGACGGTCGCATCGTTGTGGTCTCCGGCGCCGGCGGCGGCGGTATCGGCACGACCGTCACGGCGATGGCCGCTCGGGCGGGGGCAACGGTGATCGCGGTCAGCCGGTCGAAGGAAAACCTCGACGAGCACGTCGTTCCGCTGGCACAACAGGGTCTGGCGGTCGTGCCCGTGGCGGCCGACGCGTCGACCGACGAGGGCATCGCTGTGGTGATCGACCAAGCGCGGTGCGCCGACGGTAGCTTGTACGGGCTCGTCAATGTCGCCGGTGGCGCTGCGCCGTCGACGTGGATGCCGTCGACTCGGGTGACGCGCGGTGACTGGCGCAAGATCTTCACCGATAATCTTGAGACGGCGTTTTTCATGAGCCGGGCAGTGGCAGCCGAACTGGTCGCGCAAGAGCTGCCCGGGTCGATCGTGTCGATCTCCTCGATCAGCGGCATGAACACCGCGCCGTTTCACATCGCCTACGGGACCGCCAAGGCCGCGGTCACGGCGATGACCCGCACGATGGCGCTCGAGCTGGCGCTGAGGGGAATCCGGGTGAATGCCGTGGCGCCGGGCGTCACCGAGACCGCTGCTTCGCGTACCTACGTCGAGGAGGACCCGGACCGGGATCGGCAGGCGATCGCGATGGGCCGGCGCGGGCGGCCCGAGGAACAGGCCGGCGCCATCCTTTTCCTGCTCTCGCCGTTGTCGAGCTACATCACCGGCCAGACGCTGCTCGTCGACGGTGGGCTCGACCTCAAATGGAGCCATCTCGGCGCCGACAACACCTCGCTGTTTCTCAAAGACGAATCCTTCCGCGCGGCCGTTAGGAGGATGTAATGACCAATCTGGCTAAAGACGTGAATCCCGCAGCGGCCGAGGAACTATCGAAACCGATGACGATCGGCGTGGAGGCGTACACCAGCGGGAACTATGCCCGTGCTGAGCGCGACAAGCTATGGCGAAAAGTCTGGCAGCAGGTCGGCCGCGTCGAAGAGCTGCGCGAGGTGGGCAGTTACCTGACCTACGACATTCTCGACGACTCGATCATCGTGGTACGCACCGGCCAGAACGAATCGGACGGATTTCGGGCCCACCACAACGTGTGCATGCACCGTGGCCGCCGGCTGATCGACACGCCCGAGGGTGCGAAGAACGCCTGTGGCCGCACCCGTAAGTCGTTCGTGTGCGGCTTTCACGGCTGGACCTATGGCCTAGATGGGGCGTGCACGCACATCCGCGAACGACAGGACTGGCAGGAAGCGCTCACTCCCGACAACACCCAGCTTCGACCGGTCAAAGTCGACACCTGGGGCGGCTGGTTGTGGATCAACATGGACCCCGACTGCGAGCCGCTGGCCGATTACCTGTTCCCCGCCGCGAAGATTCTCGACCCGTTCGGTCTGGAAAACATGCGCTACAAATGGCGCAAGTGGCTGTCCTTCGATTGCAACTGGAAAGTCGCGATGGAGGCCTTCAACGAGACCTACCACGTCTATGCGACGCATCCGGAGTTCAACAAGTTTGGCGAATTCAAGGGATGGGCAAAGGCGCAAGGCAAACACAGCAACATCGGCTATGACGCTCCAGAAGATATGGAGGCCACCAAGTCCAAGATCCGCCTCGGCATCGGCGACGATCCGCGTGTGTCGACCGCCGAGATGCAGGTGTACACGATGGAGGAGACCAACGCCACCACCACCCAGACGTTGGTGAACGCCGCCAAGCGGCTGGTTGACGAATTGCCCGAGGGGACACCGGCCGACAAAGTTCTCGAGCACTGGCTGGCCTCCGCGCGCCGCGACGACGAAGCCCGCGGCGTCGTCTGGCCGACAATTCCATCGGACATCCTCGGACAGGCCGGCACCGCATGGCAGATCTTTCCGAACTTCCAGATCGGGCAGGGCCTGACCAGCGCGCTGTGCTACAGCGCGCGGCCGCACCCCAGCTACAACCCCGACAAGTGCATCTTCGAGGTCTCCGTGTTCGAACTTTGTCCGAAGGGCCAAGAGCCCCAGACGCAATGGGAGCACACGCCGGTCGGTGACCCCAGGTGGCGGTCGGTTCTGCCGCAGGATTTCTCCAACATGGCCGCCGTGCAGCAGGGTATGAAATCCCTTGGCTTTGCGGGCACCAAGCCCAACCCATACCGCGAACGCAGCACCGTCAATCTGCACTACCAATTGTCGAAGTACATGGGTACCGGCGAACCGCAGGAGCTTTGAGATAGATGACAATGTTCGATACATGCGGACCGACGCAGACGCCGGACGACATCGATATCGACGCGCTGCGCGAAAAGTACTTAGTCGAGCGCGATAAGCGACTGCGCCCGGAGGGCTCGAAGCAGTACTTGGAACTCAAGGACGACTTCGCGGAATTCGCCGAGGTCGATCCGCACACGCCGGTGACGCCGCGCACGCCGATCGACGAGAACATCGAGGTGGCGGTCCTTGGCGGCGGCCTCACCGGGCTGTTGGCCGGCGCGTACCTCACGAAAGCCGGCGTCGAAGACGTGCACATCATCGAGATGGGCGGGGACGTCGGCGGGGTCTGGTACTGGAATCGCTTCCCGGGAATCCAGTGCGACAACGACGCCTACTGCTACATCCCGCTGCTGGAAGAACTCAACTACATTCCGTCGAAGAAGCTCGCCGACGGCGCCGAGATCTACGAGCACTGCCGTCGCATCGCAAAGCATTTCGGGCTCTACGACGGCGCGATCTTCTCCACCCAGGTTCGCGCGGTGCGTTGGGATGACACGATCAAGCGCTGGCGGTTGAGCACCAACCGCGGTGACGACATTCGTGCCCGGTTCGTGGTGATGGCACAGGGCTCGTTCAACCGGCCGAAGCTGCCCGGCATCCCCGGTATCAAGGACTTCAAGGGACACACATTCCATTCCGCTCGCTGGGATTACGACTACACGGGCGGAGATGCCAACGGCGGACTGCACAAGCTGCGTGACAAGCGTGTTGCGCTTGTCGGTACCGGTGCGACCGGCGTGCAGCTGGTTCCGCACCTGGGCCGAGACGCCCGGCACCTCTACGTCTTTCAGCGCACGCCCTCATCGGTGGACGTGCGAGGCAACGAGCCGACGGACCCACAGTGGGCGGCTTCCCTGCAGCCCGGCTGGCAGGAGGAGCGCAAGCGCAACTTCCACCGCTGGTCACCGTTGGGGGAAGGTGTGGTGTTCGACGAGCCCGATATGGTGTGCGACTTCTGGACTGAACTCGGGCGCAACCTGACCGCGCGGGTCGCAGCTGCCGACGATCCCACAGCGCTGACCATCGAGCAGATCATGACCATGCGCGAAGAAGAGGATTACAAGGTCATGGAGCGGTTGCGGCGGCGCGTCGAGGAGCTGGTCGATGACCCGGAGACCGCCGAAGCGCTCAAACCGTACTACCGGTTCATGTGCAAGCGTCCCTGCAGCAACGACGAATACCTGCCGACGTTCAACCGCCCGAACGTCACGCTGGTTGACGTGTCGGAATTCAAAGGCGTGGAACGACTTACCGAGAAGGGGATCGTCGCCAACGGCGTCGAGTACGAAGTCGACTGCGTCATCTTCGCCAGCGGTTTCGAGATCACCACGGACATCAGCCGTCGCTACGCGGTCGATGTGATCGAGGGCCGCGAGGGCCTGTCGCTCTTCGATCACTGGCGGGACAGCTACAAATCACTCCATGGGATGACCAGCCGAGGCTTCCCCAACCAGTTCTTCACCGGCTTCATTCAGGGCGGCGTGGCAGGGAACACCACCGCGATGCTCGAGCAACAGGCCGAACACATCGCCTACATCATTTCCGAAGCAATAGCGCGTCGCGCGACGACCGTCGAGCCGAGCCGGGAAGCTCAAGACAACTGGGTCAAGACGATCCGCGAATTCTCGGTAGATAGCTCGGAATTCGCGGTCTCCTGCACGCCCGGCTATTACAACAATGAGGGCGGCGGTGGCGGCGAGGGCATCCGCTCGGCCATCGGCGATCCCTTTATGCCGGGCTTCTACGTGTTCGACGACTTGCTGAAGGAATGGCGTGCAAAAGGCGACCTAGACGGTCTGGTCCTGGCGAACATAGATGGCTGACTTGCGATTCGATGACAGGGTGGCGGTCGTCACCGGGGGTGGCCGAGGGCTCGGCCGCTCCTACGCCATGCTGCTCGCCTCGCGCGGGGCGAAGGTTGTCGTCAACGATCCAGGGGGCGGCCTCACCGGTGACGGCACCGATGCCGGTCCGGCCGACGATGTGGTGCGTGAGATCGGCGCTGCCGGTGGTCAAGCCGTGGCCAACACCGACTCGGTGGCCACCGCAGCCGGCGGCAAGGCGATCATCGACGCGGCGCTCGATATGTACGGCCGCGTCGACATCCTTATCCACAACGCCGGGATCGTGCGCCGCGCATCGCTAAAAGAGATGAGCTACGAGGACTTCGACGCGGTGCTGGATGTCCACCTGCGCGGCGCATTCCATGTCGTGCGGCCGGTGTTCCCCGTGATGTGCGATGCGGGCCACGGGCGCATCGTGCTCACGTCGTCGATCGGTGGCTTGTACGGAAACCACGGTGTGGCCAACTACGCGGCCGCCAAGGCCGGCGTGATCGGGCTGTCGAATGTCGCGGCGCTCGAAGGCGCCGCCGACGGCGTGACGTGCAACGTGATCGTGCCGGCCGCGGTGACGCGGATGGCCGAGGGCATCGACATCTCGGCGTACCCGCCGATGGGCCCGGAACTTGTTGCGCCCGTGGTGGGCTGGCTAGCACACGAATCCTGTTCGGTGAGCGGAGAGGTGTTCATCGCGCTGGCGGGCAGGGTGGCACGGGCGGTCATCGGCGAAAGCCCCGGCGTGTGCCGGCCATCGTGGACGGTCGAGGATGTCGGCGCGTATCTGAATGCGATTCGAAACGTGGAGGCACCGCTGGTTTTTCCGGTCGTGCCCGACGGGCATGCCCAACACATCCGCTACAGCTTCGGACTGGCGCACCGCTCTAGCGATCAAGGCGCACTCCATGGCTAGCCCGACACTTAGGGGACCGCTGGCCGGTGTGCGGGTAATCGACCTCACCGCGATGGTGATGGGACCGTACTGCACGCAGATCATGGCCGATATGGGCGCTGACGTGATCAAAGTCGAACCACCACAAGGCGATAACACCCGCTACATCTCGGTCGGTCCGGCGCCGGGCATGAGCGGCGTGTTCGTCAACGTCAACCGCGGCAAGCGCGGCATCGTTCTGGATCTGCAAACCGACGCCGGAGCACGTGCGTTGCGCGCGCTTGTCGAGACCGCGGACGTATTCATCCACTCAATGCGCGCCAAGGCGATCGCCAAGCTCGGCTTCGCCTACGACGACGTCGCCGCGATCAACCCGGGGATCATCTACACCAATTGCTATGGGTACGGCCACCGCGGACCCGAGCGCGACCGGCCCGCCTACGACGACACGATCCAGGCCGAATGCGGCCTGCCGGCAGTTCAACAGCAACTGACCGGCGAGCCCGACTATGTCGGAACCATCATGGCCGACAAGGTCGCCGGGTTGACGGCGCTGTATGCGACGACCATGGCGTTGTTTCACCGCGAGCGTACCGGGGAGGGGCAAGAAGTCGAGGTCGCCATGTTCGAAACCATGGCCTCGTTCATCCTTGTCGAACACGCCAACGGCGCCATGTTCGACCCGCCCCTGGGGCCGGCGGTGTATCCGCGCACCGTGGCACCCAACCGCCGCCCCTACCGCACCAGCGACGGCTACATCGCCGCATTGATCTACAACGACAAGCATTGGAACGCTTTCATCAATGTCGTGCGGCCACCGTGGGCCAGTGAGTTGTATTCCACGCTGGAACAGCGCGCACGCCAGATTGACACCGTCTACGGGTTGGTGGCCGAGACGATAAAACAGCGCTCGACCAAGGAGTGGCTGGCACTGTTCCGTGAACTCGAGATACCGGCCGCGCCACTGAATACGCCCGGCGCCCTGTTCGACGATCCGCATCTCAACGCCGTCGGCATGTTCCAGACCGTGGATACCCCGCACGGACCGGTGCGCTTCCCGGGCGTACCCACCTGGTTCTCTCGGACGCCGGGTCGCGTTGCGGGGCCGGCGCCAGAGCTCGGCGCCCACACCGCAGAGATCCTCGACGAGCTGGGCCTGGCGGTCGACGGGGAACCCATGTTGGGTTCGGGATAGGGGGCGCGTGGACGTCGGAATGAGCCAGGAGGCTGCGCGGCCGCGGGCTGTCGAAAACGACTCGCTCAACGGTATCTATCGCTAAGGAGTTTTCAACAATGGCTGTGCCCGTTTACAAGCGCATTCTCGACCTGTTCGAGGCCGAGGGCGTGAACACGGTATTCGGCATCCCGGACCCGAACTTCGTGCACATGTTCCTCGAGGCGGAATCGCGTGGCTGGACGGTGGTCTCGCCTCATCACGAAGAGAGCGCCGGGTTCATGGCCGAGGCGGTCTCGCGGATGACGGGCAAGCCAGGCCTGTGCATCGGCACGCTGGGTCCGGGTGTGGCGAACATTGCCGGGGCGATGATGTGCGCCAAGGTGGAAAACTCGCCGGTCATATTCCTCGGCGGTCAACGGGCTCGGATTACCGAACGGCGGGTCCGGCGTGGGCGTATCCAGTTCGTCCGCCAGGAAGCGCTTTTCGCGCCGACGGTGAAGTACAGCGGGTCGATCGAATATGCCGACCAAACGGACGAAATCGTTCGGGAGGCGATTCGACGTGCGATGTCGACAACGCCGGGCCCGGCTTACATCGAGTTTCCGTCCCATGTGATTCTGGAAGAGTTGGATGTCGCAGATCCCCTGTCTCCCAGCGCGTATCGCCTTGTCAATCATGGGGCCGGCGCACGGGAGATCGTCGAGGCGACCAAGCTGGTACGCGGGGCCAAGAAACCGATCCTGCTGGTCGGCCACGGCGTTCATACGTCGCGCACTGGACAGGCGGTCAGGGAACTGGCCGAGCTGATGGCGTGCCCGGTGATCCAGACATCCGGCGGCACGTCGTTCATCTCCGGGCTGGAGGATCGCACCTTTCCCTACGGCTTTTCGTCCGCGGCGGTCGACGCCGTGGTCACATC
>Ga0307474_10001474_pt1 | contig 17129 bp, 17 predicted proteins | sample atmos_gasesECM1C_2_FD_203312 | JGI IMG/M metagenome (GOLD analysis project Ga0307474, IMG submission 203312) | Hardwood forest soil microbial communities from Morgan-Monroe State Forest, Indiana, United States - atmos_gasesECM1C_05 | ecosystem: Environmental > Terrestrial > Soil > Temperate... | reverse complement strand
CGGCGAGAAAATGCTTTGACATGAAGGGGTCCGAACAATCCCATATGCCTGCTCAATGCGCTGGAAGCAAGGCATCGGGCAGGCCTTGTGCCGACGCTATGTGGGCCCCAGCAGGTGCAGGGCCGACCCAATGACCTCTCCAAGACCGCCCGTGATCTTCAACCCGCCGAGATCATCCGGCTCCAGCCATTTGTGGTCGTCGAGTTCGTCGTTGAGCGTCACCTCGCCGGACATCCAGCGCGCGGCAAACGACATGATCAGGTAATGTCCGCCGCCCGCGGCCGCCGGCACGACCTCGCGCCAGCTGGCAAGGCCGATGATCTCGACCTTCAGTCCGGTTTCCTCCTCAACTTCGCGCCGCAGGGCAGCCTGCAGGGTTTCGCCAAATTCGACGCGCCCGCCCGGCAGCGAATAGAAGCCCTTGGCAGGCGATCGCGCGCGGCGCACCAGCAAAACCTTGCGGTCGCGGAAAATCGCCGCGCTGACGGCAAGCTGCGGATGGGTCGGGTGCACGGATGACGTCAAGGCATGATCCCGAAAAGTGTGAAGCGGTTTTCGGTCGCGACAAACGCGTGAGCGTTTGCGCGGAGATCATGCCAAATAGCGCATGATCCCGGCCCGAAGGGCCGCGTTAGCGAAAAGTGTGAAGCGGTTTTTCCTCGCGGCGGAAGGAAATCGCGTTGGCGCGGGGATCATGCCCGAGAGATCGTGCCAGGTCTAATGCGATGCCTCGAACAGGCCCGGCCCGTCATCGGGACATGATGTATTCGACATCGGATTCGACGCCGCCGTTGATGATGGCGCCAGCCTGCATCACCAGCGGCTTGACCCAATGGATGGCCTGCTCGGCCAGTCTTGCGCGAATCCTGTCCTCCCGCGCTTCGCCCAACGCTTCACCTACTGCGGTAAGGATCGAGGTCATCGCGCTGGTGAGGCTGTCGAACTCGGCGCGGATGTGAACGTCGGCAGAATCATAGGCCGCGATGGCAAGATCTCGCGCTCTGAAATGCGAAGCCGTGAAATGCTCCGCATAGGACAGCGGCCGCCAGCTCAGAAAATCCGCCGCACATTCCGGCATATCCGGAATCATCTCGAGAAGCATGATAGCTTCGTTGAAATGGTTGAGATAATCGGTGGCAAGGCCGGTGCGCGGGTTGATGTTGGCCGCGCGCAGCCGGGCGTCATCGAGGCCTGGCTCGGGTTCGGATCGTGCCGGTCTGGCGGCAGTTGCTATCATCGGCCGCAGTGTTGGGGGGTCGGGGTTAAAAGGTGCTGAACGCATACCTATTTGGACTGTAGAATGTGTGGACGTTTCGTGATCACCTCGCCGCCAGAGGCCCTGAGGCAAATTTTTGGCTATCTTGAACAGCCGAATTTCCCTCCAAGGTTTAACGTTGCGCCAACTCAACCTGTGCCTGTGGTGATCCTGGGAGAGGGCGGACGGCATTTCCGCCTGATGCGGTGGGGCCTGGTGCCAGCCTGGGTCAAGGATCCGCGCCAGATCACGCTTCTGATCAATGCGCGGGCGGAGACCGTGAGGGAGAAGCCGGCTTTCAAGAACGCGATCCGACGGCGGCGCTGCTTGATCCCTGCAGACGGCTACTATGAATGGCAAGCGTCCGGACCGGGCAAGCGGCCCCACTTCATCCATCGCCGCGACGGTCTTCCGATCGGGCTTGCAGCGGTTGCCGAGACCTGGATCGGCCCCAACGGCGAAAAACTCGACACGGTCGCCATCGTCACGGCGCCCGCCAGCGCCGATCTAGCGGTGCTTCATCACCGTGTGCCGGTCACGATCGCGACGAGCGATTTCGATCGCTGGCTCGACTGCAGCGGCAACGAGCTGGACGAGGTGATGCCGCTGATGCGCGGGCCCGAGGAGGGCGAGTTCGTCTGGCATGAGGTCTCGAGGCGGGTGAACCGCGTTGCTAACGACGATGCGCAATTGATCCTGCCGATCACGGCGGAGGAGCGTGAGACCGAGGCACCAAAACCAGCGAAGAAAGCGAGCCCGAGAAAGCCCGCAAGCGTTGCGCCCGATGACGGGCAGGGGTCACTGTTTTAACCTGATCCTTAATACTTGGCCGCAAGCACTTGCTTCAGCTTGATAACGGCGCTGTCGGGCGTCGTCAGAACGGGAAGCTTCGAGGCCTCGGCGACCATCGCCGCCGCGGGCGCCATGCTGTATTGGGCAAGCGCAATCAGGTCGCAGTCGCGCAAATCGCGCGAGGCTTGCGCGACCAGGCGGTCATGCTCGGCACGGTCGCCGCGATCGAGTGCGGCGAGGGCGCCTTCGGCAAGTTTCGGCACGATCTGGACGATGCTCGGAAATTCCTGCGGCATCGACTGCAAGGTCGGCGGAAAAGTCGAGAGCAGACCGATCCGGCGGCCTCGCGCGACCGCCTGTTCGATCATCGCTTCATTCGGCTTCAGCACCGGCATTCCCTCCTGCTCGCGCGCCACCGCCTCGATACAGGGACCGAACGCCGAGCACGTGAACAGGATCGCGTCGGCGTGCGTGGATGCGACATAGCGGCCGAGGGTGAGGAAGCGGTCGGTCATCGCAGGGGTAAGGCGGCCGTCGCGCGCCACGTCGGCCGAAAGGCTGTCGTCGAGCAGATTCATCAACGTCACCTCCGGCCAAAGCTTTGCGAACGAAGCCTCGATCGGGACAATCGAATGTTTCAAGGCGTGGATCAGGGCGATGCGCATTTTTTCAATCTGGTCGCGGGTCGGCGAGGTGTCAATGTCAGCGGGCGGCGGTCATCGGCGGAAAATATCAAGCGCCGCATACTGCAGCAGCATGATGGTCTTGGCATCGACGATCCGGCCGTCCCCGATCATGGCGAGCGCCTGATCGAAGGCCAATTCCAGCACTTCGATGTCCTCGCCCTCCGAAGCAAGCCCACCGCCGCTTCCGACCTTCATCGTCGGATCGTATTCGGCGACAAAGAAGTGGATTTTTTCCGTGACCGCGCCCGGGCTCATGAAGGCTTCGAATATTTTCCGCACCTCGCCGAGTCGGTAGCCGGTCTCCTCTTCGGCCTCGGCGCGAATCCGCGCCTCCGGAGTTTCATCGTCGAGCAGGCCCGCCGCGGCCTCGATCAGGAGATCGTTGTAACCGTTGAGGTAGGCCGGATACCGGAACTGGCGGACCAGCACAACGTTGCGCTGTACCAGGTTGTAAGGCAACAACGCCGCGGCGTTGCCGCGTTCAAAGATCTCGCGATTCTGCGTTTGCCATTCGCCGTCGCCGCGCCGCCATTCAAAGGTGGTGGATTTCAGCGTGTAATGTTCGTCGGAAAGCACGCGTTCGCCCTTGACGCGGATGCGGTCGGAAATGCTCATGCACGCTCACCTGATGATTCATGGCGTCGGCTCGCGGCCGTCGAGCCACTTGCCATAGACGACGCGTTCCTGCTCGCCGTAGCCGATCGATTCGTAAAAGATTTGAACGCTCTTATTCTCCGGTCGCACCATCAATTGCACCTTGGCGATATTGGCCTGCCGCAGCCAATCCTCCGCCGCCTTCATGATGGCACGGCCAAACCCCTGCTGGCGGCGGGGTGGGTCGACCGCGACGTAATAGACCCAGCCGCGATGGCCGTCGTGACCGACCATCGCCGTTGCGACGATTGTTTCGCGGTCGCGCCCGACCAGGACGGTTGCGTTCGGACTTTGCCGTGCTAATGCGATATCGGCGGCGGGATCATTCCAGGGCCGTGTCAGCTCGCAGGCCTGCCACAACGCAATGACGGCGGCGACGTCGGTATCCGCGATCGGCGCCACCGTAATCGCCGCGAAGGTTTCTGACGGAGACGTGGTCACAGCACCTTGCCTGGATTCATGATGCCGAGCGGATCGAGCGTCGACTTGATGGCGCGCATCAGCTCGATCGCGACCTTGTCCTTCACCTCGACAAGCTCGTCGCGCTTGAGCACGCCGATGCCGTGCTCGGCTGAGATCGATCCGCCCATCCGCAGCACGATCTCGAACACCGCCGCGTTGACGTCGTGCCAGCGCGCGAGGAAATCCGCAGACCTGGCGCCGATCGGCTGGCTGACATTGTAGTGGATGTTGCCGTCGCCGAGATGGCCGAACGACACCGGCCGCGCGCCCGGAATGAGCTTGACCACGGCGGCATTGGCTTCTTCGAGAAAGGCGGGAACGGCAGCGACCGGCACCGAGATGTCGTGCTTGATCGAACCGCCTTCCGGCTTCTGCGCCGCCGACATCTCGTCGCGCAGCTTCCAGAACGCGCCGCGCTGGCTCAAATTGGCGGCGATGGCGGCGTCGTCGACAATGCCTTGCTCCATTCCTCGCGCCAGGATCGATTCCAGCGTCGCGCGTGCATCGTCGCGCGGTGACGACAGCTCCATCAGCACATACCAGCGGTGCTTGCCAACGAGCGGGTCACGGATGTCGATGCCGTGGCGCACGCTGAAATCGACGGCGATATGCGACAACAGTTCAAAACTGGTCAGCGTGCCCGCGGCCTCGTTCTGTGAGATCGAAAGCAATTTTAGCGCATCATCAGGCGATTTCAGCCCGACGAAGGCGGTTTCCACCGCGCGCGGTTTCGGGAACAATTTCAGCGTGGCGGCGGCGATGATCCCAAGCGTGCCTTCCGCGCCGATGAAAAGGTTGCGAAGGTCGTAGCCGGTGTTGTCCTTTTTCAGCTTGGAGAGGCCGTTGAGAATGCGGCCATCCGCCAGCACCACCTCGAGCCCGAGCGCCATCTCGCGCGCCACCCCGAAGGCGAGCGCGGCGGTGCCACCGGCATTGGTGGAGAGATTGCCGCCGATGGTGCAGCTTCCTTCCGCTCCCAGCGACAGCGGGAACAGCCGGTCCGCTTCAGAAGCCTTCTGCTGGGCGACCTGCAGCACAACGCCGGATTCACAGGTCATGGTGTTGGAGGCGGTGTCGACCTCGCGAATTCTATCGAGCCGCCGTGTCGAGACCACGACTTCGCCGTTATGTGGCGTCTGGCCGCCGACAAGCCCGGTGTTGCCGCCCTGCGGCACCAGCGCGATCCTGTGCTCGCTAGCGAGCTTGCAGATCGCGGAGACTTCGGCGCTCGAACCTGGCCGCAACACCAAAGGCGATCGTCCGTGAAACAGGCCGCGTTCTTCGGTGACGTAGGGCACGACGTCGGCGGCTTCGGTGAGCGCGTATTTGTCGCCGACGATGGCGCGGAATTGCGCGATCAGTTTTGGCGAAAGCGGCGGGAGAGGGGTCTTGGGGATATTCATTCTTTTTGCTCTTAGCCCCGATTTCTATCTGCTCTCGCCCGATTCCCGTCCCGCCGCGGCGCGACGCAGCCGGTCGTTGATGGCCTCTCCAAGCCCGCTGGCCGGCACCGGCATGACGGCAATGGTGCATGCGCCTTTGGCATCGAGGGCGCGAAGATAACTGAAAAGATTGGCGGCGGCTTCAGCAAGGTCACCACGCGTGGAGAGATTCATGACCGCGCTTGCCGCTTCCACGCCCCCCACGGTGCCCGGGCCGAACGCGAGCAAAGCCTCGCCGGCGTCGATGCGCCTGACGTTGAGCCGCACCGGCGTGCGCGGAGCATAATGCGATGCCAGCATGCCCGGCGCCAGCGGCTGGCCAGCTTCGATCTCCGCGTCTTCAGCCGGCCGCGCCAGTGCGCGGCCGAGCACGCGTTCGATTTCTTCGCGCGGTAGCCCACCGGGACGGAGCAGCATCGGCGTTTCGAAGCAGCCGACGATGGTGGATTCGACGCCGACCGGCACCGCGCCGCCATCGATGATCAGGTCGATGCGGCCCGAAAGGTCGCTTTGTACATGCGCGGCCGTGGTCGGTGAAACATGCCCGGACAGGTTGGCGGAAGGTGCCACAACCGGACCCGCAAAGGCCCGCAAAATGGCGCTCGCGACCGGGTGGGCGGGAACCCGCACCGCGATGGTGTCGAGGCCGGCGGTCGCAAGGTGGGCGACCGGGCAGTCGTCGGTCTTGTGCAGTACCAGCGTCAGCGGCCCCGGCCAGAAGGCTCGCGCTAGCCTTGCTGCGGCATCATTAAACCGGGCAATCCGCATCCCTGCCGCGATATCCCCGACAGTGGCGATCAGCGGATTGAACAACGGCCTGCCCTTGGCCTCATAAAGCCGGGCAATGGCGCCGGCGTTTGTCGCATCGGCCCCGAGCCCATAGACGGTCTCGGTCGGGAACGCGACCAGGCCCCCCTGTTTGAGGCACTGCGCGGCACTTCCCACCGCGGCCTCGTTTGCCGGCAGAATCTGCGTTTTCAGGCCCACATTCATCAGGGATTTAGGTCCTCAATTCGGCTTCTTGCGGTGTGCTAAGCCGAAGGCTATAAGCCGCCTTCTTGTCGGAGTGTGGCTCAGCCCGGTAGAGCACTGCGTTCGGGACGCAGGGGTCGCAGGTTCGAATCCTGCCACTCCGACCAAAAATCATTAGGGTTTTTCTCCTCATTTTGATTCTCGGTCAAGTCGGCCACCGTTTCGGCCACCGAAACGTACGGACATCCCCGAATGGATCTTTTGTTTCTCGCGATGGTGCCGGCAGTGCCCAATCAGCGCGCCGGCTTCCTTTCTCGTGAGCCAGCGGTCGCGGGCCTTGCCCTCAGGCGGAAGGCGACACTCGTACTATCCCCCGGTGAAAGCCCTCTTTTGCATGACGCTTGATTGCGGCGCGAAACGTCTTGAGGTCGCGACGAGCACCGTCGCGGTTGCTTCGATCTCCGCCGCTTCCTAAAAGATGTGAAACCGAGAGGCTTTGATGAGCGAGAACGCGGATTTCCTGGTGGTCGGTCTTGGGGCCATGGGCAGCGCGACGCTGTACCAGCTGGCCAAGCGGGGAGCCAAAGTGATTGGCCTCGACCGATTCACTCCGCCCCACACGATCGGCTCAAGTCATGGCGAAACGCGCATCACACGGCAGGCCGTCGGCGAGGGACGCGACTATGTCCCCCTCGTGATCGATTCGCATCGGGTTTGGCGCGAGCTGGAAGCCGAGACAGGCGAGCAATTGCTGAACGCGTGCGGCGTTCTGGTCATGGCGCCGGGGGTCGGAGAGACATCGCACCACGGCAAGCCGGATTTCGTCGCCCGTTCAACCGACGCAGCCCGAGTATTCGGCATCACGCACGAAGTGCTTAACGGGAAGGAAGTCGCTTATCGCTTTCCGCAGTTTCTGGGCCTCGAAGGTAACGAGAAGGCCTATTATGAGCCTGGCGGGGGATACGTCCTGCCCGAGCGCTGCGTCCACGCGCTGTTGACGCGTGCGAAGCAGCTTGGCGCCGCGATCGAAACGAATGTCGAAGTCCTGTCGATCACTCAGACCGGAGCCGGCGTTCGGGTGGAAACGACGGTCGGAACATACGAGGCGGGTCAAGTCGTCGTGTCGGCCGGCGCCTGGAACGCCCATCTCCTGGGTGCACCGTTCGACCGCCTGCTCACCGTGACCCGCCAGGTCCTCCATTGGTTCGAGCTCGAGGACAGCAGTGCCTACCGGGCCAACGCACCTGTCTTCATCTGGATGCACGGCGCGACGGACGTTGATTACCTTTATGGCTTCCCGCCGTTGCCGGGCGATCGGCGCCTCAAGGTGGCGACCGAGCAATACGCGACCAGCACGACAGCGGAGACCGTAGATCGCGTCGTTGATCCGGCGGAGTCGGCCAAGATGTATCGGGACCACGTCCAGGGACGCATGGCCGGCGTCACGCCCCGTGTCGTCCAGGCGGCCGCCTGCCTCTACACCGTGACGCCCGACCGAGGCTTTATTATCGACCGCCACCCTGAGCAGGAAAAAGTGTTCGTCATCTCCGCCTGTTCCGGGCACGGTTTCAAGCATTCCGCGGGCATCGGCAACGTGGTCGCCGAGACGGTTGCCGAGGGTAGAGGCGCTATCGACCTTTCACCGTTCTCGGTGTCCCGTTTCGGATTTAACATGGCGCAAACGTTGCCGGCTCACTGACAAATCAGCACACTGATGTGCCGCGCAGTTAAAACTTGGGGGTTTACCTGATGAAAAACGTACTCCGGTTCATGATCTACAGCGCCGCGGTGTTGGTGACGCTGGGCAATGCTCGCGCGGCTGATGGCGTTGACGCGATCAAGCAGCGCGGAACGCTCGTCGTCGGAGTCAAAGCGGACTACAAGCCCTTCGGATACCGGGATCCGGCCGGAAACATCGTTGGAATTGAGCCGGATCTTGCCGCGGACGTGGCAAAGCGCCTCGGCGTCAAGCTCGAGCTGGTTTCGGTTGCGGCCTCGAACCGGATCGAATTCCTGCAGCAGGGGAAAATTGACCTGCTGATCGCAACGATGTCTGACCGGCCGGAGCGTCGCAAGGTCGTTCAGGTCATCGAACCGCTCTATTACTCCGACTATGTGAATATCCTGATCAACAAGAAGGCCGGTATCAAGGATTGGGCCGAACTCAAGAATAAGCCCGTCTGTGCAACTTCCGGCGCCTGGTACAACAAAGACGTCGCGCGGTCTTACGGTGTCGAGATCGTTGCATTCGACGGCTCGGAGAAGCCGCTGTTCGCCATGAAGCAGGGCAACTGCATCGGCTATCTCTACGACCAGACCTTTCTACAAGGCAAACTGCTCGAGGACGAGTGGAAGGCCGACTACGGACTTCCCTTGAAAGGCGTGCTGCCGGCGCCCTGGATGATCGCTGTCGCGCTAGGGAATTCCAGCCTCCAGAAGCTGCTCGAAGACACCACCAAGGACTGGATGAAAACCGGCTTCATCGTGGAAGAGGAAAAGAAGTGGGGCATCACGCCGACCGAGTATTCGCTCTCCATGCACGAGCAATACAAAGACAAGTAGACGGGCAAGCCTGGAGCGTCGGGTTCGACCGACGCTTGCGATGAAACAGGTCACGCCAATGAACAGATCCGATGTGCTCGGGGTCGCGCAGATGGAAGCGATACGTCACTGGTTCGAGGAGCTCTACGAGTCGACGGGCCTGAACTTCTCTGTTTTCTACGACGCATACGATTGGAATCGCTACGTCGGCGGCCTCAAGATGACGCTCTTTCTGAGCGTCACAACCATCTTGCTTAGTCTGATCATCGGCGCCGCAGGCGCCCTCATCCAGGGTGGACCGTCGAAGATTGCACGAATCGCAGTCAATGCTTTCGTCGTTGTCTTCCGGAATACGCCACCTCTCGTGCAGATCTTCTTCTTTTATTTTGGCCTTGGCACCCTGATGCCGTCGATCGAAAGCGGCGGCATGCGAATCCCGCTGCTAAACAATACCCAGTGGGCGATCGTCTCCTTGTCGCTATTCGCAGGCGCATTCAACGTCGAGATCTTCCGTTCGGGCATCGAGGCAGTGCCGCGCACGACGGTCGAGGCTGCGGAGGCGCTCGGCTATACGCGCTTCAAGGCATACATCCATGTCGTGCTGCCGCTGGCGATCCGAGTCTGTCTGCCTGCATTGAATAACAACCTGGTCAATTTGCTCAAAACGACCACGCTCGCCTACGCCATCGCGGTGCCGGAAACGCTCTATGCGATCAAGCAAATCTGGTCGGAATCACAAAACGTTCTGGAGATGATGATCGTGTTGCTTGCCACCTATGGCATCCTGGTGGGTATTCTCGTCTGGCTGATGCATCGGTGGGAACGGGCAATGCACATTCCCGGGTACGGCCGATGAGCACCACACGGCACACTCCGAACGGCTTTGCCATCCTTCTGCCCTACCGTGTCACGCCGATCCGGATGATCTTCCAGATCAGTCCCCTGTCGACTGCGGTCCTCTGCTTCGGCAGCGTCATGGTTGTATCGTCGGCCTGGAGCCTGAGCGGGCCAACGGTGCTGTCTCCGCTGGAAGTGATTGTGAAGTGGGCTCCTCTCCTGCTGACCGGGTTTGCCTTCAACATTGCCATTTCGCTGCTGGCGATGCTGTTGGGCACGATTGCCGGCCTTTGGCTCGGCCTTGCGTTGCTTTCGGAGATCAAGATGGTCGCCGCCGTCAGCTGGTTTGTGACTCAGGTCTTCCGCAACGCGCCGTGGCTGGTGCTTTTGTTCTTCGTGATGTTCCTGGTGCCGTTCCAGGTCACCATCTTCAAGACGACCATTCCCTTGCCGGACTGGCAAAAAGCCACCGTCGGCTTCGCACTGCCAGTCATGGCCAATGTTGCCGAAGTCGTGCGCGGGGCAGTCCGCTCGATTCCTTCGACACAATGGGAGGCGGCGGAGTCTCTGTCATTCACGCGACGCCAGACGATGTGGCTGATTATCCTGCCACAATGCATCAAGAGAATGCTGCCGCCCTGGATGAACATCTATTCCCTGGTGACCATGTCGACAGTGCTCGCCTCGATCGTGGGCGTTTCGGAGATGTTGACGCTGACGGCTCAGGTTCATGCGGCCGAAGGTGGTCGGCCCGAACTGTTCGCGCCGCTCTATGGCTTCGCACTGCTGTGCTTCTTTCTCTATTGTTATCCCATCAATCTCTGGACGGCCCATCTCGAGCGCCGGTTTCATGTCCGTTGAAGGAGCCGGACCATGGCCTCGAACTGGACACCAGATCAGCCGATTGTCGAATGTGTCGATGTCCGGAAGTCATTCGGCAGTTTTGAAGTCCTGAAGGGCATCAGCCTGTCGGTCCGCAAGGGAGAGGTGATCTGCATTATCGGCCCCTCGGGCTCGGGCAAGTCGACACTGATCCGCTGCATCAACGCTCTGCAACCAATCTCTGCCGGCAGCATCAAGGTTGAGGGCATCGACGTTTCCGACCCGCAGCTCGACAAACTCGCGCTGCGCCGGAAGGTTGGAATGGTGTTCCAGCAGTACAACCTCTTTCCGCACAAGACGGCACTTCAGAACGTGATGATGGCGCCGATCCATGTTCTCGGCCAAGACCGTCGCGAGGTCGAAACTCGCGCCCGGGCACTGCTGGCCAAGGTGCGGCTCGCGGGGAAAGAGGACAGTTATCCTGGTGAGCTCTCGGGCGGACAGCAGCAGCGAGTGGCGATTGCACGCTCGCTAGCCATGCGGCCAGGCGTGATGCTGTTCGATGAAGTCACGGCAGCTCTCGATCCGGAGACCGTCAAAGAGGTGCTCGTCACCATCCGCGAGCTCGCGGAGGACGGCATGACATGCATCCTTGTCACGCACGAGATGAATTTCGCCCGCGAGGTAGCCGATCATGTCTACTTCACCGATCGCGGCGTGATCGTCGAGCATGGGCCGCCGGATACATTCTTCGCCGCCCCCAAGGACGAACGCACGCAACGGTTTCTGTCTCAAATTCTTTAAACGCGATCTCGGCATGAATCGTATAAAGGGTTTGTGGGCGAGGGCCGGAAATAAGCCGTTTGGGGGACTATGGGTGGATTAGACGCACAAGGTGCCGCATTGACTGCTGCCGTCCACGCACACCGACAAGGTTTGGTCGGAGTCGGATCGCCGACCGATAAGAAAACTACGCGAATGAGGCTTCGATCTCGACCATAATCCTTCCGGTCGTCACCTGATCACCTTCTACGACTTCGACCACGGAAATCGTGCCTGAAATCGGCGCAGAATGAACGTGCTCCATTTTCATGGCCTCCAGCGTAACCACTGGCTGACCGGCCGTAACGCGTTCTCCTTCTTTGACCAGAACTGTAACGACGCGGCCATTCATCGCGGCACGGATCCTGCCGTCGCTGCTGCTCGCCTCCACCGCAGCCGGCGCCGACATTGTGACATCGCGCGCCGAAACCGTGGTGCCATGGCGCAGAATATAAAGGTGATCACCTTCGCGGAAGAACCTTGCCGATCCAGTGAGGCCGTCGCTGCGGAAACGAATGGCTTCACGGCCGAGTTCATCGATCTCCAACCTGTACTCCGTCCCGTCGAGGCGCGCCACATAACCGCCGTCGCGCTCACGCAAGATCTCAATATCGTAGACGGCATGATCAAGTTCAACTCGGGCGGGACGAGCAAACATCGCCGCCAGCGTCCGTCCGCTCTGCAATGGTGGCGCGAAAGGATCAGTGACGTAGAGTAGGAGTGCCGCGAAGGCGACGTCCGAACCAGTGGCCTTGCATGGGGCAAGCAGATCGGCGCGGTTTCGTCCGATGAAAGCGGTGGTGGCCCTGCCTTCCGCAAATTCCGTATGCCGCAGGCAGGCGGATAGAAATACCTGATTGGTCGTCACGCCGAACGCGGCGGTTTGTTCGATGCCATGAATAAGCTTGCGCCGCGCCTCATCGCGGGTGGCGCCGTGGCCGATGAGTTTGGCGATCATCGAATCATAGAACGGCGGAATCTCCGAACCGGATTGCAGCGCGTGCTCGACGCGAAGGCCGTCCGGCATCTGCCACAACGCCATCCGGCCGGACTGCGGCATGAAGTCATGGAGCGCATCCTCCGAGCACAGCCGCGCCTCGATGGCGTGGCCGAAGAATTGGATATTCTCCTGCCGAAGCCCGAGCGGCTCCCCGCTGGCGATGCGTAACTGCAATTCGACAAGGTCGAGACCGGTAATCGCCTCGGTGACGGGATGCTCGACCTGCAGGCGCGTATTCATTTCCATGAAATGGAATTCACCGTTTTGATCGAGCAGGAATTCCAACGTGCCGGCGCCCTGATAGCCAATCGATCTGATCGCGTTTACCGCAACAGTGCCCATGCTCGCCCGCAATTCCGGCGTGACCTTCGGAGACGGCGCTTCTTCGATCAGCTTCTGGTGCCGTCGCTGCACCGAGCAGTCTCGCTCGCCGAGATGGATGGCATTGCCAAAGGCATCGCCGAATACCTGAATTTCGATGTGGCGGGGATCAATGATTGCGCGCTCGAGGATCACGGTGGCGCAGCCGAAGGCGCTTTGCGCCTCGGAGCGCGCGCCGCGCAAAGCATCGGGGAAAGTTGCTGCATCCGCGACCAGCCGCATGCCGCGCCCGCCGCCGCCGGCAACGGCTTTGATCATCACGGGGAAGCCGATCCTTTGGGCCTCGGCCAGCATCGCGGTTTCGCTCTGGTCCGCGCCTTGATAACCGGACAGGCAGGGCACCCCGGCGGCCCGCATGATCTCCTTGGCGCGGGCCTTGTTGCCCATCGCCTTGATGGCTTCCGGCGAAGGCCCGATGAACACCAGACCTGCATCGCCGCAGGCTTGCGCAAAATCCTCATTTTCGGCGAGAAAGCCATAGCCGGGATGAACCGCATCCGCGCCGCTTGATTTAGCCGCCGCGATGATCGCGCCGATGTTGAGGTAGGATTGCGCCGGTAGCGCCTCGCCGATGCGGACGGCTTCGTCCGCCTCGCGCACATGCAGTGCACCTCGATCCGCATCGGAATAGACCGCGACTACTCCATAGCCAAGCCGGCGCGCTGTGCGCATGATCCGCAGCGCGATCTCGCCACGGTTTGCTATCAGGATCTTGCGGAACGTCGTAAGGCGCATCGGTCGGTTCATGGCCGCGCGACCGAAAACTGCATGCGTTGCGGGGTGCGCGCCTCGGCCTCGCGGCAGATCGCCAGCACCTCGCGCAATAGCGCCCTTGTGTCGCGCGGATCGATCACGCCATCGTCGAGTACGCGGGCGCTGGTCGAAAACACATTCATCTGGCCATCGAACACGCCGATGATCTGCGCCTTCATCGCCTCGAGTTTTTCTTTTTCGATCGGCTTGCCGCGCCGGATCGCGGCGGCCTCGGTCACGATCGCCATGGTTTCGGCGGCCTGTTCGCCGCCCATCACCGCGGTCTTGGCGTTGGGCCATGAGAAACAGAAGCGTGGATGAAAGCCGCGTCCACACATGCCGTAATTGCCGGCGCCGAAGGACGCGCCGCAATAGATCGTTATCTGCGGCACGGTGGCTGAAGTCACGGCTTGGATCATCTTCGAGCCGTGCTTGATCATGCCGGCCTCTTCATAGGCCTTGCCGACCATATAGCCGGTGGTGTTGTTCAGATACAACAGCGGCGTGCGCGACTGGCAGCATGCCTGAATGAAATGCGTCGCTTTGTTGGTACCATCGGGATCGAGCGGGCCGTTGTTGGTGATGATCCCGATCGCCTGGCCTTCGATGCGCGCATGGCCGCAAACGGTTGCCGGGCCGTAATTGGCGCCGAACTCGGTGAAATCGGAATCATCGATGATGCGAGCGATCACCTCTCGCATGTCTACAGGGCGCTTGTGGTCCATCGGCATGATGCCGAGCAGTTCCTCCGGGTCATGTCGAGGTCGGGGATGTGTCGTGGTAGGCGCAGTCGGTCGGTCCCATTCCAGATTGGCCATGATCTCACGCGCGATGCGCAGCGCATCACGATCGTCCTCGGCGAGATAGTCGCCAAGCCCGGAAATCCTGGTGTGCATCTCGGCGCCGCCGAGTTCTTCTTCGGTGGCGATTTCCCCGGTCGCAGCCTTCAGCAGCGGCGGCCCGGCCAGAAACGCTCGCGTCCGACCGCGCACCATCACGATGTAATCGGACAGCCCGGTCTGGTAGGCGCCCCCAGCCGTGGACGAGCCATGCGTCACCGTGACGACAAGCAAGCCGGCCGCCGATAAGCGTGCCAGATTGCGGAAAATGTTGCCACCCCTTACAAAATCTTCGACCCGGTAGCGCAGGAGATTGGCACCGGCGCTTTCGACCAGCTGCACGTAAGGCAGCTTGTTCTCCAGCGCAAGTTCCTGCACCCGCAGCGTCTTGTCGAGGCCATAGGGCTGAAGCGCGCCGGCATCAATGCCGGCATCATTGGCGCTGACCATGCAGCGGATGCCGGCAACGAACCCGATGCCGGCGATCACCCCACCGCCGGGAACGCTCCTCTCGGGATCGGGCACATCGAACCCGTAACCCGCGAGCGTGGAAAGCTCGATGAAGGGCGTGCCAGGATCGAGCACGAGCGCCACGCGCTCGCGCGGCAGCAATTGCCCGCGCTTGTGAAAGCGATCCTTTGCGGCGGCCGAAGCCGCGCGCGTTCGCTCTTCAAGCGCACGCATCCGCGAGATCAGCGCCAGCATGCCGGCGCGATTGGCCTTGTAGTCGTCGCTGTCGGGCGCGATCGTTGATTCTATAACGGCCATTTCCGATCGCACTTTCCGGCGCTACCTGGCCCCTTTCGCGAACTTCGGATACGAAAGGACACTAGAAACCTATGATTCTGGTGTGGTTTCGGTTCAGAAGTTCTCTTGACGGACTCGCGGCGATAATGAAGAGAACTTCTGAACCACCACACTAGTGAAGAATTCCGAAAATCTGCCGCGCCTCCGCCGGAGACGCGATTTCGCGCCCCGCACGGCGCGCGCAGGCAGCGATGCTTTCGATCAGCTGGCCGTTGGACGTCACCTTGGTTCCGTCGGGCTGATAGAAGGTATCTTCTAGTCCCGTGCGTAAATGACCGCCGAGTTCGGCGCAACACTGGTGCAGCGGCCAAATTTCCGCGCGTCCGATCGCGGTGACCTGCCAGTGGGCTTCGGGTAATTTTAATTTCAGGAGGATCGGCAGCAATGCGGGATCGGCCGGCATACCGGAGGCGACCCCCGTCACGAAGTTATATTCCAGCGGCCCGGAATACATGCCGGTCTGCCGATACATTCCGACGCAGCGCACGATGCCGACGTCGAAACATTCAAATTCGGGGATGGTATCGGCTGCCTTCATCACGTTGAGATAATCCTGCACTTTCTCGACCGCGTTGTCGAACATCATCGGCGGCCAGGCCCAGGTGTTGTCGGCCTTTACTTTGAGATAATTCAGCGAGCCGGCGTTGCAGGCAGCCATCTCCGGCCTGGTCTCGCGCACGCAATCGAGCGCGCCCTGATAATTCGGCCCTGACGTTCCCGTGGTGTGATTGATGATCACGCCCGGGCACGCCTCGCGGATCGCTTGCTGGATCTCACGGGAAACCGCCACCTCCCAGGATGGAAGGTGTCCCTCGCCCGGCGCCTGCTTGCGCAAATGGATATGCATCACGCTGGCGCCCGCGTTGAAGGCGGACTTAGCCTCGCGTGCCATCTCCTCCGGTGTAACCGGGACGTGATGCTGCTTCGGGTCGGTCAGCACGCCATTCAACGCGCATGTGATAACAGCCTTGTCGTTCATGGAGCCGCCTTGATTGTCTTGAAATTCCACCTGAGGTCTGCGCGCCGTCGCAGACACTTTCGGGCTCGATCAGAATGCAAAACACGGAGCGATAGTCGCTTGCGATCATAGCTTCATTCGGGGACGAAGCGAAGCGTCGAGGCCGGCCTCTCGCGATTCCCCCGGCGCGCAATTGCCGAGGACTGGTGCTGACCATCTGGTGAAAAGACGATGGAGCATCCTAGGATTCGGGCGCTAACGCGCGGCGCACCTTCTGCTGCTCACCGGCGAGTTCTTCCGCCGCGACGGCCCTTTGGTAGCTGTCGCGTCGCTGCAGGCGTTGCCAGTAAGCGGCGACATTTGGTCCGAAATCTTTCGCCAGCCCGATATTTTCGGCGAGCCGCAGCGCGAAACCGACCGCGATATCTGCCGCCGTGAACCGGTCGGCGGCGAGCGTCTCGGCCTTAGCGGTAGCGGCCTCGACCGCCCGCAGCCGGCCCAAGAACCACTTGGCGTAATCGCTCGCGACCTGCGGATTGCGCCGTTCTTGCGGTTCGAGCTGGGTGTAGCGCAGCACCAGCGTTTGCGGAAAGGTCAACGTGGCGTCGCTGAAATACATCCAGTTCAGAAACGCTCCATAGGCCTGTTCATGGACATTAACGATCAGCGGCGTCGGGCCATATTTCTCGCCGAGATAGTGACAGATGCCGGAGGACTCCGTCATTTTGGTCTCGCCATCGATCATCAGGGGAATGGTGCCGAGCGGGTTGAGAGCGAGGTACTCCTTGGCGAAAACCCGTGGCGGGAACGGCAGCATTTTGAGGTCGTAGGGCAGCCCCATCTCTTCCAGCATCCACAGCGGCCGGAACGAGCGCGCTGCGCGGCAATGATAAAGCGTAATCATCCGTCATTCCCTTGTTCGTGATTTTCTTTTTCTTTCATTTCTGATTCATTCCAGGCAGCGCGCCTGTCATTTTGCGCAGCACATCACCTCATCGGCACCGGCGCCGATCGAGGTCAGGCGATATCCGCCTTCTCCCATTCATCGACTAAGGATTGATTTCGGCGGCGATGCATTTCTGCAACTCGCGGCGGACTTCTTCGTG
>Ga0307474_10001473_pt1 | contig 17134 bp, 11 predicted proteins | sample atmos_gasesECM1C_2_FD_203312 | JGI IMG/M metagenome (GOLD analysis project Ga0307474, IMG submission 203312) | Hardwood forest soil microbial communities from Morgan-Monroe State Forest, Indiana, United States - atmos_gasesECM1C_05 | ecosystem: Environmental > Terrestrial > Soil > Temperate... | reverse complement strand
CGATGCCGCGACGATGATTCCGGCCGGCGCCAGCATCATCGCAAGCATGAAACCCGCGCTTGCCGCGCTGGTCGAAATGACCGGCGAAACGAAGCGCGCGATGCCAAAAGGGCGCAGCCTTCCTCCCGCCCCGCGCGCGGCGGACCCTGTTCCGGCGGAATATCTGTTGCACAGCCTTCACGCCGCCATGCCCGAGGACGCAGTCCTGGTGGAGGAGGCGCCTTCGCACCGCCCGGCGATACAGAAATTCATGCCGATGCGCGGGCAGGACAGCTTTTACACCATGGCAAGCGGCGGCCTTGGTCACAGCCTGCCGGCCGCAGTCGGCATTTCGCTTGCGCGTCCGGATATCCGGACGGTGTGCCTGATTGGCGACGGCTCGGCAATGTATTCGATCCAGGCGTTGTGGACGGCCGCGCAACGCCCTTTGCCCTTGACGGTCGTCGTCATCAACAACCAGGGCTATGGCGCAATGCGTTCGTTCAGCCAGGTGATGCAGGTCCGTGACATACCTGGCCTCGACCTGCCGGGGATCGACTTCGTCAAAATAGCCGAGGCAATGGGCTGCGATGCGGGACGCGTTGCAAAATCATCGGAGCTCGCGCCGGCGCTCGACCTCGCGCTAGCTCACCGGGGGACGAGCCTCGTCGAGGTCATGGTGGATTGCGCGGTGCCGCTGCTTTATGCGCGCAAGAGCTGAGGCCGACGCCGACCGCATCCCTCCCCGCCACTCGCTTCGCGCACGTGGAAGGGGTGTCGACGCGTCGGTCTACTTCCCGAATTCCTGGCGCATCTTCGCCTGGATTTTCGCCATGCCCGAGATCCAGCGGTCGTAATTCTCGCTCTTTGTGCGCATGTAACCGAGTACCTGCGGATGCGGCAGGATCAGGAACGTCTCCCGTTCGATACCTTCCAGCGCTTCCTTCGCGACCTGTTCAGGCGGCAGGTCACCATCGCCGGACTGCGGTCCCCTGGGAATCGAGCGCAGCATGCCCGTGTCTACACCCTGTGGACACAGGATCGAGACCTTGATGCCATGGGCCTTGTGCGAGATCGCAAGGTTCTCGGCAAATCCCACGGCCGCATGTTTGGTGGTCGAGTAGGCGGGGCTTCCGACCTGCGACAGCAATCCTGCCGCCGAAATCGTGTTGAGGAAATAGCCGCCGCCGCGCGCCTTGTAACGCGGGACCATATGGCGCGCGGCATAGACATGCGCCATGACGTGGATGGCCCAGCTTCGCGCGAACGGTTCATCGGACGTACCGCCGGCATTCTCCGACAACGGATCGAAGCCGCCGATGATGCCTGCGTTGGAGCAGAACAGCGCGATCGGACCGAACAGCCGTTCGGTTTCCTCGATCACGTGGATGACGTCTTTCTCCTGCGCGACATCGCATTTGAATGCAGCGCCATCGACCACGGCAGCGACGACTCTTGCGCCAGCGGCTTCCTTGTCGGCGACAACCACCTTGGCGGCGCCGGCGCGATGAAAGGCCTCGCACAACGCCCGGCCGATGCCGTTGGCGCCGCCTGTGACAACTACGACTTTGCCACTCACCTGCATCGTTGGCCTCTTGTTTGCGAAGTCGATTTCAGGTCAGCACCAGATCGAGTACGGCCGTATAGTGGCACGCCGCGCCGAGCAGCACGAAACAGTGCCAGATCACGTTCTGGAAGCGGAGCCGCTGCCATGCGTGAAAGATTATCCCGAAACTGTAGAGCAGGCCACCGGCAAGGATAAACCAGATCGCAAGACGGGGCAGCGAGGAGAGCCCGGCGTCGTAGGCGATCACGCCGCTCCAGCCCAACGCCAGGTAGATACCGACCGATACCCGGTCGAAGCGCCCCGGAAAAAACAGCTTCAAGACGACCCCTGCCAAAGCCACGCCCCAGACGCCGGCCAACAGCGATATTGCAAATACGCGATCGTCAAGCTCCGCGAAGATCGGCGTGTAGGTCGCCGCGATCAGGACGTAGATCGCCGAGTGATCGAACCGACGCAACAGCCATTTGCGCCGCGATACCGGCCACAGATTATAGGCCGCCGAAAATCCAAACATCGCAAGCAGGCCCGCCGCGTAGACGGAAACCGTGACGATCTGATAGGCCGAGGCGAAAACGCCGGCGAGCACGATCAGCACCGTTGCGGCAATCAGGCCGCCGAATACCCCGATCCCGTGCACGATGCCGTCCGCAATCAGTTCGGCGCGATCATAATTCCAGCGGATGGCGCCCGCCGCGGCGTGGGCCGAACTCGAAGCCAGTTGCTTTAATCTAAACACGGTCATGATACCCCGACGACTCAACTACCAACAAATGGTTCCCTCGGGGAAGTCAGCCAACCCCTAAAAGCCTGATCCATCATGATCGCGACCTAAGTATGAAACTTGAATTCCGCGCACCGATCGCCACCTTCTCGGCAGGGTTTCCACGCAATTGCCATCACCAATCGAATTTTAACGCCCGTATGGTTCTCCATTTTTCCGATATTGTCGAGGAAGCTCGCCTTACGGCGCGGGCGCTAAAGGACTTCAGCGAATACCTTTTCAACCCTACCGTGCGGCTTGGGGTGACGGGACTTTCACGCGCCGGCAAGACCGTTTTCATCACGGCCCTGATTCATGGGCTCGCCCGCGGAGGACGCTTCCCGGTGTTCGAGCCGTTGGCGACGGGTCGTATCGCCCGCGCCAGGCTCGAACCGCAACCGGATGACGCGGTGCCCCGGTTCGATTACGAGAACCATGTGCGCACCCTGATCGAACAGCGCCAATGGCCGTCCTCGACGATCGATATCAGCGAACTCCGGCTTGTAATCGACTACCAGCGACAGAATGGCGCCGATCGCAGCCTCACGCTCGATATCGTCGACTACCCAGGCGAGTGGCTGCTGGACCTGCCGCTGCTTCACAAGAGTTACGAGCAATGGTCCAGGGAAAGTCTGGCGCTGTCGCGGGCAAGCGCTCGCACGCCGCTTGGCGTGTCCTTCCACGCACATCTGGCGACGCTCGATGCCGGGGCAAACGCCGACGAACAGGCGGCGCGCACGGCTGCGAAACTGTTCACGGACTACTTGCGCGCCTGCCGCGACGAGCGTTTCGCCATGAGCCTGTTGCCGCCGGGCCGCTTCCTGATGCCGGGCAATCTTGCGAGCTCCCCGGCGCTGACCTTTGCACCGCTCGATTTGCCCGAACATGGTGGCGCACGCGACGGATCGCTGTGGGCGATGATGCGCCGGCGTTATGATGCCTACAAGGATTTCGTCGTCCGCCCGTTCTTCAGGGACCATTTTGCCCGATTGGACCGCCAGGTGGTCCTGGTCGATGCGCTGTCGGCCTTCAACTCCGGCCCGGAAGCTCTTGTTGACCTCGAGGCGGCGCTGGCCGGAATTCTCGATTGCTTCAGGGTTGGCCGCAGCACCTTTCTGAGCGCGATGTTCAGGCCGAAGGTCGACCGCATTCTGTTCGCTGCGACCAAGGCCGATCACCTGCATCACTCGAGCCATGACCGGCTCGAGGCGGTATTGCGACGCGCCGTCGCGCGAGCCGCCATGAAGGCCGAAGACACCGGCGCCGATATCGACGTTGTTGCACTGGCCGCGGTCCGTGCCACGCAAGAGGCGCAGGTCCTGCGCGGCCGGGAAAAGTTGCCCTCGATTTTCGGAATACCGGTGTCTGGTGAGAAGGCAGGCGGCGAGACCTTCGACGGCAACACGGAAGTTGCGACTTTCCCCGGCGATTTGCCCGCAGAGCCCGAAGAGCTGTTCAGCGGCGAGGCGGCGTTTCGGGGGCTGTCCAGCGCCAGCGCCGACAACGCCGATTATCGCTTCCTTCGTTTTCGGCCGCCGCGCCTCGAGAATGAAGGGCCGGATGGCGTGGTGCTGCCTCACATCCGCCTCGACCGCGCGCTCCAGTTCCTGATTGGAGACAGATTGCAATGAACGGACGCTCTCATCACCGGCGGCCTGCGACCTTCAAGCTCGACGATGCAAGCGTGGTCGTGGTCGATCCGGACGAAACGGCCCGACCCGCTCGTGGCACGGTTCAGGTCAGGCCCGAAAACGAGACTGCATCACTGCCCGTTGCGGTCGAGACGCCAGTCCTGCCGCCGCGGCGGCGATTCCGTTGGGGGTTGCTGTTCTGGATCGCAATCGGCGGGCTCGGCATGCTCGCGGCGGGCCTTGGCGTAGCGCATCTGATCGAGGATCTGTTTGTCCGCAGCGAGGGCCTGGGCTTTGCGGGTTTGGCTTTTGCATTTGCCGCAACGCTCGCCTTTATCGTGATCGTAGCCCGCGAAACCTTCGGCCTCGTTCGGCTTGCCACGATCGAGAAACTGCACCTGCGCGCGGCTAAAGTACTTGCAAGCGACGATCGCGCGGAGAGTCGCGCAGTGGTGCGCGATCTCCTGAGCATCGCGCACCAGAACCCGCATCTGGCGCGCGCTCGCGCCGCGTTGGAAAGCCACGCCGGCGACATCATCGACGGCGCCGACATGATCCGTCTTGCCGAGCGTGAATTGATGGCACCGCTCGATTCCGAGGCGCGCCGCCTGATTTCGCTCGCAGCTCAACGTGTCTCGATCCTGACCGCGGTCAGTCCGCGCGCACTGGTCGACGTGCTGTTTGTGATCGCGGCCTCGCTGCGACTGATCCGGCAACTTGCGCGGCTCTATGGCGGCAGGCCGGGCACGCTCGGCATGATCCGCCTGTTGCGCCACGTCATCTCGCATGCGGCCATCACCGGCGGCATGGCCGCAAGCGACAGCCTGATACAACAGGTGCTTGGCCATGGGCTGGCAGCGAAATTGTCGCAACGGCTGGGCGAAGGCGTGCTCAATGGGTTGCTCACCGCACGGCTGGGACTGGCCGCCATCGACGTCACGAGGCCGCTACCGTTCACGGCCCTGCCGCGGCCGGCGCTTGCCGATCTGGCGAAAGATTTGCTGCGCAAGCGCGAGGAAGCGGAGTGAGTGATCTTCGCGGCAAACGCTCTTTCATCCCTTCCCTCTTGCGAGGGAGGGATTGGCCGCGCTGTTTGCGTTCAATCCATCACCAGCCTCGCCCGCCAGCACACGCCAGCGATAAAGCGGGGAATTGGGCGGTGGCGAGAGATCCGGCGTCCAGCCGCTGAGTTTCTCAAGCGCGTAGGTATCCATCACAATACCGCGCCAGACGCGGTCGACGCGCTCCAGCGGTTCCCTGACCGCAGTCGTGGACGTCCAAAGCGGATTGGCCGGATGATTTTCCGGTTCCCGTCCCACGTAAAGGCCTGGATGGCCATTGATCAGATTCATGTCCGGCGCGCGAAAACCGAGATAGCGCCCACGCTCGTTGATCTGGACCACCGGCACGCGATTGCCGAAAAACCAGCGCAGCATCGAATAGGTCCGGTAGTCCGTGGTGGCGATCCAGGTCGCGCCGGTGTTTTCAAGCTCGGCTTTCGCCCGGCTCACGACCGCCTCGTAACCGGCCTCACCGCCGACCGGATCGGTCCTGCCGATGAAATTCCAGGGCGTTGCCACGTAGTAAAGGAACACGGCGACGACGAAGCCGACGCCAGTGACGATCGCAACCCTCGCCCACCAGAACGACCTGTCGATGAACGAGTGCGGCCATCGCTCCCGCTGCATCGCCACCAGATTGATGGCGGCGGCGGCAAAGCCCAACGGCCATACGAACATCGGCCAGGTGTCGCCGACTCGCAACGACATCGACTTCCACAAGAAGTAGAGAAGAGGAACGATCACCGCCGTCGACAGCAGAATGGCAACGGGGTCGGATCTGCGATAACCACGCCGCGCCGTGATCGCTACGGCTGCCAGGACCACCGGCAACAGGACGAATCCGACCAGCCCGAACTGCAGGGCGATGAATTCACCAAAGGTGCGGGCCGACCATTGATGCGTCGCGGTGGCCCTCACCAACTGGAAGCGGAACGACGCCCAATCGTGTTGTGCATTCCAGATCACGACCGGCAGGAACAACGCGAAGGCGATCAGAACGGAGGCATAGGGATAGGGACTTCTCAGCCAGCGCCCGCGCCAGTTCGGTATCAGCATGAAGGCCAATATCGCCGGCAACAACAGGACCACCGTGAATTTCGCCAACAGCGCGAGCCCGCCGAAAACACCTGCCGCAAGCCACCAGCGTCCGTCTCCGCTTTCGGCAAGCCGAACCAGCGCCCACACCATCGCCGTGGCGAACGGAATAAGCGCAACGTCGGGCGAGACCTTGGCCATCAGCAGGCCGTAATAGAGAGCCGCCTCCGTCATCAGCAACGCGATCATCACCGCACGGAAATCGCGCGTGACGCGCCGGACAATATCGGCAAGCAGCAATTGCGTCGCAAGCATCGCGACGAGGCCCGCGAAGCGCACGCCGAAATTGGTGTCGCCGAAGATCGACGTGCCGAAGCGGATGAACCACGCGATCATCGGCGGGTGATCGAGGAACGAAAGTACGTTCTCCTTCGACCAGGTCCAGTAGTAAGCCTCGTCCGTGCGCAGATCGAGCAGGCTCGCGTATACGATCCGCATGGCGGTCATCGCTGCGATCAAGGCAATGACGCCAACCATTTGCCGTAAGGTAGGATTTTCGGCCTTTGCGCGGGTAATCTCTGGATGAGCCATCGTCACGGCGCTTTCTGTCCGACTCCGCCGGAGGTGTCAACGTGGCCAGGCGTTTGGCGATTCCTGCGTGACACGTACTTTTTCCGGAATTAACCGCCAATTTCGCTGGTCTATCGTATAACGGCAGGCGCATGACCACACCCACGACCACAGCAGGCTGGACCCGGATCAAAGGACAGGTCCGCGGCATCAGTGTCCGGCAGATCCGCCTGGTTTGCGGGCTGATCCTGTATGCCTATCTGGTCAGCCACTTCCTCAACCACGCGCTCGGCAACATATCGCTGGACGCCCTTGCGCTTGGCCTGCGCTACCACACTCTGTTCTGGCAATTTCCTCCCGTGGCGATCCTGTTCTACGCCGCCGTACTGGTGCATGGCGGTCTCGGAATCTGGGCGTTTTACGAGCGGCGGCAATTTCGCTGGAAAGCGATCGAACCGCTGCAGCTTGTCCTCGGCCTGAGTATTCCCCTGGTGATCGTGACCCACGTCGTCGGCGCGCGGCTCGGGCCGGTACTGTTCGGAATGACAAGGCAGTATCCGCAAGTATTGTACGGCTACTGGTTCGGAATGCCCCAGCGGACCTTGATGACCCTGGCGGTTCTTGTCATCGCCTGGGTCCACGGCAGCATCGGCCTTTATTTCTGGCTTCGGATGAAGCCGTTCTTCAAGCTGGCCGCGCCATTCCTGCTTGCCGCTGCCGTACTGGTGCCCTCGCTTGCCCTGCTTGGCTTCTACCAGGGCGGACGCGCTGTCGCGCGGGAAAGCACCAATGGCGAGTGGCGCGCAACAAATCTCTCGCCGCAGAAGCTGGGCACGCCGAGCGAACAGGACACGCTGGAGAAGATCACGGGCCGTATTCTCTTCGGCTATCTCGGCCTGATCGCGTTCGTGTTGGCGGCACGAGGCGTGCGCGCCATCAATGAACGGCGGCGCGGCATGATCACCCTGTCCTATGGCAATGGCCGGATGATCAGGGTGCCGAAGGGCCTTTCGGTGCTCGAAGCGAGCCTGCGCCATCAGGTTCCGCATGCAAGCGTTTGCGGGGGCCGCGCCCGTTGCTCCACCTGCCGCATTCGCGTGATCGGCGACTGCAGCTCATTGCCCGAGCCGTCCAACCGGGAAGCGTTCGTGCTCAGCCGTGTCGGCAGCGCTTCCGATCCGGCGATCCGTCTTGCTTGCCAGCTCAGGCCCGAAACCGATATTTCCTTCTTTCAGATTTTCATGCCGCAGGCGGCAACGGCAGGGGCGTCGGGCCCCGCCCATATCGGCGAGGAGCGCTACCTGGTCAGCATGTTCGTGGATATGCGCGGCTCGACCCGGCTTGCGGAAAACCGGCTGCCATTCGACACGGTGTTCGTCGTCAACCGTTTCCTGAGTGCGGTGTCGCAAGCCGTCATCGAATGTGGCGGGCAACCCAACCAGTTCCTCGGCGACGGTCAATTGGCCCTGTTCGGCCTCGCCACCAACCGGCAGACCGCGTGCCGGCAAGCGCTCAGGGCGGCGGCGATGATCGCTGCTAACATCGAACAGCTGAATCAATTTCTCAAGCACGACCTGCGCGAACCGATCCGCTTCGGAATCGGCATTCACGCAGGCGAAGTCATCGTCGGCGACATCGGCTATCGCGATCACATCGTCTTCACCGCACTTGGCGATGCCGTCAATGTCGCGGCGCGTCTTCAGGACATGACCAAGGGCCTGGAATGCGAGGCTATCCTCTCCGAAGAAGTTCGTACCACGGCCAAGCTTGCCGAGGATGCCTTGCCGCGGCAGGAGGTTGAGATTCGCGGCCGCAACGAGCCGATGACCGTCCGCACCGTCCCGAGCGCCAGCGTGCTTGCCGCGTTGATTGACGATGCAAAGCCCGTGGCCGCCTGGCAAGGACATGCGATCGAAACCTAGGCTGCCGGCCCTTCTTTCGGGAACAGGTGGCGCCCGGATTGCGCGCAGCCATAAACATCGTTCTTCGTGCAGCCGCGGCGCGCTCACAATTGCGTTAACCGAATTCGCGGTCCGATCTCGGCATCGACTTAACCGGTAACGATCCGTTCACATTAACTCTACCGGGAATTTTATTTGGGTCGCGCGTGTCAAGCACTATATCAGCGGCCCCTCTCGGAGAAATCGATTCCGATTGCCATTGCGTAGAAAGCCCCATGAATACCCAGACAATTCTCGCGCATAATTCGCGCGATACGAGGCTTGTTCTGTTTCTTGGAATAGCGAACTGGTTCATGTTTCTGGACCACATTCCAAACAACAGGGTGAACTGGATCACGTTGCGCAACTTCGGTTTCAGCGGCGCGGCCGACGTGTTCATTTTCGTCTCGGGATATGCCGCAGCAGTGCTGTTCGCGAAGATCATGCTGGAGCGGGGCACCATTATCGGGGCAACACGCCTGCTCCGGCGCGTCTGGCAACTCTACGCCGCCTTCATCGTCCTGTTTGCGATCTATGCCGTGTCGATCGGCGATGCGGCTACGCGCCTTGCCGCCCCGGACATCATCTATGAATTCAATATCGCGGGCCTGCTCGAAGAGCCGGTCCGTACCGTGGCCCACGGGCTCTTGCTGCAATCGAGGGCACTCAACCTCGACGTGCTGCAGATCTATGTTCTTCTGATGGCTTGCTTCCCCGCGGTGTTGTGGATGATGCTGCGGGAGAGCGACCTGACCATGGCCGCATCGTTCGCGCTTTATCTCGCCGCACGTCAATTCGGCTGGAACCTGCCGTCTTTCCCCGAGGGAAGCTGGTATTTCAACCCGTTTTGCTGGCAGGTGCTTTTTGTCCTCGGTGCATGGTGTGCCCTGGGCGGAGCCAGGCGCATTCGAAAGAGCTTTCGTTCGCCGCTGGCGATTTATTTCGGTATCGCTTACCTGATCTTTGCACTTGCCATCACGATAGCGGGCCACTACCCGACATTCGAACAAATCCTCCCGGCGTGGCTGCGGGATCTGTTCATACCCAACGACAAGACCAATCTCGCACCGTATCGCTTGCTGCATTTCATCATCATCGCCCTGTTTGCCACGCGCCTGATGCCGAAGGACTGGGCCGGGCTGAGCTGGCCGATCTTCAAACCGATGATCATCTGCGGCGAGCAGTCGCTCGCGGTATTTTGCGCCGGCGTATTCCTCTCCTTTGCCGGCCATTTCGTCCTTCTGACCGGTTCGGGCTCGCTCATCGAGCAGATCCTTGTAAGCCTGGCCGGAATTGGCATCATGACGCTCGTCGCCGTCTACATTGCTTGGTCCAAGCGGCAGGATCATCCGCTTGCCGGCCGGATGGGCCAGACGGCTTCGCTCAAGGCCGGCTGAACCTGCCAGTCCGGTGCGGGCCGCGTCGATTTGGGGTTGATCGCCCCTTACCTTCGATTCCTTTGAGCGCAGCTTGATTGTATGCTTGGGCGACTCATGCGCCAGGGCAAGCGATGAAACTCGACCCTGTCTCGATTCCACGATTCGAAGCCGCATTTGCGCCGGACGACCGGACAATCGCCAGCCGGCTTCTCGGGACTGCCCGCCTGGGCGCGGAACGGGACGCGCGGATCGACCGCACCGCGCTTCGCCTCATCGACGCCATCCGTTCCAGCGACGATCGCCTCGGGGGTGTCGAGGACATGCTGCGCGAGTTCGCGCTTTCGACCAGGGAAGGCCTCGCGCTGATGGTGCTGGCGGAGGCGCTTCTGCGTGTGCCGGATGCGCGCACCGCCGACCGCTTCATCGAGGACAAGCTCGGCGAGGGTGACTTCATCCATCACGAGACAAAGTCCAGCGCCTTCCTGGTGAACGCCTCGGCGTGGGCGCTCGGAATGTCAGCGCGCGTCATCCAGCCGGGAGAGACCCCGCAAGGGACTATCGGACGGCTTGCAAAACGGCTCGGCGTGCCGGCGGTCCGAGCCGCGACCCGCCAGGCGATGCGCCTGATGGGCAGTCACTTTGTCCTGGGCGAGACCATCGAGGCGGCACTGGCGCGGGCGCATTCGCATGGCGCGCCGCACTATTCCTTCGACATGCTCGGTGAGGGCGCACGTACCGCAGCCGACGCAGAACGTTATTTCAATGCCTATGCAAGCGCGATACTGGCCATCGGCGCTTCCGCCGACGATCGCCCCCTCCCCGACCGGCCGGGCATCTCGGTCAAGCTCTCGGCCCTGCATCCGCGCTTCGAGGCATTGAGCAGGTCGCGGGTGGTCGGGGAATTGGTGCCGCGGCTGGTCGATCTGGCGCGGCGGGCCAAGGCCTACAATCTGAACCTCACCGTGGATGCCGAGGAAGCGGATCGGCTGGAACTGTCGCTCGAGGTGATTGCCACGGCGTTTGCGGACAGCTCGCTGGCGGGGTGGGACGGTTGCGGTCTTGCCATTCAGGCCTATCAAAAGCGGGCCGCCGCCGTCATCGACTATGTCAACGAGCTCGCGACGATGCTTGACCGGCGCATGATGGTGCGCCTCGTCAAAGGCGCCTACTGGGATACTGAAATCAAACGTGCGCAGGAGCGCGGGCTTTCCGGCTATCCGGTGTTCACGCGAAAGGCGATGACCGATCTGAATTTCACCGCTTGCGCGCAGAGGCTTCTTGCGCTGCGCCCGCGCCTGTTCCCGCAATTTGCCACCCACAATGCACTGACGGTCGCAACCATCCTGGAACTGGCGGATGGCGATCGCGGATTCGAGTTTCAGCGCCTGCACGGCATGGGAGAGGCGCTCTACGCGCAATTGAGCGAGGATCATCCCGATATCGCCTGCCGCACCTACGCGCCGGTGGGCAGTCATCGCGACCTGCTTGCCTATCTGGTGCGGCGCCTTCTGGAGAACGGCGCCAATTCGTCCTTCGTGGCGCTCGCGGCCGATGATTCCGTGCCGATTGCGAGCCTGCTGCGGCGGCCGGCCGACATCATCGGCACCCCCGCAAACGCCGCGCATCCGAACATTCCCCTGCCATGCGACCTCTATGAACCGAAGCGGCGGAACTCGCGCGGCATCGAATTCGGCGACCACGTGGCGCTTGACCAATTGCTGGCCGCGGCAAGGGCATCGAATGCGCCCATTCCGGCAACGTCCATCATCGGCGGCAAGCCCGGCCGCGGCACCGGCGCGCGGCAACTCTTCAGCCCGATCGACCAGAGCACGCCGATCGGAAGCGTGATCGAAACTGCTGTGGAAGACGTGAACGCAGCGATCACGGCCGCACGCGAGGGTTTTCCCACCTGGAGCCGAACGCCGGCCGAAGATCGCAGCCATGTTCTCGAACGTGCGGCGGATCTCCTGCAGCAACGCAGAGGCTACTTCATTGGGCTTCTGCAGCGCGAGGGCGGCAAGACGCTCGACGACGCGGTCTCGGAGGTGCGTGAAGCGACGGATTTTTGCCGTTACTATGCTGCGCAAGGCCGCGATCTGTTCGGCGCAGGTGAAGTCATGCCGGGACCGACCGGCGAGAGCAACATGCTGGGCTTGCGGGGACGTGGTGTGTTCGTCGCGATATCGCCATGGAATTTTCCGCTGGCGATCTTCCTGGGGCAGGTGACGGCGGCGTTGATGGCCGGAAATACGGTGGTGGCAAAACCCGCGGAGCAGACGCCGTTGATCGCCTTTGAAGCCGTTCGGCTGCTGCACGAGGCAGGCGTGCCTCCTTCCGCGCTGCATCTTCTACCCGGCGACGGCAACATCGGCGCGGCGCTGGCTGCGCATCCCGACGTGGCTGGTGTCGTATTCACCGGCTCGACGGAGGTCGCGCGCAGCATCAACCGGAGGCTTGCAGCCAAGGACGGCCCAATCGTGCCGCTGATTGCCGAGACTGGCGGTATCAACGCGATGATCGTGGACGCGACTGCGTTACCCGAACAGGTCGCCGACGATGTCGTGACCTCGGCGTTCCGTTCCGCAGGCCAGCGCTGCTCGGCACTGCGGCTATTATTCGTCCAGGATGACGTTGCCGACCGCATGATCGAAATGATAGCGGGTGCGGCGCACGAGCTTTCGATCGGCGATCCGCGCGACGTCGCAAACCAGATCGGGCCCGTCATCGACCTTGAGGCGAAACAACGGCTTGAAGCGCATATCGCGCGCATGAAGCGCGAAGCACGCCTGCATTTCGAAGGCCGCGCACCCGCGGGTAACTACGTCGCGCCACATATTTTCGAACTGGCGAACGCCGATCAACTCACCGAGGAAGTGTTCGGACCCGTCTTGCATGTCGTGCGCTATGCCGCGGGCCGGCTCGATGGCGTGCTGCAGGCAATCGAACGCTCCGGCTACGGACTGACGCTCGGTATCCACTCGCGCATCGACGATATGATCGATGCCGTGGTCGACCGCCTGCCGGTCGGAAATGTCTACATCAACCGCAACATGATCGGCGCCGTGGTCGGCGTGCAGCCGTTCGGCGGGCATGGTTTGTCGGGCACCGGACCCAAGGCCGGCGGACCGCACTATTTGCCTCGTTTTGCCACCGAGCAGACAGTGACCGTGAACACGGCGGCCGCTGGCGGCAATGCGGCATTGATGTCGGGAGAGGAATAGCCTTCACAGGCAGGTGCCTTCAGTTCCGGATGAAGAATTGCCGCAGGGCACTTTCTTCGGAAGCTGCTGGATTTTCTGCCGCGCCGCAGCCTGTGCCAGTACGTCGAAAACGCCGGCAGCGGGGAGCTGGGTCGCCCGGCGGTAATCGTCCGTCGCCTTGTCGAAATTGTTCTGCGCCTCGTGGACCCTGGCGCGCGCAAAATAACCCTCGACCGTTTCGCGCTTCGTGATCGCCCTGCTGAGATCGTCCAGCGCCTTGTGGTAGTCATGCTTGGCGAGCCAGACGAGGCCGCGCAACTGCAGCGTGCCCGGATCGTTCGGAAACTTGCCGAGCGCGATGTTGACGTCGATCAGCGCGTTGGTCGGATCGTTCTTCGCAAGCAACGCCCTGGCGCGAAGAACCCGGGCCAGACTGTCATAGGCCGTGTTCTTTCCGATTACCTGGTTGAGCGCCAACAGCGCGCGATCAGTCTGGCCGGAAACCAGCATTGCCAGTCCCTGGCCGAGTTCGGCAATCTGATTGTTCGGGTTGCGATCGAGCGCATTCTTGATGTCGACCATGCCCTCGGCGTTGTTGCCTTTCAGCAGCAAGGTCAACCCTCGCACGGCGCGCGCGACGTCGTTGGTCGGGCTGAGGACAAGCGCCTGATCGAAATCCACCAGCGCCTTGTCGAATTTGCTGAGCCCAACATAGGCCTGTCCGCGCTCGGTAAAGGCGGCGGAGTCCCCCTTCGGGTTGAGGGAAATCGAAGAATCGAAATCGGCCAGCGCCTCCTCAAATTTTCCCATGACACGATAGACCGCGCCGCGGGCCGCATAGGCTGCCGCACTGTTCGGATTGACGCCGATCGCCCTATTCGCGTCGGCCAGGCCCTGATCGATTTGCCGCAAGCCGAGGGATGCAACCGCTCGGCTCGCCAGCATCTGTGAATCATTCGGCTTCAGCTTGAGCACTGCGTCGACATCAGCGCGCATTTCGGCATAACGGCCGATCGCACCCAGCAAGACGGCGCGAAGCCGAAGCGCCGCTTCGTCGCCGGGATTGGCGCCAAGCACCTGATTGAGAACCACCACGGCGTCGGCATACTTCCTCTGGCTCGCCAGTTGGGTCGCCTGCGCGACGAGCTGGCCCGAGGCTGGCGGGGGTGGGGGCGCCTGCAAGGAGGGCGCGGACGCCGGCGCAGCCGTCACGGAGCCAGCCGCAGTTACCTTGGGTGAAGCCGCCGGTGCGACCTGGGCGTCGTGCACCTTGGCAAGTTCGGCCTGCATCGCCACGGCTGCCTGGCGTTGCTGCTGAGCGGCCTTGTCATCGGGCGCGATCGACAGCACCTTGTCGAAATCGGCAATGGCGCGGGCATAGTCACCCTTGGTGATGAAGAGCTGTCCGCGCGCGAGAAGTCGTCGATGGCGCGGTCGACGTCGCCCTTGCGGCGATAAACCTGGCCACGCCAGAAGAAGGCATTCTGCACGGTCGAATTCATCGACAGCGCGGCATTAAGGTCGCTCAACGCCTGGTCAAGCTGGGCGATCTCGACATGGACGCGCGCCCGCGCGACGTAGGCTTGCGCGTAGTCCTGACGCAGCGCGATCGCCTGGTCGAGATCGGCGAGTGCTTCCGACCATGCCTTCTGATCGATCCGCAGGCCGGCGCGCGAGGCCAGCACCGACGGGTTCTTCGGTTCAAGTTCGAGCGCATGGTTATAGTCGGCCAGCGCTGCATCGAAATTGCCAGTGCGCTGATGCGCATAGGCACGCGATAGCAGCGCGCCGACCGACTGCGGATTGAGTTGAAGGGCGGCCTCCGCGTCGGCCAGACCCGCATCGAACTTGCCACGGGCGTTGAAGAAACGCGAGCGGGCCCCATAGGCTTTGACGCGATCCTCCGTCGGCCGCTCCACGTCGTTGAGAATCGCCGTGCAGGCGGCCTCAATTCTTTCCACAGCGCGCCCCAAACACTCCTCGAGGTCACCGGCGATGGCCTGCCCCTGCCCCCAACACAGCGCGACGAACGCAAGTGACACCTGCGAGCGGAAGCGAAAGGACGACATCTTGCTCTCTCTCTTCAAGCCCGATCTCTCCGAATTCAAACGTCTCCGCGTGTGTCCGCGGTTCGCAGGATTTCACAACTAACGCGCGTATATTACAAGATTCGATGCCGCTGTATCGACGACTTGCCCGAACTTGTGATCAAAAGGGTTGAAGATCCCGAACCGAGCCGGCACCCCCTCGCCTGCTTTTCGCGAGAGGTTATGAGAAAGCGGGCGTTGCATCGGCAGCCGACATGGGTCAAATGCTCAATCTACCGAGCCCGCCGCCGCAAATTGCGGTACGCGGAAACAACGGCAATAACGCCGGAAACAAACGAGAGCGGAGCGACCTCATCATGGGAGACGGCATCTTCGAAGGGCTGAAGGTTCTTGATTGTGCGAGTTTCATCGCAGCGCCCGCGGCCGCGACCGTGCTGTCGGATTTCGGCGCGCAGGTGATCAAGATCGAGCCGCCGGGATCGGGAGACCCCTACCGCAACCTGCCGAATTTGCCGGGATATCCGATCAGCCCGCATAATTTCGCGTGGATTTTGGAGTCGCGCAACAAGCGAAGCCTGGCGCTCGATCTCTCCAAGCCGGAAGGCCGGACGGTGCTGTATCGCCTGGTGGCGGAGGCCGACGTCTTCATCACCAATTTTCCGCCCGCGGTGCGCCGGCGGCTTGGAATAACCTACGAGGAACTTCAGCCGCTCAATGCGCGCCTCGTCTATGCGTCGTTCACCGGCTACGGCGAGAAGGGCGAGGAGGCCGACAAGCCCGGCTTCGACAGCAACGCCTATTGGGCGCGCTCGGGCCTGATGGACCTGGTGCGGGCAGACGAGAACACGACACCGGCGCGCTCGGTTGCCGGCATGGGTGACCACCCCTGCGCAATGGCCTTTTACGGCGCGATTGTAACCGCGCTCTACAAGCGCGAGCGGACTGGAACAGGCTCGCATGTCAGCTCCAACCTGATGGCCAACGGCGTCTGGGCGGCTGGCGTGCTGGCGCAAGCAAAATTATGCGGAGCAAAATTCCAGCCGCGGCGCCCGCGCGAGCGTGCGCTCAACGCAGTTACCAATCATTACCAATGCATGGACGGGCGGTGGCTGATCCTGTCGCTGCTCAACGAGGAACGGCAATGGCCGACGCTTTGCCGCTGCCTTGGCCGGGAAGACCTGATCGACGACGAAAGGTTCGCAACCAGGCCCGATCGCCATGCGCGTTCCCTGGAACTGATCAGGATCTTCGATGAAATCTTCGCCACAAAGCAACTCGCCGAATGGCGCAGGATTCTCGACGGCAACGGGCTGGTGTTCGGCGTGGTCGGCATTCTCGATGACATTCCGCACGATCAACAGATGATCGCAAACGACGTGCTGGTTCCTTTGGAAAATGACACCATGCTCACGATCAATAGCCCGATCTGGGTGGATGGCAGCAAAAAGGTCAAGCCGCGGCGCGCGCCGGCGGTCGGCGAACACAGCGACGAAATCCTGCGCGAAGCGGGTTACGACGAGGCCTCGATCCGGAATTTACGGGCTTCGGGTGCGGTGGGGTGATAATCAGCCCACCTCCGCTCGGCTCTCGCCATCGCGAGGAGCAAAGCTCCGAAGCGATTCAGCCACTCCTTCACATCGTCATTCCGGGGCGCGAGTGAAACGAGCGAACCCGGAATCCAAACCACATCGGGAATATGGATTCCGGACAGCCGCGTGCCGCGGCTTCCGGAATGACGAAAAGGTTGGATTGCTTCGCTTGCGCTCGCAATGACGGCTCCGCTACTTGTTGTTCAATAGCACCCAGCCGAAGGCAGCAAGCCCGACGATCACGGCGACCGCGACGGCCCACACGGTAACGCGGATGTCGCCGATGGTCTGCCGCACGCCTTCGTTCTCGGCGATCTCGCGATTGCGTTCCTTGTTTTCCTCGCTCTGATTGCTCACGGCCCACCGCCTCCCGTC
>Ga0307474_10001472_pt1 | contig 17141 bp, 14 predicted proteins | sample atmos_gasesECM1C_2_FD_203312 | JGI IMG/M metagenome (GOLD analysis project Ga0307474, IMG submission 203312) | Hardwood forest soil microbial communities from Morgan-Monroe State Forest, Indiana, United States - atmos_gasesECM1C_05 | ecosystem: Environmental > Terrestrial > Soil > Temperate... | reverse complement strand
CGTTGTTCGGGCGGCTCGACGAAAGCCGGGACCACGACGCGCGAATCGAGAATGTCGATGTGGGGTTGTTCGGTGATGGGCCCAAATTCCCCGAAGGGCTTGGCTTCCATGCCGCGCGCGACCAGGGTGCGGTCGACTAAAACGCCGAGAGGAAGATGCTGCGGAATGTTGGTTTTGCCGGTGAGTGGCGGGGCTTCGGAAAGGTCGGAGGGGACGACGGTGCGGTCGTCCATATAAGTGGAGAGGCGGCGGGGCGCCTTCTTATCACCGTTCTCGGTGAAGGGGCGCACGTCTCGCGGAACCAGGATTCTGGGGATCATCGAACTTCCTGCAGGTCGAAGGAACCCTGTTTGACGCGCTGGGCATGTTCGAGGATGCCCGCATTCACGCGGTCGGCGAGTTCGAGAGCGCGAAGGCCGGCGGCGCCATCGACGAGCGGCGCGCGACGGGTGCGAATGGCGTGCAAAAATGCGCGCAACTCCGATTTCAAAGGTTCTTCCGGCGTGGTGGGGACTTTCACGAAATTGATGGGCTGCTGCGGATTCTTCAGATCGACGCTGACGCGCAGAACATCCTGACGGGAGAAATCGATGGAAATATATTCGTGGTGCTGAAAAAAGCGCATTTTGCGAACTTTTTCAGTGGAGACCCGGCTGGCGGTGAGATTCGCGACGGTACCGGAGGCAAATTCGATGCGGGCCTGGGCGATATCATTTTTATCGGTGATGACCGGAATGCCGACGGCTTTGACGTCGACGACCGAGGCGTTGACCAGCGAAAGCAAAATATCCAAGTCGTGAATCATGACGTCGTAGACAACGTCGACGTCGAGGCTGCGCGGAGTGAAAACTCCAAGACGATGGACCTCGAAAAACATTGGTTTGGAAACGATTTTACGGACGGCGACGACCGCGGAGTTGTAGCGCTCGAGATGGCCGACCTGCAGAATTCGCTGGGCGCGCTGAGCCGACGCGATCAGACCATTGGCTTCGCCCACCGAAGAGGCCATGGGCTTTTCGACCAAAACATCGATGCCGGAATCGAGCAGGTTGCAGCCCATGCGGCTGTGCTCGGCAGTAGGGACCGCGAGGCTAACCGCTTCGATCTTTTCGGCGGCCAGGGCGTAGACGTCGCGGAGTACGCGGGTTTTGAATTCAGCGGCGACTTGCGCGGCGCGCTCGGAATTGGAATCGACTACGCCGACCAGTTCGGCGCCTTCCATCTGACTCCAGACTCGGGCGTGGTTGCGGCCGAACTCGCCGACGCCGACTACTGCAACTCGAATGGTGTTCTGATTCACGATTTCCTTTTGACCGCGGACCGCGATGTTTCTTTGGGGTCTGCGCCCACCGGCGCGAAGGCCTGAATGGCGATCTGCGCCTCGTCCGCCGCCTGAATCAGAGCGGCGCGATCGAAGAGCAAAGTTTTTCGGGCATCGATGGCGAGCGCAGTGGCGTTCGACTGGCGCATCACCTCAATCGTTTTCAAGCCAATGACCGGAACGTCGAAACGCATGTCCTGGCTCGGCTTGCTGACTTTCACGACCACCAGGCGCTGGCCGCCGGTAATGCGCGCGGCGCGCTCGATGGTTTCGTCGGTGCCTTCCATGGCTTCGACGGCGACGCAAGCAAGATCGCGGACGACGACCATCTGGCCCAAGTCCAGTGCCGCGATTTGCCGGGCAACGCTATGACCGTAGGCGATGTCTGCAGACTCTGATGCATCGGGAGCGCGACGCGTCAGCACGCCAGCCTCGGGCAAGAGCGCGCCCAGGAACTTGGTGGAGTCTACCAATTCGATTCCTTCGTCTTGCAGCACGCGGGCCACAGCTCCAATCAGCGAATCCGTATTTTTCGAAGGCAACGACAGTAATAATTTGGCTAGGCGCCAGTCCGGACGAATCGCGCTGAAGATTTTATTGTGCTTCACCTGCCCGGCCATCACCGCGTGCTTCACGCCTTCGGTATGCAATAACTCAATGGTCTTACTCAATTCTCCCAGGCTGACCCAGTGAATGCGTTTGGCCACGCGTTCCAGGCCGGACGAAGCTTCTTCGCGGATGGCGATGACGGCCATGTCGATCCCGCGGCTGCGCGCGCCCTCCAGAACGAGAAAGGGAAAATCACCGTTGCCGGCGATGAGGCCCCAGTGCGCGCCAGAAATTTCCGGAGTATTCGATTCTGTGACGGGCAGCATCATCCTATTTCGTCAGGCCGCGTTCGGCCGACTCAACGAAGCGGATTAGAGTTAAGACGTCTTCGGAGTGGGAGAGGGTTCCACGCATTTTTTCGAGGGCCTGGGTGGTGTTGAGCTTGGAGCGAAGCAGTAGCCGGTAAGCCTTCTCGATGGCTTCGACGCGGGCGGCGGAAAAACCGCCGCGTTCCAGACCCACGCTGTTCACGCCGTAACAGCGGGTGCCGCGCGGGGCGACGATCTTAGAAAATGGCGGCACATCCTGAGTGATGACCGTATGAGCCGCGATGTAAGCATATTTCCCGATGCGGCAGAATTGGTGCACCGGGCAGAAGGCGCCGATCTGGGCGTGGTCTTCGACGGTGACATGGCCGGCGAGGGTAGCGCCATTCACAAAGATAGTGTGATCGCCGACGAGGCAATCGTGGGCGATGTGCGCGTAGGACATGATCAGGTTATGGCTGCCGACGCGGGTGACGGCGCCGCCTTTGACCGTGCCGCGATTGACCGAACTGAATTCGCGGAATTCATTTTCGTCGCCGATTTCGAGGGAAACGCGCTCGCCTTTGTACGTGAGGTCTTGCGGGTCTCCGCCGACGACGGCAAACGGATACACATGATTTTTCTTGCCGAGGCGCGCCGGCCCCTGAACTACCGCGTGATGATCGAGGCGGCAGCCGTCGCCAAGTTCGACCTCGTCGCCGACCACCGCGTAGGCGCCGACGGTTATGTTCGCGCCGAGTTTCGCGGAAGGCGAGACGATAGCGCGCGGGTCAACGTCATTCATAATGAAATGGACTCATAGAGAATAGCTTACCGGGCCGGGCTCATGGAACGTTCCGGCGTGCCATCCGGTTTCAAATCCACCATGGCGCACATGATGGTGGCTTCGACGGCGACTTCACCATTTACACGGGCAAAGCCCTGTACCTTGCAAAACGGCCCGCGAAAAGTAATGACATTCACTTCGATGCGCAATTGATCTCCGGGCACGACCGGACGCCGGAAGCGGGCATTGTCAACAGCGGCCATGTACAACAGCTTGTTGTCACGGTCTTCCACTTCGCTGAGCAACAGCAATCCTCCGATTTGGGCAATGGCTTCAATGATCAGGACGCCGGGCATGACGGGTTTGCCGGGGAAATGACCCTGAAAGAAGTATTCGTTAACCGAGACGTTCTTGATTCCGACAATGCGCTTCTTTGGTTCCATTTCTTCGATAGCGTCAACCAGAAGAAAAGGATAGCGGTGCGGCAGGATTTTTTGGATCCCAATGCTGTCGAGAATCATGTGCGCCTCTGTATCGCGGTTCAGTTTTTGGTTTGAGCAGATCAGCGCAGGCGACAGCGGCCGATTTCGTCGATGCGCAATCCTACAATTCTATACGAAACGCTGGCGGGTGGGAATCGGGGTTGCGGAGTTGCCGGAAGGCGGAGGCGGCTGGTAGCATGCGCGCCATGAAGAAAAAACCACGAAACTTGGGTTTGCAGCTGCTCGGTTTTTTACGAAGGCAGAGTCCGGCGATGGTTAGGCTACTGGGAGAGTTGGCTCGCTGTGAATCGCCCAGTCACGACAAGGCGGCGGTGGATCGCTGCGGAGAGATTGTGGCGCGCGAATGGAAGCGGCGAAAAGCGAAGGTTCGGATACTGGAGCAAAAAAAGCGTGGAAATCACGTGCGCGCGGAGTTCACATGGGGAGGTCGGCCTTCCGCGCCGCAGATATTAGTGCTGGGGCATATCGATACGGTCTATCCGCTGGGAACCTTGCGGAAAATGCCGTTTCGCATTGCGAACGGTCGAGCGTGGGGACCGGGAACCTTCGACATGAAGGGCGGCTTGGTGCAGGCGCTATTCGCGACGGACGCACTGCAAGCGCTGCAGGCGTACCCCGGACATCGGTTGGTTTTTCTCTGGACGTCGGACGAAGAAATCGGAAGCGAGAGTTCGCGCGCGATCATTGAGAAAGAGGCGCGGCGGAGTGAAGGCGTTTTGGTGCTGGAGCCAGCATTCGGACGCGAGGGACGCTTGAAGACCGCGCGCAAGGGAGTGGGGGGCGCGGAGATTATTGTTACGGGACGGTCGGCGCATGCGGGGATCGAGCCGGAGAAGGGGGTGAACGCGGTGCATGAATTAGCGCTGCAGATCGAGCGATTGATGAGGATGAACGATCCGCGGCGAGGAATCACGGTGCAGACCACGGTGATGGCGGGCGGAACGGTTTCGAATGTGGTGCCGGATGCGGCGCGGGCGCAAGTGGATATAAGAGTATCGCGAATGGCGGATGCGGCGGAGATCGAGAGGAAATTGCAATCGCTGCGGCCGGTTTTGAAAGGCGCGAAAATTGAAGTAAGCGGCGGGATTAGTCGTCCGCCACTCGAACGAACGGCGGCGGTGGCGAGAGCGTTTGCGCAGGCGAAGGTGGTGATGAAGGAAATGGGATTGAAACTGGGCGAAGCTTCGACGGGCGGCGGTTCGGATGGGAATTTCACGGCGGCGTTGGGGATACCGACGCTGGACGGGCTGGGCGCAGTCGGCGATAGAGCGCATTCGCCCCATGAACACGTGGTGATTCGCGCGCTGCCGGAGCGATCGGCGCTGCTGGCGGCGCTGCTCATGAGTTGGGATGTTTGCAGCTAGCGGAGATCTTCGTGGCGCAGCAGGGTGATGGTTTGCTGCTGCAGGTCGGCGTAGTCGGAATGCAAGGAATCGCGCAGGGCTGATTCGGTGTTGGGCGCAGTGGCGATTGCGCCCAGCAGACGGCTGACATCGCTGACGCCGCCGTTTTGAACTATGGATTCGACCGCCGCGAGCGACCAGGCATAAGCGACGGCTGCGGAATTTCCAGATAAACCCATCCAGGAACCTTCGAGGCTGGCGAGTGTGGGAACTCCGCCTTGGCTCGCGGCGTTGAGCAACGGCCCGGCGGATTCGGACGAGCGGCGACCTTCCATATATTGCGCAGTTCCCTCCTGCAACCACGTGGGTGCGCGGCCATGCGATTTCTGACCGATGAAACTGTGGGTCAATTCATGTTTCAACACGCGGGCCAGTTCGGGAGTGACGCTGGTGAGGCCTTGAACCGGAATGCGAATGCGGCCGTCGTTGATCGCGCCGGCCCAGCTGGGGGCGCGGGTAATGTCCGCGAAGGACTGTTCGGTATAGAGGATCACGCCGATGGGTTCGGGCGGCGTGAAATCGAGCTGGGATTCGAGATCGCGAAAATCGTCTTCGAGGACATGTAGAATTCCGCGCGCGAGGTCGGGAGTGGCGCTGCCGTTGTATTTGAGCGCGAAGTGCGCGGTTTCGCCTTCGCGGTAGCTTTCTTCTTCCGTTTTATCGCGTTCGGCTTTCTGCAGGGCATGCTCGACGTCCGGGTCGGGACGCAATTTTTCTGAGCGTCTCCATTCGGCGACGGCCTGATCCATTTTGTTGGCGCCGTAATAGGCCCAGCCCATAAGCTTGGCGACATCGGCGGAGTTGGGAGAAACGCGCTGCGCGTGTTCGAGCGGATCGAGGGCGGTGGTGAATTGGCTCTGGCGCAAATATAGGACGGCCAGATTGAGCAGCAATGGGACGCTATCTGGTTCGAAGCTGAGGGCCTGGCGGTAATGATCGATGGCGCTGGGGGTGTCGCCTTTGCTGACTAAAAATTGGGCGGCGACGTAATGCGCGGCGGCGGCTTTATCGTTTCCAGCGGCGGCGCCGGAGCGGGCCGCGGATTCGACCTGAGCGATGTAGACGAAATCGATAGCGTCGTTGTGAACAACCATGTGCCAGATATCTTCAGTGCCGCGCAGCGGATCGATTTCCGGCGCGGAAACGGGCGGCGCGGAAGACGCGGCGGAACCGGCGGCGGAGTAGCCGAGATTGTCACGATCGATGCGCAGGACGATGGATTTGGGGATGGACATCTGGCCGGCGGGCGTTTCGTAGCGCACATGATCGCCGTCTTCGACGACGTTGGAGGCGATGATGCGGCGGCCATTCTTGAGCAGAATGGTGTCGGCGGATGCCGAGGCGGCGAGCAGCAACAGCAAAGCTCCGGCGAGAGCTGCGGAACGCATACACCATGTTAGCGCGGGGCGCGAAGCGGTCATGCGGGCACCTTGCTGCGGGATGCCCTAAGTTGTATTGTCAGGCACATGCGGAATTTGCTGCGATTTTCGCTGCGTTTTCTCCCGGTGTTTTTGGGTCTGGGGCTAATTCTGGCGCCGGCGCGGGGAGAGCCCAAGCCCGGGCTGGAACATTCGCCGGCAACGCACGCGCAACAACCCACCTCCACTTCGTTTCCTTCCGATCCGCAGGCGCTGTATCAGGCGCTGAACGAACTCAAGCTCGATGGTACACGCGTTTATACGGTGCACGATCTGACGCTGCGCCGCGATGCGGTGCGCTTCGCGTTCACCGAGGGAACCTTGGCATTTTTGGAGCCCATCGGGGGGCGAGTGACGGGCGCGGTCTTTAGCGGACGCGGACACGTGGTGGCGACGCCGCGGGATCCCGGTGAACGGCGATCGATCTCCCACTATCTCGACGTTCCGATTCTAGACCAGACTTTTGCCAGCGCGTATCTGCGATTTACCGACGACACCGCGACTGAACTGCTGCGGGAAATCGAATCGAGCGGAACCGAAGCGGCGGTCGATCCCACTTTCGCGGCGCGCTGGGTATCCGGCCTGGGAACGCTGGCGCCGCCGCACTCCTTGCGGATCCTGGAAGACCTGCTGTCGACGGAGCCACTGCCGTATTTCTATGCGCTGCTGCAGAACGATCAGGTGGGAAGGTTCGACGTGGCGGTGGATCAACGGCGCGACGAGCAAGTGCTGATCGGTCAACTGGTGAGAGAAAACGGAGGGGAATCCTACAACGTGTGGGCTTCGTTTCGAGCCGAAGACGCACCGGCCAAGCCGCTGGAACATTTCGTTCCGTTGAAGTACGGGGTGGATTCAACCATTGAGGAAGATCTGAGTTTGACCGGCAAAACGAGTCTGTATTTGAAAGCGGCACGGTCCGGGGAACGCGTGGTGCATCTGGAGCTGTCGCGCAATCTGGCCGTATCGCAAATAGAGGGAGACGACGGGCAACCGGTAACTTTTTTTCAAAATGCGGATCTGACGCCACAGGAAGCGACGCACCGGGGCAACGACGCAATTGTAGTGGTGCTGCCCGTGGCGAAAAATGCGGGTGACGAATTTCGTCTGGAAGTCAGCTACCACGGCAACGTGATCAGCAACGCGGGCAACGGCGTGGAATTCGTGGGAGAACGCGGGACCTGGTTCGCGCACGTGGGTGGCGAACACTTCGCGAGCTTCGATTTGAGTTTTCGGTGGCCGAAAAGGCTGACACTGGTGGCGACCGGAGCAAAAGTGGAGTCGCACGACGACACCGAACCAAAATCGGGGAGATGGAATTCCGAGACTCCGTTTGCCACCGCGGGATTCAATCTGGGCGAATACCGGGTGGCGTCCACGGGTGAAGCGCCGCGGGTCCACATCTATGCAAATAAAGAATTGGAAGACGAGATTACCAAGCGGCTGATGGAACGCGGCACCACCCAGCTGGATAACTCGATTTCCTTTGTGCATCCGCTGAATGGAACGGTCACTTCGGTAATCGCCGCCCCGCCACCGCCTAGCCCGTCCGCGGCCCTGAATGATTTGGGCAAGCAGGTGCTGGATTCGATTCATTACTTCGGGCAGTTGAATGGACCGTTTCCCTTTAACAATCTGGACATCGCGCAAATTCCGGGATCGTTTGGACAGGGGTGGCCGGGTCTCATCTATCTTTCAACGCTGGCGTTTCTGCCGGCCAGTACGCAGGAGCAGGCGGGGATCACGGAGTGGGCGCAACGGGCTTCGCGCAATGTGATGCCGTTCCACGAAGTGGTGCATCAGTGGTGGGGAAATCAGACGGTAGCGGCGAGTTATCGCGACACTTGGATCGAGGAAGGGCTGGCCAACTATCTGGCGATACTATATTCCGAAAGCAGAAAACCGGCGGAGCACCGCTTGACTGCATGGCTCGAGCATTATCGAGCCGACCTGCTCATCAAGCCGACGGGATCGAACGAGACCATCGAGCAGACCGGGCCGCTGTCTCTCGGCGCGCGACTGGCGTCCGCAAAGGTCCCCGACGCGTACGCGACGATTACGTACGGCAAGGGAACCTGGGTTTTCCATATGCTACACGAATTGATGCACGAGCCAGGGTCGAACGATCCGGACGCGAAATTCAGGGAACTGCTGCGATCCATTTTGAAAGACTATAAGTTTCAGCCGCTTTCAACCGCGGAATTTCAGCGAGCGGTAGAAAAGCATATGACCGCGGCGATGGACGTGGAGGGAAACCGCCGCATGAGCTGGTTCTTTGATGAATGGGTGCGCAGCACGGGCATTCCACGGTATTCCGTGAAATATGAGGTCAAGACAAAAGGAACGGAGTTTGTGGTCTCTGGAGTGCTTGAACAACAAGGAGTGAACGATGACTTCAGCGTTCCGGTGCCGCTTTATGGAACGCGGGTAGGAGCGAAACCGGAACGACTCGGGACGGTGATTACGAGCGGGCGGGAAACGCGCTTTCATTTTGGAACCCGAATGCGACCGACGAAGGTGGTGATTGATCCGCGTTTAACAGTTTTGTGCACCACGAACTGAGATTAGAAAATCGAAATAATCTTGAAACGGCCGAACCATTTGCCACATCCAAGCCAAGTTCCGCGCCGTGGAAACGCATGCTTCATTTTTTTCGTAATATTCGGACGAAAAAATATGCGGTTTCATCTTGCGTAAGTGACTCTCAGGTTTTATGCTATGCGGTCTCAGATCAACCAATCAGCAAAGTTATAGCGAAAGCGTGCGACGAAAACGATTGTATCGGGCTGATTTCGTGATACTAAAGCCGAGCGCCCGACCCGAGTTGAAGCTGCCGTAGCCGTGACGAGATCCTGAGGACCACGCGTGGATTCTGCTTCTCGAAAAGTTACCGAACAAACTTCGTCGTCGGGTCCAATCCTCGGGCCCGGACACTCCATTTCATCGGTTACCGACAGAATTAGCGCTTTAGCTTTAGGAAAAGGCTATCGGCCTGCCTGGTTGTTTGGGCTCGCCGTATCCTTTTCGCTGTTGATGCTGCTGAACCTGATGATTGGATTGCTACTGACCAAGGGCGTCGGGATCTGGGGCATCAATATTCCCATCGGTTGGGGCTTCGCGATCGTCAACTTCGTTTGGTGGATCGGTATCGGTCACGCTGGCACGCTAATCTCTGCCATCTTATTGCTGCTGCACCAGCAATGGCGCACCTCGATCAACCGTTTTGCCGAGGCGATGACGTTGTTCGCGGTGGCTTGCGCGGGTATGTTCCCCCTGCTGCACATGGGCCGTCCGTGGCTGTTCTTCTGGTTGACGCCGTACCCGAATCCGATGTGGCTGTGGCCGCAATTTCGCAGCCCGTTGGTTTGGGACGTTTTTGCGGTTTCGACCTACGCTACCGTCTCCTTACTCTTTTGGTTTGTGGGACTTGTACCGGATTTGGCTACGCTGCGGGATAAATCGACGAACAAGGTCTCCAAGGTCATTTTTGGGGTGCTGTCACTGGGGTGGAGAAACTCCGCAGTGCATTGGTCGCGCTACGAGACCGCGTCTCTACTATTGGCGGGCTTAGCGACGCCGCTGGTTGTGTCGGTGCACACTGTGGTTAGCTTCGACTTCTCGGTCGGCCAGTTGGCCGGCTGGCACACGACCATTTTCCCGCCGTACTTCGTCGCCGGAGCCATTTACTCGGGCTTCGCGATGGTACTGACTTTGGCCATCCCCATCCGCAGCTATTACCACCTAGAGGACTTCATCACCATGCGCCATCTGAACACCATGGCTAAGGTGATGCTTGCGACCGGGCTGATCGTCGCGTACGGGTACGGGATCGAATTTTTTATGGGTTTCTACAGCGGGAATCAGTACGACAAGTTCCTGATTATAAACCGCTTACATGGCCCTTACGCATTTTTCTACTATCTCTTGATTACATGCAACATCATAATCCCGCAGGCGTTATGGTCGCGGTCGATTCGTCAGAACACTACGATATTGTTTTTGATCTCGCTGGTGGTAAATGCTGGCATGTGGCTGGAAAGGTTCGTAATCGTTGTGATCAGCTTGCATCGGGACTTTTTGCCTTCTTCGTGGGGTATGTATTACCCGACGCGCTGGGATTGGGCCACGTATGTCGGAACAATTGGCTTGTTCCTGACTTTGATGTTCCTGTTTGTGCGATTCCTGCCGGTCATTTCGATTTATGAAATGCGGGCATTGGTGGAAGAAACTTCGGGCAAGAAGCACGATCACTAAAGGACGGCACAGGATTCGATGTCGCAGATATTTCACTCCGCTTCAAACGTCATCGCTCGCGTAACGATCTTTGGCGCGTTGATATTCGTCGCGGTGTTGGGCGGAGTGCTGTACGAAATCGAGTTGTCGCCGTTTTATACCAGCGTGAACGTGGCGCGCGAACAGCCGGTGCCCTTCAGCCACAAGCACCACGCGGGTGAGCTGGGATTGGATTGCCGGTACTGCCACACCACGGTGGAGAAATCGTCGTTTGCCGGCGTGCCGCCGACGCAGACCTGCATGACCTGCCATTCGCAGATCTGGACGAATTCGTCGATGCTCGAGCCGGTGCGGCTCAGCTACCGGACGGATAAATCGATTGCCTGGACGCGGGTCAACGCGGTTCCGCAATTTGTGTATTTCGACCACAGCATTCACATCAACAAAGGCGTGGGTTGCACCACGTGCCACGGACCGATCGCGCAAATGCCACTGACTTACCGGGCGCAGACCTTGTATATGTCGTTCTGCATCGATTGCCACCGGCAGCCGGAAAAATATGTGCGGCCGAAGGATCAAGTTTTCAATCCGAACTATGTGGCGCCGGCCAATCAGCTGGAATTGGGCGCGAAGTTGGTGGCGGAATACAAGATTCAAGACCCGCGACACTTGCAAAGCTGTTCGACGTGCCATCGCTAGTTAGAAAGTTTTACGGGAAAAGTGAACGGACAAAATGAGTTCTGACCTTACTCCGAAGTTGCCGAAGGCCCTGGATCTGGATCTGGCTGCAGTGCGGGCGAAGCTCGCGCAGGAAGACGGCAAGCGTTTTTGGCAGAGCATCGAGCAACTCTCGGAAACCACGGAATACCGCCAATTCTTGGAGAACGAATTCCCGCACGTCCCGGAAACGGATGATCAGGCCGGAATCAACCGGCGCGATGTGTTGAAATTCGCGGCGGCCTCGGCGGCGCTGGCGGGATTGAGCGCCTGCACCAAAATGCCGACGCAGAAAATCGTGCCGTACGTGAAGCCGCCGGAAGAAATTATTCCGGGGCGGCCATTGTTTTACGCGACGGCGATGACTTTGGCCGGAGTTGCGAATGGCTTGCTGGTGGAAAGCCACATGGGCCGGCCGACCAAGATTGAAGGCAACCGGGAGCATCCCGGAAGCCTGGGCGGGACGGATGTGTTCGCGCAAGCCGCGACGTTGGGTTTATACGATCCGGACCGTTCGAAAACGGTGATGCGCGACGGACGAATCTCCGATTGGGCATCCTTTCAAGCCGCGATGGGAAATGCCAAAACCCAGTTGCTGCAGGGTGGCGCAGGTTTCCGGATTCTAACGGAAGTGATTACCTCTCCTTCGCTTGCGGCGCAGATCCAAGGATTGGTGAAACAGTTCCCGGGTTCGCAATGGCACCAGTATGAGCCGTGCGGGCGGGACAATGTTCGTGAAGGCGCGAAGCTGGCGTTCGGCCGGCCGGTCAATACAGTTTACAAACTGGACCAGGCGGACGTGATCGTATCGCTCGACGCGGATTTTCTGACCTGCGGTCCCGGACATGTGCGGTACGCGCGCGAATTTTCGTCACGGCGGGTGGCGGATGGCCCGGATGCGAAATTGAACCGACTGTACGTGGTCGAAAGCATGACCACTAGCACCGGCGCGGTGGCAGATCATCGCAAGGGGCTGCGGGCGTCGGATGTGGAAGCGTTTGCGCGGGAGCTGGCCGCGGCGGCGGGAAGTGCCGGCGTGGGCGGCGGATCTGGCGCGAGCGGAATTCCGGCAGAGTGGACGCAGGCGGTGGGCAAGGATCTGGCGGCACACCGCGGAAGTTCGGTGGTCATTCCGGGCGAAGAGCAACCGCCGGCGGTACACGCTTTGGCGCATGCCATGAATGCGGCGCTGGGCAACGTGGGCAAGACGGTTTATTACACGGAGCCGCTCGAAGCGAACCCGATCAACGGAATCGAATCGTTGCGCGCGCTGGTCAACGACATCAACGGCGGCAAAGTGCAGATGCTGCTGATTCTGGGCGGCAATCCAGCGTACGACGCGCCCGCGGATTTCGATTTTGTTCGAACACTGTTGAAAGTGCCGCTGCGAATTCATTCCGGCCTGTACTACGACGAAACCGGCGAATGGTGCCAGTGGCACGTGCCGGCCGCACACTTTCTGGAAGCGTGGGGCGATGCACGCGGGTACGACGGAACCGCGAGCGTGATGCAGCCACTGATTCAGCCGCTGTACGATGGGCGTTCGGCGAGCGAAATTCTGGCCAGCTTCACGAACGATGCGGACAAGACCGGGCACGATATGGTGCGCGACTACTGGATGGGCCAGCGTTCCGAGAAGGACAAGGCCTACGAGGCGTATTGGGAAACGTCGTTGCATGATGGCGTGCTAGCGGGAACCGCGTTTGCGCCGATTTCGGTCAGCGCGCGCGTCGGCTCGATTGCGTCGGCAGCGAGTGCGCGCAGCGGCGACGACATCGAAATTGTATTTAAGCCCGATCCGACGGTCTTCGATGGCCGCTTTTCGAATAGCGGCTGGCTGCAGGAACTGCCGAAACCAAATACCAAGTTGACCTGGGACAACGGGGCGATGATCGCTCCGCAGACGGCGCAGAAGCTGGGACTGAAAGACGGGGATTACGTCAAGCTGGAGCTCGTCGGCCGCGAAGTGAAAGCGGGAATCGTGCTGGTACCGGGACACGCGACCAATTCCGTTACGCTGCATTTGGGTTACGGCCGCAGCAAAGCGGGAGCGGTGGGAACCGGGCCGGGATTCAATGCGAACCTGATTCGATCGAGCGAGGCGCCGTATATCGCGAACGGGCTGCGCATCGAAAAGACCGGCGATAAATATTATTTCGCAGTCACGCAGCACCAATACGCCATCGATCAGGATGGCCACGAAGCTTCGCAAGAAGGCGTGGAAGAAGCACGCCGCGATCTGGTGCGCATCGCGACGCTCGATGAATACCGCAAAGATCCCCATTTTGCGGCTAGCGAGCTGGATCCGAAGGAAATGGATCAGTCGCTGTACCCACGATTCAAATACGAAGGTTATTCGTGGGGCATGACCATCGACCTAAACAAGTGCGTGGGCTGCAACGCCTGCGTAGTGGCCTGCGTTTCGGAAAACAATACACCGGTGGTCGGCAAAGAACAGGTGATGAAGGGCCGCGCGATGCACTGGATCCGCGTGGACACCTATTTCCGCGGCAATTTGGACGCGCCTGAGATGTATTACGAGCCAGTGCCGTGCATGCAGTGCGAAAACGCGCCATGCGAAGTGGTTTGCCCGGTGGGCGCAACGGTGCACAGCCCGGAAGGCTTGAACGAAATGGTGTACAACCGCTGCGTGGGCACGCGATATTGCTCGAACAACTGCCCGTACAAAGTGCGGCGGTTCAATTTCTTCCTGTACTCCGACTACACCACGCCGAGCTTGTACGGCATGCGCAACCCAAACGTGACGGTGCGCAGCCGCGGAGTAATGGAAAAGTGCACGTACTGCGTGCAGCGGATCAATGCGGCGAAGATTCAATCGGAAGAACAGAATCGCGCGGTGCGGGACGGCGAAATCGTGACGGCATGCCAGGGAGCCTGCCCGGCGGACGCGATTGTCTTCGGCAACATCAACGACAAGAACAGCCGGGTCGCCAAGATGAAAGCGAATTCGCGGAATTACAGTTTGCTGGATGATTTGAACACGCGGCCGCGGACCACGTATCTGGCGCGGGTGCTCAATCCGAATCCGGAGATTCGCGACTAGCCATGAAGCTGAAGCCACTGTACGGATTGCTAGCGGAGTTCGAGACGCCGGAACAGATTCTGGTGGCGGCGCAGCGCACGCACGACGCGGGCTACCGCAAAATCGACGCGTACTCGCCTTTGCCGGTGCACGGCCTCGACGAGGCGGTGGGATTCACCGGGACGATTTTGCCGGCGATCGTATTTACCGGAGGACTGCTGGGCGGTCTGACCGGATTCGGAATGCAATGGTATGCAAACGTGATCAGCTACCCACTGAACGTGGGCGGCAAGCCTTACAACAGCTGGCCGCATTTCATTCCGATCACGTTTGAGCTGACCGTGCTAGGCGCGGCGCTGTGCGCGGTATTTGGGATGTTCGCGCTGAACGGATTGCCGAAACCGTACCATCCAGTGTTTAACGTGCCGCGATTCGCGCTGGCATCGGAAGACCGGTTCTTTCTGGTGATCAAGTCACGGGACAAAAATTTCGATTTGGACAAGACCAAAGCGTTTTTGGACAGTTTGAAACCGTACGGAGTGTATGAAGTTGAAGAATAGTTCGTGTGATGGCAAGTCTTTGGGCGTGAAACCGGCTGGGCGTTGGGGCCGGCTGCTCGGTGTCGCTGCGCTCACGATTTTCGCGGGCGGGTGCCGGCAGGACATGCACATCCAACCCAAGTATTTGCCGTATCAGGAGACGCCGTTCTTCGCCGATGGCCGGGACGAACGGCCGGTGGTGCCCGGAACGGTGGCGCGCGGGCACTTGCGCCTGGATGACTTGCTGTACACCGGAAAAGAAAACGGCGAAGTCGCGGACAAGTTCCCTTTCCCAATGACCCGCGAAGATCTTGAGCGCGGGCGGCAGCGCTACAACATTTATTGCACGCCGTGCCACGCCTATACCGGCAGCGGCAACGGAATGATCGTGCAGCGCGGATTTCCGGCGCCGCCGTCGTTTCATATTGAACGGCTGCGTCAGGCGCCGGTGGGTCACTTTTATCAGGTCATGACCGACGGGTACGGTTCAATGTACAGCTACGCGGCCCGAGTCGAGCCGGAAGACCGCTGGAGAATCGCGGCGTACATTCGTGCGCTGCAACTGAGCCAGCACGCGACGATCGAGGACGTGCCCGAAGCGGATCGGCAAAAACTGAACCAAGAGGCGGCCGGATCGCGATGAGTCTACAAGATATTCTGCGAGCCTATTTGGTGGGATATGTGTACTGGTTCGTGATCCCGATGGGTTGCCTCGCGCTGTTGATGCTGCACAGCCTGACCGGCGGCTGGTGGGGTTATCCCATCCGGCGAATGTTGGAAGCGGGCTCGCGGACGTTCGGATTGATGGCGGTGTTGTTCCTACCCATTCTAGCGGGCATGTGGATGAAAGTTCTGTATCCCTGGTACCCGGCCGGGCCGGAATTGCTGGACAACCCGAATTACAAATTCAAGATGGCCTACCTGACGCCGCAATTTTTCACGATTCGCGCGGTGATTTATTTTGTAGTGGTGATGACGCTGGCGTTTTTCCTGAACAAATGGTCGCGGGAGCAGGACGCGAATTCCGATTACGATGTGGAAGCGAAGAACAAGGCGGAGGCCATGAGCGGGCCCGGAATTATCCTGTGGGGCCTGGTCATAACGTTTGCGGCCGTGGACTGGGTCATGTCACTCGAGCCGAAGTGGTTTTCGACGATTTACGGCATGATTTTCATGATCGTGGCCGTGCTGGCCACGATGTCCTTCATGATTTTCAACATTCGACGGAAAGCGAACGAATCGCCGTATCTGGAAACGATCACGCCGCAGCACTACAACGACCTGGGCAATTTGATGTTGGCCTTTACCATGCTGTGGGCCTACCTCAACTTTTCGCAGTTCCTGATCATCTGGGCCGGAAATATTCATGATGAGATTCCCTGGTATATGTCGCGCGCGTTCGGTCCGTGGGCCAAGGTAGCCTTGATCCTGATTGTTCTGCATTTTGCGCTGCCCTTCCTGTTGTTGTTGCAGCGCAACGTGAAGCGGCGGGTGGAACGTTTGGGCCGGGTGGCGATTCTGATGCTGGTGCTAAGCATGGTCGACGTCTATTGGCTGATCGTTCCGGCGTATGAACCCGATCAGATTAAGGTGGGACCGCTGGTGCTGGACCTGGTGCTCTGGGCAGTCATCGGTGCGATTTGGGTCTCGGTGTTTTATTGGCAACTGAAGAGGATGCCGCTGCTGCCGCTGCATGACCCGCGCTTTGAAGGAGCGCTCCATCATGAGCATGGAGACTAAGCGACCCGGGCCGGAGGCGCAGCGCACGCCCGAGGAAAACTACGAGCACAGCGACGCCAATGTTGGCGGAGTACTGAAGTCCGCAATATGGCTGGCGGCGCTGCTGGTCGTAGTTTTTCTGTCGATGCGCTGGACGTTTAACAAGATGAGCGAGATGGAGCCGATGGGCGCGGCCGCGTCGCCTTTTGTAGATTCGCGGCAGATGCCGCCGGCGCCGCGGTTGCAGGTCGACCCGCAGAAAGAAATATCGGATTACTGCGCGACGCAAGCGGCCAGCCTGAACAGTTATGGCTGGAAAGATTCGAAGGCGGGAATCGTGCAGATTCCGGTCGATCGCGCGATTGATTTGATGGTCGAGCATCCGCTGCCGGCGCGGGCGGGCGGGGATGTGCCGTCGGGCGTGAATCCGCAGCCCTCGATGATTCCGCCCGTGGCGGATGTGTCCGGGCAGTGCGGCTACGTGACGGCGCGGGACGAAGCCAAGGCCGCGGCCGAGGAAGAAGGAAAGAAAGAAAGCGGCAAATAGACGCGGCGATTTGAGCCTGAGATTTTTTTGGCGTCGCGCAAGTTTGGACTTTTCGGGGAT
>Ga0307474_10001470_pt1 | contig 17153 bp, 12 predicted proteins | sample atmos_gasesECM1C_2_FD_203312 | JGI IMG/M metagenome (GOLD analysis project Ga0307474, IMG submission 203312) | Hardwood forest soil microbial communities from Morgan-Monroe State Forest, Indiana, United States - atmos_gasesECM1C_05 | ecosystem: Environmental > Terrestrial > Soil > Temperate... | reverse complement strand
GCGACTTGAGCCGATCGACGCCGACCTGGCCCGGGCGACCTACATGGACGCGCTGGTCGCCGCGCTTCTGACCGGCCGCCTGGCGAGCCCGGACGGTTCCCTGCTGGACGTGGCACGGGCGGCGAGTGCGACACCGTTGCCGCTGGACGCGCCGCGTGTAGCCGATCTCCTCATCGATGGCCTGGCCGCGGCCTTCAGCCGGGGGTACGCGGTGGGAGCGCCTATCATGCGCAGGGCACTGCAGGCCTTCACCAGCGACATGCCCGCAGATCCAGAACTGCGCTGGCTGTCGCTGGCGTACGGTGCCGCCTTGTACATCTGGGATGACGATCGCTGCGAGTTGCTCTCGGACCGATACCTCCAGCAAGCCCGCGCGGCCGGGGCGCTCAGCGAGCTCCCCATGGCCCTCATGACGCGTGTCCACGTCCTGGTCTTCGCCGGCGAGCTGACCGGCGCGGCGTGGCTGGCCGAGGAGATGCAGGCGGCCGTCGAGGCGACGGGGAGCAACCTGGGGCCATACGGCGCCCTCAGCGTCGCCGCGTTGCGCGGCAACGTAGCCGACGCGTCCAGACTGATCGACGCCACCCTGAGGGATGCCTCACGGCGAGGCGAAGGGCTGGCGGTCTCGGCCGCCGAGTGGGCCAACGCGGTGCTGAACAACGGCCTCGGCCGTTATCAGGAGGCGCTAACCGCGGCCCAGCGGGCCACCGAATACAGCGGAGGGGTGGGCTTCTCGAACCGGGCCCTGGTCGAGCTGATCGAGGCCGCCGTACGGAGCGGGGAGACCGAGACGGCCGTCGGCGCATACGAGCGGCTGGCCGAGATGACCGGAGCCAGCGGTACCGACTGGGGGCTGGGAGTCCAGGCGCGGTCGCAGGCGCTGCTAAGCGAAGGGGAGGCGGCCGACCGGCTGTACCGGGAGGCGATCGCACGCCTGGGCCGGACCCGCATCCGCTTGGACCTGGCCCGCGCTCATCTGCTGTACGGGGAGTGGCTGCGTCGCGAGCGCCGCCGCGCCGAGGCGCGGGCGCAGTTGCGCACTGCCCATCGCATGCTGGAGAGGATGGGCGTCGGGGCATTCGCCGAGCGAGCCTACCGCGAGCTGAAAGTCACCGGTGAAACCGCCCGCAAGCGTCCCAGCGGACCAACCCGGGCGCGTCCCGGCCAACTTAGCGCCGCGCTGACGCCCCAAGAGGCTCAGGTCGCGCGGCTGGCCCGTGAGGGCCTGTCCAACTCCGAGGTCGGCGCCCGGCTGTTCATCAGCGCGCGCACGGTCCAGCACCACCTGACCACCGTCTTCACCAAGCTCGGCATCACCTCCCGGGGCCAGCTCCACCGCGTCCTGCCCAGCGACCTGGAGCGTGCCCCGCGACTTTAGCCACCGACGGAGGCGCTACCCGGCGCAGCGAGTCCCGCTTTTGGTAGACTGCCCCGCCTGCGATGGCTCGGCGGAACGGCTGGCTCGATGATCGAGGATTCCGGGTCGCGTCGTCGGACGGCGGAGCTGACGGACCGGCTCGACGAACGCGGGGTGCTTGACCGGCTTGTCGACGCGGTGCGCGCGGGTGAGAGCCGGGTTCTGGTGCTGCGCGGGGAGCCGGGAATCGGCAAGACCGCGCTGCTGGATTACGTGAGCGGGGGGGCCACGAGTTCGGGATGCCAAGTGGTGCGTGCCATAGGCGTGCAGTCGGAGATGGAGCTGGCCTTCGCCGGGTTGCATCAGCTGCTGGCGCCGATGCTGAGGTCTGTGGCGGGCCTGCCGGTGCCGCAGCGCGATGCGCTGCGGACGGCGTTCGGTATCAGCGCGGGACTGGCGCCGGACCGGTTCCTGGTGGGCCTGGCGGTGCTGGGGCTGGTGGCGGAGGCGGCCGGGGACCGGCCGCTGGTCTGCCTGGTCGATGACGCGCAGTGGCTGGACCGGGCTTCGGCGCAGGTGCTGGGGTTCGTGGCGCGGCGGCTGGCGGCCGAGCCGGTCGCCGTGGTGTTCGCGGCGCGGGTCCCGGGTGAGGAGCTGGCCGGGCTGCCGGAGCTGGTGGTGGGTGGCCTGCCAGAGGATGACGCGCGGGCGCTGCTGGACCCGGCGCTGACCGGATCGCTGGATGCGCGGGTACGGGATCAGATCGTGGCCGAGGCGCGGGGCAACCCGCTGGCGTTGCTGGAGCTGCCGCGGGGGCTTTCGGCCGCGGAGCTAGCGGGCGGGTTCGGGCTGCCCGGCGCGGTGCCGCTGGCGGGCCGGATCGAGGAGAGCTTCCGGCGGCGGCTTGATCTCCTGCCCTCCCAGACCCGGCAGTTGCTGCTGCTGGCGGCGGCCGATCCGTCCGGCGACGCGTCGCTGATCTGGCGGGCGGCTGGGCGGCTGGGCATCCCGGTCCAGGCGGCGGCACCAGGGATGGAAGCAGGGCTCGTGGAGTTCGGCGCGAGGGTGCGGTTCCGGCATCCGCTGGTCCGCTCGGCGGCCTACCGGTCGGCGTCGTTGCCGGAACGGCGTGAGGTGCACACGGCGCTGGCCGAGGCCACCGATCCGGCGGCCGACGCGGACCGGATGGCTTGGCACCGGGCCGCGGCCGCGGCCGGACCGGATGAGGAGGTGGCGGCGGAACTGGAGCGTTCGGCGGGGCGGGCGCAGGCGCGGGGCGGGCTGGCCGCGGCTGCGGCGTTCTTGGAGCGTTCGGCCGCGCTGACGCCCGATCCGGCGGTCCGGGCCGGGCGCACGATGGCTGCGGCCCAGGCTCACCTGCGGGCCGGCGCGTTCGGCAAGGCCCTGGAATTCCTCGCCATGGCGGAGGCCGGACGGCTGGATGAGCTCCAAAGTGCCCGGGCGGACCTCCTGCGCGGGCAGGTCGCCTTCGCCTCAGGCCTAGCCAGCGATGCTCCTCCGCTGCTGCTGAAGGCGGCCCGGCGGCTCGAGCCGCTCGACCTTGACCTGGCCCGCGAGACCTACTTGGACGCCTGGCACGCGGCATCGTTCGCCGGGTATCTGGCAGGCGCGGGTGGACTACTGGAGGTTTCGCGCGCCGTCAGGGCTCTGCCCCCGCCCTCGGCTCTGCCGCGGCCGATCGATCTGTTGCTGGACAGCCTTGCGCTGTTGGTCACTGAGGGGCCGACCGTCGCTGCGCCCGCATTGCGGCAGGCAACGCGGGTCTTTGCCGACGCAGAGATTCCCGTAGAACAGCTACTGCGGTGGGGCTGGATGTCCAGGGTTGCCGACCAGGTTCCGTGGGATCACGATGGCTGGCGCGTGACCGCGCGGCAGGTCCAGCTCGCCCGTGAGACCGGAGCGCTCGACCAGCTCCCGTTCCTGTTGAACATAGCCGCCATGGATGCCGTGCGGAGCGGTGATTTCGCGGCCGCCGCTCTCGTAATCGCGGAGGTCGATGCGATCTGCGAGGCGACCGGGTCGCGCGTCGCGCCCTTTGCCGCCATGATGCTGGCGTCGTTCCAGGGCAGGGAGGCCGAGCTCGCCACGCTGATCGAGGGGACTATCGGGCAGGCCACAGCCAGCGGGCAGGGATCGGCGGTGACGTGGTCGCACTGGTTGACCGCGATCCTGTGCAACAGCCTGGGCAGGTACGAGGAGGCATTGGCGGGCGCCCGGCAAGCCAGTGAGCACCCGCAGCCCCATGTCTCCTTGTGGGCATTGCCCGAGCTGATCGAGGCTGCCGCGCACACCGGCAGTACGCGCATCGCCAGAGACGCGCTTGATCGGCTAACCGAAAGGACCCGAATCGGAGGAACCGATGGCGGACTGGGGATCGAGGCGCGGTGCCGCGCGCTGCTGAGCGAAGGAGAATCAGCCGAGGGCGACTACCGCGAGGCGATCGACCGGCTCGACCGCACGCGGATGCGTCCCGAGCTGGCCCGTGCCCATCTGCTCTACGGGGAGTGGCTGCGCCGAGAGCGCCGCCCCGGCGAAGCTCGGGAACAGCTGCGGAGGGCCCACGACATGCTGGACGAAATGGGCATGGAGGCGTTCGCCGCGCGGGCCCAGCGTGAGCTACAGGCCACTGGCGAGACCGCGACCAAGCGCACCGCCCCGGCCGCCCGCGCTGGCGCCGCCGGAACCCTGGAAGCACTGACGGCTCAGGAAGCCCATATCGCCCGGCTCGCCCGGGACGGCCTGTCCAACCCGGAGATCGCCGCCCGGCTGTTCCTATCCTCGCGGACGGTCCAGTACCACCTGAGCAAGGTGTTCGCCAAGCTGGGCATCAGCTCCCGTGGACAGCTCCACAGGGTCCTGCCCAAGGACAGCGATCTCGTTCGGGGAGATACATACGCCATCCGGGCAGGTTGCTGAGCCAGCGGTAACTACTTAGCGAGGTCTGGAGACCGGGATACGCAGACACCTTGCGAGCCGCCGATGTCGTGAACTGTGGGAGCGGTTACCAAGTGCGGGGGTGTCGTCCGACGGACGCGATCGTGAGCACGCCGAGCAGCATGATGACCGTGACGAGCAGCAGTGCGTCCCGAAAGCTGCCGGTGACGTCCTCGGCGAATCCCGTGACGTAGGCCCCGGCGAAGCCGCTAGAGCTGCCCACCGAGTTGATCAGAGCGAGACCAGCGGCCGCCGCGGGTCCGCTCAGGCGCAGCGGCGGCAGGCGCCAGAACTGCGGTATGGCCGAGTAGATGCCAGCCACCGCCACGCACACGGCCGAAACGAAGATCACCGCGTTCGACGCATACGCGGCGACTGCCATCGCCAGGGCAGCGACCCCAGCGGGGATAATCGTGGCCGTCGCGGGAGTTCGCCGCCGGGCCAGCCGGGCCCAGGCGATCATCCCAACTGCCGCAATCAATTCCGGAATGATGGTGATCAGCACCGCCTGGTTGTTGTGGAGGCTGTGCTGAACCACAGTGATCATCTTCGGAAGGAAGAATGCCAGCGGAGAGAGCCCGAAGACGATGGCGAAGTACGCAAAGGCCAGCGCCCAGACGTGCCGGTCCCTGAGTGGAGCCCGGGCCAACGTCAAGGTGACGGCCTGCGCCGAGGCCGCGTCGCGGTCGAGTTCGGCATGCAGCATCTCCCGTTCCGAGCTGGTGAGCCAGGATGCGTCCTGCGGCTTGTCGGTCAGGGTGAACCAGACCGGCACCGCGATGAGCAGGCTCAGGGTTCCTTCGGTCAGGAAGACCGACCGCCAGCCCGCCAGTCCGAACACAAGCCCGTAGTGGCTGAGCAGGAAGCTTGCAAGAAGGGCACCAGTGGTGGCGGAGACCGGGATCACCAGGAAGAAGTACGACAAGGCCTTGGACTGCTGTGACCGGGGCATCCAGTGGGTGAGGTAGAGCAGGATGCCGGCCAGAAGGCCGCCTTCGGCGAAGCCAAGCAGAGCCCGCGCGATATACAGTGTCGCGGCGTTGTCCACGGCTGCGGTAGCCACCGTGATCAATCCCCAGGTGATGAGGATACATGTGATCCATTTGCGGGCTCCCACCCGATACTGGATGAGGTTGCCGGGAATCTCGGCCAGGGTGTAGCCGAGGAAGAAGATGCCGGCTGCGAATCCTATTCCAGCGGCGCTGAGGCCAAGATCCTTGGACAGCGGCACCCCCACATAGCCAAGGTTGACACGGTCGATGTAACAGCACAGGTAAGCGATGCTCAGGATGGGAATGAGCCGCCAGTAAATCTTTCGCCACAACCCGGTGGCGGAAGGGTCGAGGTTGTCAGACGCCGGACCGTGGCCGGCGGTCAAGGCAAGGGGTTGCGCGCCGTGCGATGTGCAGCGCCTTCGCTCCAGCTCCATCGTGTCCTCCAGGCGACCCGGTGAGTTTCCCGCCGCACTAGGGCCTGCGGGAGGATGGCGAGAGCAGGCCGAGGCCGCGGGCCCGCTTGACGGCCTCGGTGCGGCTGCTGGCGCCGAGCTTCTGGTACAGGTGCCGTTGGTGCGTCTTGACGGTGTTGGTCGACAGGTAAAGCTCGCCGGCGATCTCCCGTGTGGACAGGTTGGTCGGCAGGTAGCGCAGTACCCGGGCCTCGCAGCGGGTCAGGGCCTCGCAGGGCACGGCCGGCTCTGCGAGCGGCGCCATCGGGCCGTTCGCCTGGGCCAGCAGGTCGACGACCTCGGAGATCGAGGCCGCGGGCGCGGCCGGATGCTGGGCCTGGTGCTCGGGCAGCCCGCGCGTCTGTGGGGTGAGGAGCGGAAGCAGCAGCTGGTCGGCTTCGGCGAGATCGAGGGCGCGCTCCAAGGCGGGCCTTACGGCGGCCGGATCGTCGAGCACATCGCGGGAGATCGCTCCCAGCAAGAAGGCCGCCGCCACCCAGACGCGGTGGACCCATGGGACGGAGCCGTCGAGCACGGGCGTGAGTGCGGCCGCCGTAGCCTGCAGCTCGTGCGGGGCCGGCTGTGACCAGGCGAAGACCTCACGGAGGTGTCCGCTGGTGTGCTCGCCGACGGAACGCGCCCGCCTGGTAGCTTTCCCCCGTGCTCCCGATGCGGAGTCGCTGATCATCGCGGTCATGTCATTGCCTCATCTACGGTTGACTTGCGCCTGGATATCGCGCTTCATGAGCCTGCTTCCTGCTCATTTCGCCCGGTATCTGTGATCGATCCTGGACCAGGACCCCGCTACGTGCATCCGTGCGGGCCACTGCAATGGCACGGCACCACGGTGCCCGGCTTTAAGTGGCAACACTGAACCTTGGCCCCCGTTGCCGGCCCCGGGGCGACTGTCCCTCGGCATATGCGCTGGCTGGCCGAGGGTGACCGTCCCGGCGCTCAGCTCCCGTTGGTCGGCCGCGGCGGGAAGCTGCGCCCGGGAAGTGATCCCGAGTTTCGGGAAGGCCCGGTACAGATGCGATTCGACGGTCCTATGGGACAGGTACAGACGTCGCCCGATCTCCCGGTTGGACAGGCCCGCGGCGGCCATCTGCACGATCTGCAGCTCCTGCGAGGTGAGAACATCCAGCGTGCCGCGCTCTCTTCGGCGGCTGGCCTCGCCGGCGGCCCGCAGCTCCTGACGGGCCCGCTCACCCCACGGAGTTACGCCGAGCGCGTCAAAGGCATCCCGGGCTGCCCGTAGCGGTACACGCGATTCGCCGGTGCGCCGGCGGCGCCGCAGCCACTCCCCGAACGCCAGTTGCAGCCGGGCCCGCAAGAATGGCCACCGGACAATTTCCTCGTCATCGGCCGCGTCCCGGAAGGCAGCCTCGGCGTCCTCGTCGTCGGCGAGCAGGGCCCTGGCGTACCGCAGCGTGGCATACAGCCAGGGCGAAGGGGTCTGCTTGGCCACCGGTTCGACCTGGCTCATGAGGGCGCGGGCCTCGTCGCGGTGACCGCTGTGCGCAGCGGCTTCGGCCAGGTCGCCGATGCAGATGCTGACGAACAAGTGGTGATGAGCAGGATCGCTGGGCTCATACACCCGGCGCAGCTGATCGTAGGCTTCGTCGTGCCGACCCCGGCCAAGCGCCGACAGACAGCGGGCGTACTGAACCAGGGCGAGATTGGTCGCGGCGCCCAGCGGCAACGCTGCGCGTTCGATTCTGGCGGTCAGATTCTCGGCGGCCGCGTGGTCGCCGCGGAGCGCCGCGATATGTGCCTGTGCCGTCCACGCCTGCATCTCCCACAGCGGCTGGGCGGTCTCGGTCGCCAGCCTGGCCCCTTCTTCGGCCAACGTCAGAGCGGCCGGGTAGTCGGCGATCACGATCGCTGACCACGACTGGATCGGCAGGACCTGAGCGAGTACACCCAGCCGACCCTGATCGCGCAGCCGCGCCGCTGCCGCCCCGTACAGGGAAAAGGCCTGGTCGAACGCACCGGTGACGGTAGCTGCGGCAGCCAGAAGACGCAGGACGCCGGGCTCGTCGGGTGGCTCAAGCTGGGCGAGGTGGCGAAGAACCACGGCGCCGCGTTCCAGCGGCGCCACGTTGGCCTGAATGAAGAGAATCCGCGGGTCGTCCGCGGCGATCCTGGCCTGGTCGGCGGCGTCGAGCACTTCCGCCGCCGGCTGTCCGGTCAGGCCAGCCCAGCGGCACCGGACGGCCGCGGCCGACAGTAGGCATAGGGCAAGATCGTGGTCGCCTTCGGCAGTCATCGCCCTGGCGGTTTCCACCAAGGCATGCACCGGGGCCGGATCCCGGGCCGAGCCGCCGCGGAAGGCGTCTGAAAGCCACAGTGCCCGAGCCCGCTCGCGCGGCCCGAGTTCGAGACTGTCCACCTCGCGCAGCAGCCGTCGCACCATCTCGCTGCGGCCCAGCTCGGTGGCCACCTCGGCCGCCCTCAGCAGCAGCATCCCACGTCGGCGCGGGTCCACGGTCAGCGCGGCGGCCTTCTCATAGCCGGCCACCGCGGTGACGAGGCCCCCGCGCCTGCGGGCACGGTCAGCCGCTTCCTCCAGCTCCGCGGCAACCATCGCGCCGCGGCCCACCGCCGCCGCGGCCCGGTGCCACACCCGGCGGTCAGCATCAGCGGCCAGCACCTCGGCCAGCGCCGCGTGCGCGGCGTGGCGCTCGGCGACGGTCGCCGCCTGATATATCGCCGAACGGACCAGCGGATGACGGAACCGCAGCCCTGGACCATCGACTTGAATCAGGCCCGCTTCGACCGCCGGGTCCAGATCCCCCACCACCGGGCGCATGCCGGCTACGATCTCGGTGGCGTTTATGATCTCCTCCAGCACACCGCTGTCGTCGGCGGCCGCCACCAGCAGCAGCGTGCGCGTGGCCGCGCCTAGGTCCGCCGCCCGAGTGGCGAACGCGCGCTCCAGCCGCACGGTTAGCGGCAGGTGCCGAGGCAGCACGGCCTGCCCGCCACGCAGGCTGGAGTTCAGCGCCGCCGGGAGTTCCAGGAGCGCCAGCGGATTCCCTTCGGCCTCCGCTACCAGGCGCTCCCGCACCGCAGGCGCCAGCTCCGGGAAGCGCGCATCCAGCAGGTCCCGGGCGGCCCGGTCGGCTAGGCCCTCTACACGCAGCTCAGGCAATCCCGCGGTGACCAGGGGGCAGTCATGCCCGTCCCGCACCGACGCCAGCACGACGATCGGATCCGACTGCACCCGGCGAGCCACGAACGCCAGCACGTCGGCGGAGGACCGGTCCAGCCACTGCGAATCGTCGGCGATCAGCACCACCGGGGCATGGCCGGCCACCTCGCTCAGCAACTCCAGCGCCGCCAGGGCGATCAGGAACAGGTCGGGAACCGCGGCGTCGGTCATGGCGAACGCGGCCTGTATCGCATTGCGCTGCGGAAGAGGAAGGTTGTCCGCCTGCGCCAGCACCGGCCGCAAGAGCTGGTGCAGGGCCGCGAACGGCAGGTTCATCTCAGACTGCACGCCTGCGGTGCGTAGCACCGGCAGGCCGCGGTCCGCCGCCATCTCGGCCGCGGCCATGAGCAACGCCGACTTCCCGACGCCAGGCTCCCCCGCCACCACTAGCGCGCCGCCGCGGTCACGGATGCCCTCGAGAAGGGCGGCGACCATATCCTTTTCGCGGTCACGGCCGACCAACCGCACCCCGGTCATACGGTGCCCCGAAACCAGATCTGGAAGGATGTACTCGGCCAGGTGATCACGGTGCCGCTCCGAGATGCCGTAGTCGTAATCATTGGTGAGTGTCTTCTGTGATTGTTATCTGGCGAGGACGTCACTCATATCCGCCAGGTGCACAGTGGGACTGGCTAGTGGCTGCTTCTCAGGCCGCTGGCTAGCCAGGCAGGCTTCGCGGCGGACGGCCCCGGTGCCTGCGGCCTCATGATGATCGCTCCTGCGGCGGGCGGGGCGGCAGGCGACGGACTTCGATCAACTCGAGGCCCAGCGCCTCGATATCGGCGAGCACGCCATAGAGTGCGGCCTGGTCGGCGAACACACCGGTCGGGACGGTCTCGCCGCTCCGCGTCCGGGCCTGGAGGGCGGGAAACGCGGCGCGGATCGTCTCGCCAAGGTGATCGCGGACACAAATTTCGTAACACTGCGGCCGTGGATTGACGGTGGCCCTCCCTGTTGCGCTGGATCCTCGCTGCGAGCTTCGGCCTTGGCAGGATGAGCGGTCAATCGTACGATCCGGGTGATTGCCGCCCGACGTGCGGCGCGCGGTGGGCCAGGGCGTAGATTCCGGCCGTCATGACGGTCAGCGAGAGCACCTCGGCGGCGATGTCCAGGGGCGCGCTGGCTACTCCCTCCTTGAGCCAGAAGTGGGCTATGGCGATCGAGACCAGGGGATCGACCGTGGTGATGACGGCCAGCACGGGCGAAATGAGCCTGCTGGCCTGGAAGGCATCCTGGTTGAGCAGGAAACCGACCGGCCCGACGATCACGAGCATGTACAGCGGCCACTGCCGGAGCGGATCGCTGAAGCCCTCCGGCAGCGTATCCGGGACAACCTTCAGCAAGAAGGCGGTCACCCCGAAGTCCACGCCGCAGGCCAGTGCGAGCCACACAGGACGGATTCGACGTGGCCCCCAGCGCGCCGCGGCCAGGCAACAGGCCAGGAACGCCACCAGGGCTACCGCGAGCGGCATGGCGGCGGTGAACGTCACCGTCTTGCGGCCGCCGGTGGGATGGGCCGCCGCGAGGAAACAGGCGATCCCGGCGGCGCAGCAGACCACCCCCGCGAGTATTACCCAGTCGCCCCGACGATGCCGGGCCACCATGGCTATCAGCACGGCGAACAGCAGATCGGACACGATGATCGGCTGGACGACGGCGAGCGCGCCGAAGTGCAGCGCGACCACTTGGAGCACGCTGCCCACGATGTTCACGCCGATTGCGGCCAGCCACAGCGCCCGGCGGGCCAGGTCGACCAGGAGCCGGGGCGACAGCGCGCCGCGCTGCGGGACCTGCTTGGTACTGCGCTGCTCCATGACCGAGGACAGGCCGAAGAAGAAGGCCGCCACGAGCGTCAGGCCCACGGCGATCATCGAAGGTATCCGCGCATGCCGGTCGGGCTTCGCCGCTGCCTAGTCCGCTGATCGGGCGTGGTCGGCGGTGAACGCGTGGCGCATCCCGGCGGCCAGGAGCGCGGCGTCCGGAATGAGGGCCGGGTTGGCCATGATCCCGACGGACAATGACCGACCCCAGGTCATCGCGCCGACGGCCAGGCCCACCCCGTCGGCCAGGGCGAGCACCGGGAAGACCTCGGTGACTTCGGCTCCGAGCAGCTGCCGGGTTTGCCGGGTCCCGGGGAAGACCGACACGATCAGGCTGAACCGTCTGCTGGTAAAGGCCATGCGGGCGATGGCCCGCTGCAGCGGGGAGGGCAGCAGGTTCATCGCGCGCAGCACGAAGGCGGAGGCCTCGGCGTCACCGCGGCGCAGTTGCGACTGGCGGGCCGCCCGCACGGCGGTCACCCGCTCGGCCAGCGACATCGGCCCCACCGGGAGATCCAGCAGTACGCCAGCGATCCGGTTTCCTGGCCCCGCACCGCCCTCATTACGCCCGCCGGAAGCAACAGCCGTCTGGGCAGATGTCCCGCGCCCGCCTGGGGATCGCCCGGCTGGCCGGAGCGAGCAGGGTACCATCGCCCGCACCCTCCGGCCGACAGCCGGCTGGCCCTGCCGCGCCATTAGCTGCCCGAGGGCATCGGCGGCCACAGCGAGTACGAGATCCACCGTGCCGACCTTCAGTTGCCGGGCCCGGGTGGCCACGGTCCTGGCATCAAGGCTGACCGCCGCGAACTCGCGGCGGTCGTCGGCGACAACGGCGTCGGTGCCGATCGGGTTCGGCGGGGCGGCCAGCGCCATGCCAGCGAGCCCGCGTGCCACCCGGAGGGCGGTGCTGACCCGAGGTCGGTGCCTGCCCCGGGGGGTGGCTCCCCGCGATCCCCTGCGTACGGGGCGGTACTGCGGGTCGAATAGACCGCTCAGCTCTGAGATCAGCGCGTAGCTGTCGCCGAGGGCGTGGTGGGCCTTGACCACGATGGCGCTGGGTCCGCCCGTAGCGGTCCGGACCAGCAAGAGCTGCCAGGCCGCCTTGGCTGGGTCGACGGGCTCGGTGAAATACTGCCCGACGACCTGCTCCAGTGCCGTGCGCGAGTCATCGCCGGCCGTAACCTCGGTGACCCGGCCGCGCACGTCGAGAGATTCGTCAATGATCCACTGGGGCCTACTCCAGTGGCTGTCGGCCGGGATCAGCCGGCGGCGCAGCTGCGGAAGCTGGGCGACCCGGGTGCCTACCGACGCACGCAGGCCGGCTAGATCCACGCCCGGTCCGTTCAGCAGCACGACCGCCCCCACCTGCTGGGGGCAGCTCGCGCTCTGCGCGTGCAGGAATATGGCGTCCTCTGCTCTGACCGGGAAGGACGGCATGGTCACCGCCCGATCATCGCGGCGAGCTCGGCCAGGTCATCCTCCCGGCGACGGCCGGCCGCAGCGGCCAGCGCCGCGGCCGCGTGCCCGGCGCGGGCGGCCGGATTCCTGATCATCCTGCGGACGGCGGCGGTCAGCTCGGCCGGGGACCGGGCTGGCACCGCCAGCCCGGCCGAGGCCATCAGCTGCGCGTTGGCCCGGCCGTGCCCGGCGATCGGATCGAACAACACCAGCGGGCGGCCGCAGGCCACCGCCTCAAGCCCGGTCGCCCCGCCTGCGTTGCCTATCACGACATCGGCCGCGGTCATCCAGTCGGGCATGTCCTCGGTCCAGCCCAGCACCCGAAGCCGCGCTGGCGGCTCACCGCGGCCGGCCAGTTCCTGCCGCAGGGCCTCGTTGCGGCCGCACACCACCACGACCTGCACAGCCGGGCTCACGGCCAGCACCGCGCTCAATGCGTCGCCCACCCTGCCCAACCCCAGCGACCCAGCACACACCACCGCCACGAACCCGCCGGCGTCCACGCCCAGCCGGGCCCGGGCCGCCGCTTGGTCCGCCGGGGCGAACGCGTCCCGCACCGGCAGCGCGCCGACGACGACCCGCAACCCCGGCTCGGCCTTGACCGCTACCTGCAGCGCACAGCGATGCATGACATAGGTGATGTCCAGGTTGCGGTACAGCCACGACGGATGCGGGCAAAACGCCGGGACCCACGCTCCGGCCGGGACGCTGAGCTGCCGGTGCCGCCGCAGCCAGCTCAGCCCGGCGCTGCCCAGCGGGTAGGTGGAGATGATCAGGTCGGGATCGAAGGCCCGGATGGGCGCGTGCATCCGCCGCCCGAACCACTGTCCCATGCCCTGGCGGGTCGACTCCAGGTACCACCCGTTCCGCCACATGGCCGAGAAGAAGAACTCATACATCCGCGGCGTCCGCTGCACCTGCGTCACATAGAAGCCGCGGGCCAGCCCGCCGAACCCGGGGCCCAGCGCGGCCAGCGCATCCAGCCAGCCCACCCGGCAGCCGGGCCACACGCGCGCGATGGCTTCCTGCAGCGCCCGGCCGGCGGCGTTGTGGCCCTCACCGATATCCGCACTCACGATCAACGCTCGCCTTGGAATTGATGCGCGGTTCATGCCAGGTACCTGCCGCCGGGCGCCACGCCGGGCCGGCGGAGGCTGGCGGTGCTGGTCACCGCTGCACCCCGGAGCACGGTGCTGCCGCGCAGGCCGGATCCGGGCGGACGGGGACGCCGTTGGACCGCAGCACGTCGCGGAGGTCGAGGATCAGGGGGAAGACCTCGTGGTTGCGGTCCTGGCCTTGCTCGTCCCAGGCGCGTTGCTCGGCTTCGACGGCCATCCGGTCCTCGGCGAACACCCGCTCGGTGAAGCGGCGGATGAACGGCCAGGCCAGGTGCAAGGCCCCGGGGACCGTCGGCTTGGCGATCATGAGCAGGCCGTAGGCGTGGCTGGTGCGCTGCCCGGCATCCTCGGGCACGTAGGCCGCCCAGAGGGAAAACGCGGGGGATCCGGTTCCCTGCGCGGCCAGCTGCAGGGTCTGGTAGGGGTACCCGGTGCGGATGGTGATCACGTGCGGCGATGTCCGCCCGGCGCCGGCGGCGAGCAGGCCGGCGCCGCGGGACTTCTTGCCGCCGGCGTGGGTGAACAGGTACCGGGCCTCCACGGAGCGCGGGCCGGCCTGGTAACCGAGCAGTTGCGGCTGGATCCGGCCCACGACGCCCCGGTGCAGGAACTGGTGGTTCATGTCCAGCAGGTTCTCGTGCAGGAACGAGTAGTGGCAGGCCACGCTGCGGGAGAACGTCATGGTCCGGTGCCGGGTGGAACCGGATTCCGGCAACTCGGGCAGCGGTATGCTCGCGGCCTGGTCCGGGTCGCCGGGGAAGACGAAGACTAGGCCATAAGCTTCGCGGACCGGGTAGGCGCGTATCCCTCGCGGCGGTCGTGCGGCGCCCTTGGGCAGGTATGGGATCTGCGAGATCCGGCCGTTGCCGCGATAGGCCCAGGCGTGGTAGCAGCAGCGCAGCGTGTCTCCTTCCACCACGCCCATGCTCAGCGGCACCTGGCGGTGGGCGCACCGGTCCTCCAGCGCGTAGACCGTGCCGCCGGCGCCGCGGTACAGCGCGATCCGCTGCCCGGCGAACGTGGCCGCGAACGTCTTCTCCTTCCGCACGCTGGCGGATACCGCGACCGGGTACCAGAAGTCCGGGTTGATCCCGACGCGGCGAAGATCGGCGATCTCCTGGCGCGCGGTCCCCTCGCCGTTCGCGCGAAGCGTCTCGGTCATTGGCTTCTCCCTGTCCGCAGGTAAGCGAGTTCGCCGTCGGCCTGGGCGTGGAGGGCCTGCAGCTCCTGGCCCAGGCGGCGCAGCGCGTCGGCCTGGTCCTGCCCGGCCTGGATCCGCGCCCGGATCAGGTGGGTGCCCACGCCGGCGATGGTGCCGACGGGATGCAGGCCGACGGCGAGGGTGACGCCTAGGCTGACCGCCTGAGCGACGCCGCTGTCTTTCAGCCGCCGAGCAGCCGTCCGCTTAGATCCTGGTGCCTTCCCCGCGGCGGCCAGGGGGCCCCTGAGCGGCACACCCGCCAGGTACTGCGCGACCAGCTCCCAGTGGTCCTTGACCGGGCAGGCGCTGACGACGTGCCAGCCTTTGATCAGCTCCAGGTCCAGGCCGCGCCGTTCGCCCGACCGGGTCAGGCGTACGCGGTCGGCGTTCCCGCACAGCGGGCCGAACGCGCCGTGGTTGATCAAATCGACCAGGAGATGCGCAAATTCCAACTGCCGGCCCCGGTTCCGCCGCGCGACCTGCTCAGCCGGGGCGAGCCGGGCGTCCAGGCCCCGCTCGGTCCTGGGCGCGAACCGGGTCAGGCCCAGCCGCTGCATCGGCTCGGCCAGCTCCGGCGGCCAGCGCGCAGGCGCCAGGCCGTCGTCGCCGATCACCCCGGCGAGCAACGCGCAGTACAGGTAGTAGGCGGCGAGCCGCTCGCGTCCGGTGTCCTCGATGAGCTCGTCGAGCCCGGGCGGGTCGGGAGCACGGCGACAAGCGCCGGCACGGAGCGCCACGAGCTGATCGTCAGCCGCCATTACGGCTCCCGGCCCGGGCCTCCAGCTCCGCCACACGATCGACCAGGTCGACGATCAGCGCCTGGTGGGCGCGCACGATCTCGGTCAGCAGCTCGGCGTCGCCGCGCAGTTCGTCCCAGGCGTTCTCCTGGGTGACCCTGCGGGACACGGTCTTCGACGCCTCCTCGGCCGCCACGGCCACGTTCTTGGTCAGCGTGGCGGCTTGTTTGATGCGGTCGTCCTGCAGAACGGATCGTGCCTTCTCGGCGAGCGAGCTCACGCGGTGCTCTTCGGTGTCAGCCACTGGCTTTGGCTCCTTGGCGGTCGTCCGGATCAGGGTGCGGCGCTACGGCCCGGGACGCGGCGCGTGCCGCTGGGCTGTGGCCGCCGGTCTCAGGGTCGTTCTGGGTCGGGTGACGCGGCGTCGCCCAGACGGGGTGATATCGAGTCGGCGCTGGTATCAGGCGTACAGACCGCGGGGCGCCGGGCCGCTCAGCGCGTTGCGCCGGGCCGGCATGCGCAGCGACACCATGCGCCGCCAGCCCCCGAGCCGCTCCCAGGCGTAGACCGCCCGGATGCCCGCGGCCAGCACTGCGGCCTTCGGCCGCGGCCAGCCCAGGGTCCGGCCCAGATGGGCCATGACCGCCGTGCTCACGTCGCGGTAGATGGCGATCTCGGCCAACGCGGCCGCGCGCAGCGCGCCCCGGATGAACGGCGCGTGCCCGGCCGCGGCCAGCCGTAGCAGTTCCTCGTGGCAGTAGGCCAGGTGGTTGTCCTCGTCAGCGGAAATGACCTTGACCGCGCGGGCGATGTCCGGCCGGCCGGCGGCGTATTTGCGTAGCGCCTGCATCTGCTCGCTGGCGCGTTGCTCGGTGACCCGGCTGTGCGCCAGGTAGGTGACGATGTCGCGTTCGGTCAGTTTCTCGCCGCCGCGCAGCCGGGCATGCGCCAGCCCGATCCCGGCCTTCTCCAGCCGCATCGTGTAGTCGGTGTCCGCGGGCACGTCCACCGGAGTCAGGCCGCGCTTGCGCAGCAGCGCGGTGAAGATGCGCCCGTGCTTGTTCTCGTCTGCGCCGTGCCGGGCGATCTTCGCCGCCAGGCCCGCCTGCGAGCCCGGCACCAGCGCCGCGATCCGGCCGTTCTCCCAGCCGCCCTGCGCCTCGCCGCTGGCCGCGATCGAGCAGAACAGCCGGAACGCCTCGTCGTTGTCGAAGATCTCCTCGAAGACCTTCCGGGCAGAGAACATCCACATACCTCCGGTCGGTGAGCGTTTGCGATGAGCGTCGCGCCGGACCGGGTGAGCTGCCGTCACACAAAGAGGGCGATCTCGGCCCAACGGCAAGGGGGAAGCAGAACAGCCCATGACCGGGCCCGTCCCCGAATCCTCCGAAGCAGAGTCCACGGTGAGCCTCCCCGAGCCCGTCGCCCTTCCTCCGCACCAGCATCATCTCGGCGAGGAAGAGCCGATGCTGACTGGCCGGGTTACGGACCCGTCCGGTCAGCCGTTGCCAGGCGCGGCGATCACGGTGACCGACCTGCACGGCCACCGGCCTCAGTGACGTCGTGGCCGTGGTTCTGGCCACCATGCCGGGCCGCGAATCCGGAGTCGCGCAAGTTCTGCTCAGTGAACGCGTCCTGCAGTATCACCTCAGGCAGGCCCGTCGGGCCGGAGGCGGGTACGTTCGCGCTTAGCCGCCGGTGCTTGGGCGCGGGCGCGGCGTCGGGGAGCGGCCAGGGTGACGGCCTGGCCGAGCGGGACGGTGATCGCCACGGCCATGGCGGCGAACGCAGCCACGATCCGGGCGGCGGCCCGCCGGAGGCGGCCCTGGGCCACCTGCTCCCAGTC
>Ga0307474_10001469_pt1 | contig 17161 bp, 16 predicted proteins | sample atmos_gasesECM1C_2_FD_203312 | JGI IMG/M metagenome (GOLD analysis project Ga0307474, IMG submission 203312) | Hardwood forest soil microbial communities from Morgan-Monroe State Forest, Indiana, United States - atmos_gasesECM1C_05 | ecosystem: Environmental > Terrestrial > Soil > Temperate... | reverse complement strand
ACGTAGTGATTGTCAATTGCGGTATGGAACCGATCTATTTCTACACACGGCTGCCGCAGGCTCTGGGGATTCTGCCATTCTATCCAATCTACGACTCGGCACGTCGGCTGGGCCTTCCAGAATTTGTTTTCGGGATAGACCACGTTCGCTGGGTTGTGTGGCGTTCTGCATGGGACGGATTTCCCGGATATAGGATTGATCAAGTTCTGAGGCAAATCTTCGAACAAGGTGGACGCAGAGCCAACGCCTTCGAGACGCAAGAGACCATTTGGGAAAATCGGGAAGACATTCATTTTCATCGCTTTTCTGACGGAACCTACCTGTTTCCAATTTCCCCGCTTAAGATGCGCGGACTGGTAAGGGGCACCGCGGACACGAGAAACGAGACCTTTCCGCCATCGCACATTGTGCGCGTCGATTGGCCTAACAAATGAGCTGATGCGATTTCACTTACTCTAAGACTTCGTCGTTGCTGACAACTTCAGTGAACTTGTTATGGTTCCGCTTGGCTGGTTGCTACACTTGTTCGGCTTGTCCGACGGCGATGTTGTTAGTTGGTGGGTGGTCAATCCGGATGTGTTGCTGCTTGGCATCGTCATCTCCCTTGCCTGTCATCGCGCCGGCGTATTCGTGCGGGCACGCGAACGCTGATGTGACGAGAACACATCTAACCAAACGGTGAAGCCAACGCCCCTCATCCCTCCTGATCCCTCGGGCCGGAATTGAATTCGTAATGGCCTACAGCAATGCACTTCTTTGGTACCAGCCTCAGCAGCTTACGAAAAAGTCAGGGAAGGCCGGCTGGCTCTGATGTGAGTCGACGCGCGCGCGAATCGTGTAATATCTGAACGTCTTGAAGAAAGCTCGTCTGGTCCCGGGAAATCAAGCTGGACGGAGCATTTTTTTGTGGTGGCGACGTGGCAAATTGTCTAACAAACATTTGAGAACGATAATACTGCCGCGCGAAATATTGCGTCGAGCGGATCATCTCGTTTCGCTGTTCGCGGTAGTGCGCAAGGTTGCTTGCTATAAGAAGAACTCCCGCCACGCAAAGCCATGGCCTCCATCGGAGGCGATTGTGCACTGCAATGCGGCTTAACCATGCGCTTATTCCGAACAAGATGATGACCTGTACCGTCAATGGATAATACCAGAGCCAATGATCCGGGATATCGTAAATTGGCGGATGACGTGTGATCATCGCCGCTAGTAAAAAAACTAGCGCGGCCGCCGAGGAAATCGACACACCGATGATTTGCAAGTTTCGGTCTGAGAAAATCGCGGCCCGCCGCTTCGCGACAACGACCAGACCGGCAATCGCGCCACTCAAGCAGAGGAATGCGAACGGGACGTCACCGAAAAAATAGGATACTTGTCCTTGAAACAGGCGCCAGGCCTTGACCGGTACACTCTTTTCAAAAAAATCGTCCCACGGTAGCTGTTGAAATTCAAAATCCGGCCAATAGCCATTGACAGAATGGATAATTCGCGGCCCCAGAATACGGTTGTAGACGATGGCGCCGCCGATGGCGCATGCGAGAGAGAAAACGACCGGGAGATAATGCCGCGGCGCAGCCTTTTCCCGAATCATCGTCATTGCGCAAACGAACAATGCCGTCAAAGTTGCACTAACGAGATAATAAAAGCCCTGCAGGTCGCACGATGACATTAAAATACCAAGAAGAAATAATCCCAGCCACTTGATTGGAGCCGCCGATTTGCTCGCCGTATCGGACATCGAAGAAACAAGACAAAACAGGAATGCCATCAGTGCGACACTCAAGATGATATGGGAAGATCGATAGAATATTGGCGTTGATGCCTGCGTGACAATGCAGCTAAGGAAAAGCGCCAGGCACATGCTGGCGATCACGCCGTCAAGTCGCAGCACCTTATGCGCCCCCCACAAGTAGATGCTACTCACAGCTATTAATCCCAGCACACCACTGAACGGAACAAAGACCAAGAATCCATCGTTTAGCATTGCCGCAAAGATTCGGACGTCGATCAGATCGAAAAGATGACTGAGCTCACGCGCTTGATAAGACCCCAAATCGTTGAAATTGGGATCGAAGATCTGCGCAACAATCGACCGACTATCCAGGTAATGCATAGCAAACGACATCGCTTCGAAGTCGATAATGCCGCGACCCCAAAAGCAAAACGCATGTATGATTAGTAGCAAGGGCAACGAATAGACCGCCACAATTGCTAACCGGCGTAGTACCGAACCGGCCGAAACGCCCAGCCGTTCATTGACTTGATTCACGCTGTACAAGGCTGCCAAAAACGACAAACCCGAGCAAGTTTCCGTCGAGCCAATCCTGAGTGGCTTGGCAGACTTGCCCCGGCTGAGTAATAGCGGCGGGCGCTCGGACAAATCCGGACAGTCAGATTGCGTAATTCTGCGCGAACCTGCCAAAGGGCCAATTCTTGGCTCAGTATGTAACGCGCAGATTGCGGCGCATTTGCGCAAGATCACGAAATCTCGCAATTGGTTTCGAATCCCGTTAGGGTCGCCAGTGCGTTTGTCACGACACCCTGCCGGGGCTTATCTCTTTCTCGTTAGGCCGCAGTCAACAACACCGGAGAGGCGATATGGACAACTCGAAGTTGACAAGTTCAAGGCGCTAGACCCGTTCTTTAACATCGTCATGAAGGGGCTGGACGGACTGGTCGATGGCGACCATTTCTGGGACGCCGTTGCCGACAAGGCAGTCTTTGAGTTTCTGTATCGTATCTGCGACGGATTTACCAAGATGGGCTTGCAGAGCATCGATAGTCCGCGAGGCCGCCTGTTCTGCGCGATTTTGAATCAATAGCAACCGCCGCCGACGGATCTCGAAACCAGAAGGTTGCGGTTGCAACGCCTTGTTCTGGCTTCAACTCTGCGCTACTTTCCGGCGCTCCGAGCCCGACAGGGTCCAGGCTGGACACGCAGTTATTGCCGGCATAGCTCAGTTGGTAGAGCAGCTGATTTGTAATCAGCAGGTCGTCGGTTCAAATCCGACTGCCGGCTCCCTCTGAAATCAGCGACTGGCCGAAGGTTCCAAAAAGTTGGCTTGGCCACATTTTGGCCACCTATAAAGGGTATCTCTCTATAGTATGACGGCCCCGTCTCGCGCTGTCCGGCGTCCCGGCGTCCAACGCGTCCGGGCGACAAATCACCGAGGGGAAAGTTTGTCCGATGCGACGTTGGTACAGCCAAAAGGCTGTCCGCCGATGCGACAACGATTTGAGCCAATCTCATAGGTAAACGCTTGTCCTAAATTGTCGTATTTGGACGAAAAGTGGGGCATTTGTGCTGCATCACACTGAGCCTGCGGTTCGCTCAAGAGCCCTTCGGTTTGCATCAAACCTTGGAGACGTTCGACGTGGAGAACGGCGTCCGCGTCTTTGATACGGGTGACTCTCACTGTATCGACGGCAATCGAGTCCGGTAAGCAGGCAGCGACACCGCGTTCAATTATTGGTTTGAGCGCCGCTAGTTCCGCAATGTTTAGTGCGTGATTTCCATTAAGCCGAATGGTGATCTTGATGCGAATGTTTTCCATAACCCAACGCACGGAAGCTTCGCTTCTCCTGCGCGCCCGCACGCGAGAATGCTTTCGAAATCGGGACAGGGACTCCTACCGGATACACAGCCCGTGTGCGGAAGGCCGCCGCGTTTTGATTTGAGGTGAAAGAAAAATTTCTAGAAAACCGCACTGGCGACGACAATGTCGGCCTAATGGATGAGGAACTTGAGCGGCTTTATCGCGCAAATTGGCAAGGAAACGCATGGCTGGTGCGGATTGGGGGATGACTGGAATGAAACGATTCCAAATCGCATTGATTGGCTGCGTTACCAGTATGCGGACTTTGGTCGCGGCCGAGATGCGCGAGGGCGGAAACATAATTCGCCGTTCTTTCAAGCGGCGAGCACCTTACAGAAATTGTTAAATCCCGACCAAGACCCCTTCGGATTCATGTGGTTAAATCTTTTCGTTTGTGATCAAGCCGATCACCTACCGGCAGCAGACATTTGTGAACGGTTGCGCGGGGTTAGCTTTCTGCGTGATGAAGTTCGCATTTTGAAACCGCATGCTGTCGTTTTCTTTACGGGTAGCGGTCGCGATGATAAAGGTGCGTACGACTACACGATAACTCATCCTCGATATTTTCCGGACGCGAAAATCAATCGAGTGACGAACCATTTGTGGTCGGTCGTCACGGGCGACGATATTTTACCCGCCAGAACCGTCCGCACGTATCATCCAAATTACCTTTGGCGTCACAAACAACGCGGCGTGCTCGATGAAATCGCTGATGGGATGCAAATCGCCTGATGAAGTGTTGGCGGGGTCACTTGCGACCCTGTCTCACGAACCCAACGGTGCAGCGAATCAGGGGTGCAAAACTGCACTGTGTGGCAGATGCCGCTGATTTGCTCCTTTTCTTCTAAAGTTCGATCATTAGTCTGAACTATATAGAATCTGACAGTCGATGTTTTGGCCTGACGAGAAAGCTTTGTTTAAGAAACGAGAGTCGTTATTTCGAAAGCGGTCTTTTTAGCGATTTCAATCCGGTTCTGTCACATGTTCAGTCGAATATGACGATTCCCAATTCCAGCAACTCACTTTGATACAGCGAGGGAATCCGGTGAATTTGATGCGGGCTGGTGGAACGAATTGGGGGTGGTTTAAAGAAGCGTTTTATGGGGAGGATGAGGGTCTAACCGCGGATGCTGTCGCAGACCGCGCTCATGCGAGCGTGCAAACGAGACGCGGATTTTCACTCGATTCGCCAACGACGCCGCATTGGTTTCCAAATTTTGTTGGGCAAGACCGAGTCAGACGCAGCCTCGAAACAGCAATTGCGGCGGCCCATTCAGCAGGTGAAGTCCTCAGTCATGTCCTTCTTGTCGGATCGCGAGGCTTAGGCAAAGCCACTTTTGCGCAGATAATTGCAAGGAGCATGGACGTGAACATTAAGAACACTGTCGGTCCAGCGATTCGAAAACCTGACGAACTCGCGGCGTTACTCACAGGCCTCAACAAACGCGATGTGTTTGTTCATCGACGAGATCCACCACCTGAAAAGTGGCGTAGGCGAATATCTCCTGCCTGCCGTAAAAGATTTTACACTTAACGATGACCGTGCTCGATCAAGATCGCTTCGTCTGAATCTTCCCCATTTCACATTGGTGGGAGCGGTGCCGCGACAGGAAAATGTCCCGCGCGAATTCTTATATTGTTTCCCAATAATCGAAAGATTGGATGGTAACCGGACGCAAGGTGCAACCGGATTGTCTCGCCTTACGGATTCCGGGGTGCAGCGAAATAGACCTCTAGAGAAGATAAACCCAACCGCAGAAGATGCGATGGGCGAACCACTAGCAATATGAAGAAAAAATTTGCATTGCTGTTGTCCGCGCTGGTGGCGGTGCTTTTGCTGGTTAAACCAAGCGCCAACGCTATCGATCTCCGCATCGATGTTGGCGACCGGCCTTATTACGAGGGCCCAACTTATTGGGATTCCGGATACGAGTGGGTCTGGGTGCCCGGTCATCGTGAACACGATCATTGGATTCACGGCCGCTATGAGCGTCGCGGTGAATTCCGCAGAGAACACGCCAACGAACATCACCATCATCACGACGAAGATCATCACTAAGTAATTAGGGCTGGGCGGGGGCGAAAAGTCCCGCGCTCTCATGCAGGGTTAATGGCAGTTTCGAACGCTAACGGTACATCGGGCTGCGATCTGGCGAGCCTCACGGATTCAATGGTGCAGGGGACAGATGCAATCAAAAAGCTTATTCAATCCGCATCCTTGTCGATTTGCATCAAGTCAGTCATTGCTTGCGTAAGTTCGCGTTCGTCTCGTAACGCCTCTTTAACGCGGATGGATAAATCTTGAAGAACCATCCTGACGCTGTGCGCAATTTTGAGGCAAGTTTCATCGTCCTTCGCATGCAATCCGATAGAGAGAGCCTTGTGTAGGAGCTTCATCGGATTCTGCCCATCGACGAGCAGTGATGCCGGGATCAATTCCTTAACGTCTTCAAGGGCTTTGCTAAACTGGGTTCTCCTTGCTCGCTGCATCCAGTGCTGAAATTGTCTCTTTTGGGGCCCTCAAGCGCCGAGCGACCTCAGCAATTTCTGTGAAGAGGCGGCCCTTTCGGGTTCTCGACGACTCTACGGTAGTAAGCGAATGCTCATATTCTTGGGTTTTTTGTAAATCACGGTAATTATGATTGACGTCAAGGCGGTCGTTTGCTCAAACTCGGCGGCGTAGCTCTAAAACAGCAACCCATTCAATCCCATGAAAACACAAATCCGTTCGCTTCTCACGCTAGTCTGCGCAGCGAGCGCGAGTTTACTGATTTTAAGCGAGCCTGCGCAGGCGGATTATATCTTAACAGTGAAGCAAGTCGGGCCCAACGTCGTTGCGACCGGGAGCGGAACCATAGACCTCAGCGGCCTGAGTTTCGACGGTAGCCTAGTCGGGGCCGTGGCCAGCGTTATTCCGTTCGCTGGGTACATACAGACGGGGCCCACAAGCGCTCCGACGCTCGACATCTACACAGGGTTTAGTGGGACCCCGAATTTTGGGAGCGGCTTGGGAACGGTCGCGAGCAGCGGCAGCGGTGACTTCGTTGGCATCCAAGATTTTGCGGATGTTCTTCTGGTGCCACAAGGCTACGTCTCCGGTGCCCCTTTGTCCAGCAGCGCGACCTGGGACAACGCGACATTCAGCAGCCTCGGCCTGACACCCGGCACCTACGAATGGACATGGGGTAGCGGAGCCGACGGGAGCTTCGGGCTCGATGTTGTAACGTCTGCTGCAGTGCCCGACTCGGGCTCAACTCTTGGCCTATTACTTGTAGCTTTAGGTGGCTTACTTGGCGTAAGCCGTTTCAGGTCACTCCGGTTGGCCTAACGAGGATTCGGCCCAATAATTGCGCCTTTAAAGACGTATTTTTTGGGTCTAATCCGCTCGAGTTTGATTCTGACACGATCAAAATCGGGGGGTCACGCCCAAGATTTTATCCGGTGCGAGGGAGACTGCACAATCCGAAACTGTTTGACCAAAGCGCAAGCAAATTGAAGGAGGCTCGCATCCCTGCACTCCCCCTTCCCGAAAGCTCGACAGCATTGTAGCAGGGTAGCTCAGTGCACTTCGCTCGCTTATCCGACTGCCGGCTCATTAGATTTCGATTGGCTTCTTCTGCGTTGCTCGAAATGATATTCTGACGATCTGATGACAATGGCTGACGCTTCGTATGACTTTGATTTTGCTGTGGCCGGTGGCGGTCCTGCCGGGTCGTCGGCAGCGATTTCGTTAGGGCAACATGGTCATTCCGTCGTTCTCTTTGAACGCGAACCCTTCCCGCGATTTCATATCGGCGAGTCTTTGCTCTCGACCGCAAATGACGCATTCGTCGCGTTGGGTGTGCGCAACAAGATCGAAGCAGCGTGTTTTCCGGAAAAGTGGGGCGCGCGCTTATACACGCATGATGGTCAGAGCGGTCGCTACGTTGACTTCACGGAAGTGCGCGAAGTCACCAGGGCACAGACGTTTCAAGTATGCCGTCAGGAATTCGACCGCATCTTGCTGGAACGGGCCCGCGAGGTCGGCGTCGACGTGCGAGAAAACTGCAACGTGAGTGCGTGCGAGTTTTCTACAGACGCGGCGATCCTTAGCGTGGCGTCCCGCGACGACGGTGCAACGAGCCGTGTGCGAGTTCGCGCAGTTGTCGATGCAACGGGCCGCGCGGGATTGATCGCACGAAAATTCAATCTGCGCACCGACGAGCCCCGGCTTGCCAATATCGCAATATTCTCCCACTACACCAATGTCCCGCGCCTGGAAGGACCACGGCCCGATGATATTCGACTGATTGCACGCAACGATGCCGGCTGGTTTTGGATCATTCCGATTTCAAAAGAATTGACGAGTGTCGGAGTGGTCTTACCAAAGGCCCTTTACCGCAGATTGGCCAATGGTTCGTCGGAGGAAACTCTCAACAAGGCGATCGCCGATACGCCCAGTGTCGCCAACCTGATGCGCGAGGCGCGTCGTGAGTGGCCAGTGCGTGTTGAAAAGGATTTTTCGTACAGCGCTTCGGCGTATGCGGGCGATCGCTGGATCCTGGCCGGAGACGCAGGATCGTTTCTCGATCCGGTATTTTCGACCGGTGTCTCAATCGCGATGGAATCTGGGATCGAAGCTGCTGCCGAACTGCATCGCGCACTGGCAAGAAATGACTTCTCGGCTTCGAGTTTCGCGGCGTTCTCTCGTCGTCAGCGCAAACGATTCAAGAGTTTTCGGCGATTTGTTGTGGGATTCTACACGCCTCAGTTCCGCGACCTGTTCTTCAGTCCGCAACCACCGAGACTTATTTTCCGATCAGTCGTTACTATTCTTGCCGGTAAATGGAACGCGAGTTTGTGGACTCGCTGTCTGAATCGGCTGTTCTTCGGGATGATATCGATCCAGAAACATTTCACCGTAACGCGGCCGCTTTTCCGGCGCGACCCAGACGCGGGTTACCCGACCGAAACACGCTCCAAAAATCCGATTGCGAACGGCGCCTGATCTTTCGTGATTTCCACGGGGAATCCGGTCACTTCAACGAGGTCAACCGCGCTTCACTAGCTTGTTCAGCGTCGGTTCGGGAACCGGTTGATGAATTCTGCTTCCGGCGAGCTGTTCGAAAAGCGGCGAGGCCATGAGCGTTGTGATGACCGCCATGATTACCAGGGTGGCAAAAAGTCCTTCCGAAATAATGCCGCGTTGGAGACCGATATTGATGATGATCAACTCCATCAGACCGCGTGCATTCATCAATGTCCCGATGCCGAGCGCTTCGCGATTTGAAATACCAGTGGCGCGCGCTGCCAGCCAACAGGCAACGCCTTTTCCCATCACCGCCGCAATCAGCACCGCGCCGCACATCATCCAGAGGAAACCAGAATTTAGGAGGCCAATCTTGGTATTCAAACCTGAGTAGGTGAAGAAAAGAGGAAGCAGCAGCGCTACGGTAAGCGGTTGGATCCGCCCGACGAGATCTCGAACCACGACTCCCCGCGGCATAGCGGCGCCCATCACGAACGCGCCAAAGACAGCGTGCAGACCAATAAGATCGGTCAAAAACGCACCCAGCGCGGTGAGCGCGAGCACCACGACTAAACCGGCTTCAGTGACCGTGCCATCATTGATTAGCCAACTCTTGGCGCGGGCCAGCAGTGGACGCACGATCAGCAAAGTGAACGCTACGTAGGCCAAGCCGCCACTTATGTTTACCAGCGCGTGACTCCAATTATGGTCGAGACTGGAGAGCACGAGCGCGAGCAGGCACCAGGCGGCAGCATCATTAATTGCACCCGCGCCCAGCGCGACCGTGCCGATCGTGGTGCCGGAAAGTTTTTTGAACTGAATGATCCGCGCCAGGACTGGAAGTGCGGTGATCGACATCGACGCGCCAAGAAAGAGCATTGCATCCAGAAGAGATGTCTTGAGGGGGAACAGGTCGGTGTATTGGAAAAAGATCCAGGCCAGCGCTGCGCCAAACGCCAGGGGCGTCAGAATCCCGGCGAGCGAAACGGTAATTGAGCTTTTCAGCGTGCGCCGCACGATATCGACCCGGAATTCCATTCCAACCACGAACATGTAGAGGGCAACGCCAAGCTGAGACGCGGGGAAGAGATAACTCTGTGTATCGCGCATTTTCTGCGTCGTATCCCACGGGAAAAGCCAATGTTGCGCTTCCGGCCAGACCAAACCAAAAAGCGATGGCCCCAGGAGCACGCCGGCGACCATTTCCGCTACGACTTGCGGCTGGCCAAGGCGCAAAGCAATCGCGCCTAACAGGCGGCAGAACAGAAGAATAACGGCGAGCTGAAGAAAAAACTGAACAGCAAGCTGCACGTTGCTCATTCAGTCCTGATGTTAGCGGAACACCGCTAAATCGGACAAGGTGATCATTGCCTGCGCCCAGACCATCCAACTGGATCGGTAATCAATTGCGCACTTGACGCAGTAAGCCCAGACCAAGAAAGCTATCTGTCGGTAAAATGGAAGCCCAGACACAGCCGGCTCAATCCGATGGCGTCGATTTTTATGACGTCGTAATCATGGGAGGCGCGCTTTCCGGGGCAGCAACTGCGACACTACTGTTGCGGAAAAATCCCGGGATTCGCATTTTGATTCTCGAGAAATCGCCAAAACTTTCGCGGCGCGTCGGCGAAGCAACCGTCGAGGTCAGCGCATATTTCATGGGTCGGGTGTTGGGGATGACGCAATATCTCAACGAATCGCATCTCGCGAAACAAGGATTGCGCTTTTGGTTTGCAAACGGCGAAGTAAAAACACTCGCCGAAGCGAGCGAGCTCGGCCCGCTTTATCAGGTGCGTGTGCCGTCATATCAACTGGATCGTGCCGCGTTTGATGAAGAGGTGCTGCGCCGAGCAGGTGTTGCCGGCGCGCAGATTCTGCGTCCCGCAACGATAATCGATGTTCAGCTGGAGCCGGGGAAAGAACAAACTGTAACCTTCCGCAACGGCGAGGGCGCCGCCAGGACGGTTCGTTCGCGGTGGATTGTCGATGCTTCGGGTGTGGCTGCAATCATCGCTCGCAAGCAAGGTTGGTGGAAGTGCAACGTCGAACATCCTACCGCCGCCGCGTGGTCGCGATGGAAGGGCGTTAAAGACTGGGATAGCCGCGAGCTGGCCGACAAATATCCCTCGTGGTCGCGTGCTGTTTACGCGACGCGCAATACAGCCACTAATCATGTGATCGGCGATGGCTGGTGGAGCTGGTGGATTCCACTCAAAGGAGGTGACGTCAGTGTCGGCGTAGTTTTCGATCAAAGACTTGTCGATTGGCCGCAGGACGGTGGAAAACTCGGGGATCGCATCAAGGCATTTTTAATGAAGCATCCGGTCGGCCGCGAGATTCTGGTGGATGCACAATTTGACGAGGCAGATGTCCATTGGCGGAAAAATCTTGCTTATTACAGTACCACTTTCGCCGGGGACGGCTTTGTCCTGGTCGGAGATGCTGCCGCATTTATGGATCCGTTTTACAGTCCGGGTATGGATTGGATTTCTTTCACGACATCGCGCGCGGCAGCGCTGATTGGCGCGCAGCGAAGGGGCGAAGCGCTGAGTGACTTAGTCGAGCGGCATAATCGCGATTTAGCGAGATCTCATCGTTGCTGGTTCGAGGCCGTTTACAAAGATAAGTACGAATACATGGGCGAGTTTGATCTGATGAGCACTGCTCTGATCTTCGATCTTTGTCTTTATTACTTGGGCGTAGTATCCCGGATATTCAGGCACGGCGAGGACGCCCTGCTGGTCCCGCCGTTTGCGGCCGCTGGCGTCGGCCCGATTTTTCATTTTATGCGAACCTACAACCGCCGTTTTGCGGAGATTGCCCGTCGTCGTCGCAAACGTCGAGCGCTAGGTAAAATGAACCGCGCCAACCGGTGTTTGATCCCTGGTTTCAAATTGCATTCCGCAAATCCGCGACTCTTTGCTCAAGGTTTCGCTAAATGGGCCCGAGTGGAGCTTGGCGAGCTGTTTTGTTCAAGCGCGCCGGCCAACAGCGTCGACAACGGCCGCACCGTCGATTCAATTTAGCTTTGTTTGAGCAGCTTAACTCGACGCGTGAATCAGCGTGATGAGCGCCAGTCAGGCGATGTCGACGATGATGAGAGTCTTAGGCAGTGACATAAGCGCAGGCCGGAGTGTTGACCGCGCCCGGCGTCAACGTTTCTTTATGGCCGACGCCGATTCCGGCGGTCGGAGATAAAGATTCATTCCCCCGACGTCAACAATTCCAAAGTTCCAGGAAAGATATTCTTCGCCGAGAAGTCCGGCGCCCACTTCTTTCGCTATGTCCGCGATTACCACCTCGGCGTTGGGGATTCGTAAATCGCCGAGCATTAACTCGTGAATGTGACCGATGTTGATCGGGATAATTCCAGCGCTCGTATCGTGAATTTTGATAGTCAGGGGCGAGAATGATACGGCACTGGCATGCGCGACGGGGCTGGCAATGAGCGTCGTGCTGGCGCCCGTGTCTACGATCAAAGGCAATCGGTGTCCGTTAAGAGAGGCATCGATCTCTAAATGATGGCCCGAATTGAACCGCATCGGAATCCGCGTGAATCCTCGACCGTTCAAAAATTCAGCAAGCTTTTGCGTCGCCGCGGCCGATGGACCTTTCGGATTAACGTAAATCATCTGCCGGGCGCAATCGATGACCATTCCAAACTTGGCCATCTCATGAGCGCCGAACAAACCATCCAAGTGTGGCCCACGAACCAGATTAATCTGACTTTCGTCGGCGACAGTGATCGGCACGTTTAAGAATGTGCAGTTGCCCATCATCAACGTTGTGAGCTTGCTCACACCGTAGTGTTCTGGTTTCCAGCCCCAAACACCGCCCACGGGCACGTTTGTTTTTTCCACTGGTACGCCTAGTCCGCGAATGGTTGAGCGGTCAATCAATGTTCGTGGAGACCCGCTATCGATCATCAGGGCGGTGCGCCGTCCGTTAATGATTGTTGTTGCGAACAAATGATTTCCCAGGCGCCGCTGAAGCTGAGAGCCGCCGTATCCTTCGTTCTCTAGGAATGTCCTCAGCGCGGCCGGCGCCGCTTCCGCGCCCCGACTGACAGGGATCGGAAGGGTGGTAATTGCGGAGATTGCAAGTGCGAGGGGGAGCGTTCTCATGACTTTTTCTATTTCAAATCGGAAGTTGGAAGCAAGGCGGATCTCTACAGCAACTGGTACGGATCTACATCTACGGTCGCGATCACATCCTCAGGCAACGGCAATTTCTCGAGCGTTTCGCGGATAAGCCGGCTTAGCCGCATGATCGCTTCGCCGCGCATTAAAATGTGAAAACGAAATTGTCCCTGAAGTTTTTCCAACGGCGCTGGAGCGGCGTCGCTTAGGATGAATTCCGACGGCAGAGACTCTCGCAATCGCCGTACGAGAGTTTCGGCGGAGAGCTTGGCACGCCCTTCGTGTTCGGATCGGACCGTAATAAGAACCGCATGTTTGAACGGCGGGAAATCACAGCGCTCCCGAAATTCCAGCTCTTGTTGGAAGTAACCGTTGAAATCGTGGTGCCGGGCAAACTGGATCGATGGCGAGAACGGAGTGTAAGTTTGGACAAAAACTTCGCCCGGCGTTTCGCCGCGCCCGGCGCGTCCGGCGACCTGGGTCAACAGCTGGAATGTTCGTTCGCCCGCACGGAAATCTGGAAGATGCAACGCGAGATCGGCGTTGATGATTCCGACCAGGGTAACGTTTGGAAAATGCAAACCTTTCGCGATCATTTGGGTCCCAACCAGGATGTCGATTTTTCCAGAGCGAAAACTACGCAATGCTTCGCGGTAGGCTTCCTTCCGCGTCATTGAATCGGCGTCCATGCGCCGCACCTGCGCTTTCGGAAACAGTTGCGAGACGGTCGACTCCACCTTTTCCGTTCCAAATCCGGCATAAATCAGCCCATCCTGGCCGCATTCTGGACATTTTTTCGGCACGGCCGCGGTATGTCCGCAGAGATGGCAGCTCAGCCTGGCCATGTGACGATGAAAGGTCAGAGCAACACTGCAATTCGGACAATTGCGCGCCTTGCCGCAGTTGCTGCAAAGCAGCGAGGTGGAGAATCCGCGGCGATTCAAAAACAAGATCGTCTGCTCGCGTTTCTCGAGTCGGGCACTAATCGCTTTCGAGAGCTTTTCTGAAAGAATCGGCACGATTTTTTCCCTTCGCCGCTCCTGTCTAAGATCAACAATTCTGATCAGCGGCATCTGACGCTCGTCAATGCGTTGCGTCAGCGTCACCAGATCGTATTTGGTGCCAGTCCGGATCGGACTCGTCGCGTTGTGATAGCTCTCGAGTGACGGAGTGGCGCTGCCAAGAACAATGGCGCATTTCTCGATCTTCGCCCGCATGACGGCAACATCACGCGCGTGATAACGCGGCGCTTCTTCCTGTTTATAGGTCGTCTCATGCTCTTCATCGACAATGATCAACCCGAGATTCTTAAGCGGCGCGAACACCGCGCTGCGCGCCCCGATCACAATTCGCGCGCGGCCCGAGTGGATTTTGTGCCATTCGTCGTGACGTTCGCCTTGCGACAGGTGACTGTGCAGAACAGCGACCGCTTCGTGAATTTCGGCGAACCGGCTCTTGAAGCGTTCGACGGTCTGCGGAGTGAGCGAAATCTCCGGCACCAAAACGATTGCATTCTGGCCGCGATCGAGAGCGGCGTGAATAGCTTGCAAGTAGATTTCCGTTTTTCCGCTACCGGTAACACCGTACAGCAAAACAGGTTTCGCGGTACCCGGCGCAGCGAGTGCTTCGGAAATCTTTTTGAGTGCGGCAATTTGTTCCGCGTTCAGGTCGAGGTTGGCGCTGGCCACGAATTGCTCATCCGCGTGCGGGTCCCGCTCGATTGCCTCCTCGCGCAAATCAATCAACCCGCGCTTGGCCAGCGCGCGCAAAGCCTGGTTATCAAGCGATGTATTTCGCAACAACTTCGCCGCGGGAATCGGCTTTTCCAATTTTGCGATGGCGTCGAGCAGTTCGGCCTGGCGCGGTGCGCGTCGCCGCAATTTATCGATTTCGGCGCTGTCGATTTTGGACGGATGAACAACGAGCTGTTTTTTCCAACTGATCTCCGCGCGGCGGATCACCTGTGGCAGCAGGCTGCGCATCACGGTTTCAAGCGGACAGCAGTAGTAGGCGCTCATCCATTTCGCGAGCTCCAGAAGCCGCTCGCTAATGACGGGAGTTTCGCCGACCAGCGCTTCGATCGGGCGAATTCCCTTGGCGTCGCTGTTTTCTAGGGTTGCCAGCACGGTACCCAAGGCCGACCTGTCGCGAAACGGAACTCGAACGCGTGAGCCGACGCCGATCCGGTCCGCCAGCGTTTCCGGCACGGAATAATCGAGTTCGCGCTGAATCGCGCGGTCGATAACTACGCGAACAAATCCGGGCTTTATCATCGGTGTACTCACAACTTAATTGAAGTTCCTGTTGATCACGAGGATTCGCCTTGGCCAAAGCTGTGGCGTGGCAAGTTGGTCCAAAACGGAGATACTGAGGCCGTGAGATTCGTTTGGAAACTGATTCTATGTTTCCTGCTCGCCCTGGCGGCCGGCTTTGTCTGTCTCGCATTTCGCTCAGGCGATGCGCTCTATAGCTCTTACGAATGGATTAGCCCGGCGCGATTTCACCAGTACGATCCGATCATCACATCAGTGGCCGCCGCGCATCGGCTCGATCCGATGTTGGTCAAAGCGGTGATCTGGCGGGAAAGCCGATTCGATAGCAAGAAATATGGAACTGCCGGCGAGCGCGGTTTGATGCAAGTGAGCGCGAAGGCGGCGACCGAATGGGCGCGCGAAAACAAAGTCGAGAATTTCCAATTGGATAATCTGTTCGAGCCGAAAACAAATCTTGAAGCCGGTTCCTGGTATTTGCATCGCGCGACGGAGCGTTGGCAGAATGAGCAGGACCCACTGCCGTTCGCGCTGGCTGAGTACAATGCCGGGCCAAGTCGAGCGCAGCGCTGGGTTGGAGCGGAAGGTGTCACGGCGAATCAGTTTCTCGACAACATCGATTTCCCGGCCACGCGCAGCTACGTGCAGTCGATTCTGAAACGTTACGCGTTTTACAAAAAGCGCGGCCGAATGTGAGCCGCTCGTCAGGCGAAATCGGCCGCAATCTTTGCGCTCAATTGCGTGATGTTATCGATCTCGAGCGGCAACTCCACGCCCCTTTGATTTAGCGCTTCGATCACGATTTCGGTCGGAATGTTTCCAACCAGGGTGTCCTGGGCGAATGGGCAACCACCGAGTCCGCCAATCGCGGAATCGAATCGCCGGCAACCAGCATCGTAGGCCGCGATAATTTTTGCGGCGGCCTCAGCCCGCGTGCTGTGTAAATGCACGCCGAGTTCGCACCGATCAACGGAGTTCATTGTCGCGGTCACAATTCGCCGGATCAACGTCTGGTCCGCGATTCCGATGGTGTCCGCCAGAGAGATGGATTGGATACCGAGCTCAACGATTCTTCCGATCGCCGCGTTGATTTCGTTTTCGTTCCACAGATCCCCGTATGGGTTTCCAAATGCCATCGAGAGATAAACCACCAAATCGACGTCCGCATGGTCGGCGCGGCGCTTGATTGTTTTCAATGTTTCGAAATTTTCTTCTAATGATTGATTTTGATTTCTCCGAAGAAACGTCGGTGAAATCGAGCACGGATAGCCGATGGTTGTCACTCGCTTCGTGGCGATCGCCCGTTCGGCGCCTTTCTCGTTAACGACGATCCCGATAATCTCAACGCCTCCCGGAGTCTCGAGTTGAGCAAGAACCTCTTCGCTGTCAGCCATTTGCGGAACTGCTTTCGGCGAGACAAAACTCACCGCGTCAATATGTTTGAAGCCGGCGGCGATCAGGGCGCGCAGGTATTCAACCTTGAGTGGAGTTGGAATCTGTCGCGGCAAGCCTTGCCAGGCGTCACGCGGACATTCGATTAACTTTGCCGGTTCGTTCGCCATCATCGGATTCTTTGGTAACGGTTCAGGGGAATGACGAAATCACAAATCGCCGACGTTTTGGAGGAAATCGCGACTCTGCTCGAGCTCAAGGACGAAAATCCGTTCAAGATTCGAGCCTACGCCAACGCCGCGCGTTCGCTCGAGACTTTTGGCGGAAATTTGTCCGATCTTCAGGACGAAGAAGCGCTCGGAAAAATCCCCGGCATCGGTAAGGCGATTGCGGCGAAGATCAAAGAACTGGCCGGCACCGGAAAGCTGAATTACCTCGAAGAGCTGCGTTCTGAATTTCCGGCCGCGATCCTGGAATTATTTTCAATCTCCGGACTCGGGGCCAAAAAGATCAAGGCTCTCTACGAAAATCTGAAGATCAGTTCGATCGAGGAGCTGCGCGAAGCCTGCGAATCGGGAAAAGTGGCGGAGCTGCCCGGGTTTGGAGAAACCACCCAAACAAGAATTTGCGCCGCGATCGAACAACGGGCGAAACATTCCGGCTACTTCCAATTTGGCCAGGTCGCAGGCGATACGGAATTGCTTCGACGCGATCTGGCCGCGCATCCCGACGCGCTGCAGGTTGATGTCGCCGGAA
>Ga0307474_10001468_pt1 | contig 17163 bp, 16 predicted proteins | sample atmos_gasesECM1C_2_FD_203312 | JGI IMG/M metagenome (GOLD analysis project Ga0307474, IMG submission 203312) | Hardwood forest soil microbial communities from Morgan-Monroe State Forest, Indiana, United States - atmos_gasesECM1C_05 | ecosystem: Environmental > Terrestrial > Soil > Temperate... | reverse complement strand
CGACACCCGTCGTCGGGCCGTTGCTGTGGCTCCTGGGCCAGTTCGTAGTCCTGATCGGCGTGACACTGTCGCTTATCCTGACGCCGCTGCTCTGGGTGCGCGATCAGATTCTGGCCTCGGGCCGCCCGGTCTGGATCGATTTTGCTTTGACCGCGATTATCGTCTCGGTGCTGCTGTTCCTGCTTTCCGGCGGGGTGCGCACCGGATGGCGGACACTGGTCACCTGCCTGGCAAGCTTTGCCGGCATCGCTATCGTGATCGCGGTGATGGGCCTCGACCGCGGTGGTTTGCCGATCGTCGACACGCGGCTCTGGGGCGGATTGTTGATAACATTGGTGGTGTCGGTGACCGGCATCGTCACCTCGATGCCGATCGGCATTGCGCTCGCGCTCGGCCGACGCTCGACCATTCCGTTGATCCGGCTATTCTCGATCGCTTTCATCGAATTCTGGCGCGGCGTGCCGCTGATCACGGTGCTGTTTTTCGCAACCTACATGCTGCCGCTGTTCCTGCCAGGCAATCTCACCATCGACGGCTTGGTGCGAGCGCTGATCGGCATCTCGCTGTTCACCGGCGCCTACCAGGCCGAGGTGATCCGCGGCGGCCTCGCGGCGATCCCGCGCGGGCAGGGCGAGGCGGCAAGCGCGCTGGGGCTGTCCTGGTGGAAGACCACCGCGCTGGTCGTGATGCCGCAGGCGCTCCGCCACGTCATTCCGGGCCTCGTCAACAGCTTCATCTCGTTGTTCAAGGATACTTCGCTGGTGTCGATCGTGGCGCTGTTTGATCTGCTCGGGCAGCTCCGCGCCTCGTTCGCCGATCCGAACTGGGCGACGCCGACGACCGCATTCACGGGCTTCGCCTTCACCGGACTGATCTATTTCATCTTCTGCTTTGGAATGTCGCGCTACTCACTCTTTGTCGAGCACCGGCTGAATCCTTACCGGCGCAATTGAACCGAGACCGTCATGACCGAAAATCCGATCGTCAGCATCAAGGGCCTCAACAAGTGGTACGGCGACTTTCACGTGCTGCGCGACGTCAACCTCGAGGTCGGCAAGGGCGAGCGCATCGTGATCTGCGGCCCCTCAGGCTCAGGCAAGTCGACCCTGATCCGCTGCATCAATGCGCTGGAGGAATTCCAGGAAGGCGAGATCGCCGTCGACGGCATCCCGCTGGGTCCGAATTTGCGGCGCGTCGACGAGGTGCGCCGCGAGGTCGGCATGGTGTTCCAGAGTTTTAACCTGTTTCCGCACCTGACAGTGCTGGAGAACTGCACGCTGGCCCCGATCTGGGTGCGCAACATCCCGCAGAAGGACGCGGAAGTGTCGGCGATGAAATATCTGGAGCGGGTGAAGATCCCGCACCAGGCGCACAAATATCCCGGTCAGATGTCCGGCGGCCAGCAGCAGCGCGTCGCGATCGCGCGTGCGCTCACCATGAGCCCAAAGGTGATGCTGTTCGATGAGCCGACCTCGGCGCTCGACCCCGAAATGGTCAAGGAGGTGCTCGACACCATGGTCGACCTCGCGAAAGAAGGCATGACCATGCTGGTCGTCACCCACGAAATGGGCTTTGCGCGGGAGGTGGCCAACCGCGTGGTGTTCATGGACGCCGGCCAGATCATCGAGTCCAATACGCCTGCGAATTTCTTCGCCAATCCGCAGCATGCGCGCTCGAAGCTGTTTCTGAGCCAGATATTGCGGCACTAGGGCGGCATTTCCAATCGGATGACGCATCACCTCAGCACGCATTCGCAGCCGCAATACCGCAGCCTGACTCAACCGCGCCGAAAGTATCCAGCTGGAGTTCGAAAAGTGGACAGATCAATTCTGCTCGCCGCCGTCTGCGCTTCGGCGCTTGTGGTGGCTTCGGCTGCTTCCGCCAAAACCCTGGTTTTCTGCTCGGAAGGCAGCCCGGAGAACTTCTATCCCGGCGTCAACACCACCGGCACGTCGTTCGACGGCAATGAGCCGATCTACAATCGCATTGTCGAGTTCGAGCGCGGCGGCACGCAAGTGGTGCCGGGCCTCGCGGAAAAATGGACGATCTCGCCGGACGGCACCACCTATACCTTCAACCTGCGCAAGGGCGTGAAGTGGCATTCGACGTCCAAATCGTTCAAGCCGACGCGCGACTTCAATGCCGACGACGTCATATTCTCGATCGAGCGGCAGTGGAAGGAGGACAATCCGTATTTCAAGGTGACGAGTCCGAACCACTCGTATTTCGGCGACATGGGGATGCCGAAATTGTTGAAGTCCGTCGAGAAGGTCGACGATTACACCATCAAGGTGACGCTCAATCAGCCGGAGGCCCCATTTCTCGCCGACCTCGCAATGCCTTTCGCGGCCATCCAGTCGAAGGAATATGCGGATGCAATGCTGAAGGCCGGCACGCCTGAAAAGATCGACCAGGATCCGATCGGCACCGGCCCGTTCTATCTGGTGCAGTATCAGAAAGACGCCGTGATCCGGTACAAGGCATTCCCTGCATTTTGGGGCGGCAAGGCGAAGATCGACGACCTCGTCTACGCGATCACGCCGGACGCATCCGTTCGCTGGGCCAAGCTCCAGAAGGGCGAATGCGACGTGATGCCCTATCCGAACCCGGCCGACATCGAAACGATCAAGAAAGATCCGAACGTCACCGTCCTGGAACAGCCTGGCCTCAACGTCGGCTATCTGGCCTTCCAGACACAAAAGAAGCCCTTCGACGACGTGCGCGTGCGCAAGGCCATCAGCATGGCGATCGACAAGAAGGCGATCATCGACGCCGTCTATCTGTCGACCGGCATCGCGGCCAAGAATCCCATCCCGCCCTCGATGTGGTCGTATAACGACGACGTCAAGGACGACCCCTATGATCCGGCGGCGGCCAAGAAGCTTCTGGCCGACGCGGGATTTCCGAACGGTTTCGAAACCGACCTATGGGCCATGCCGGTGCAGCGCCCCTACAATCCGAACGCCAAGCGCATTGCCGAGCTGATGCAGGCCGACCTCGCCAAGATCGGCGTCAAAGCCGAAATCAAGTCATTTGAATGGGGCGAATACCGCAAGCGATTGCAGGCCGGCGAGCACCAGATGGGCATGTTCGGCTGGACCGGCGACAACGGCGATCCTGACAACTTCCTGCACACCTTGCTGGGCTGCGACTCCGCGCAATCGGCAGGTTCGAATATTGCCAAGTTCTGCTACAAGCCGTTCGACGATCTGGTCGTGAAGGCCAAGACCGTCAGCGATCAGGCCGAGCGGGCCAAGCTGTACGCGCAGGCTCAGGTGATCTTCAAGGAACAGGCTCCGTGGTTCACCATCGCGCACGCGGTGCAGTTGAAGCCTGTCAGCAAGAGAGTTGTCGACTTCAAGCTGTCGCCGTTCGGGCGCCACAACTTCTATGGCGTCGACGTCAGGGAATAGCGGAGCAGGAGAGCGGAGTGGCTTTCGCCGCTCCGCCGCTTTTTTTGCCCTTCTCCTTCCGGCGAGATGACTGAGGACGGCATGCTTCGGTTCGCTCTTACCCGATTGAGTCTCGTGGTTCCGACCTTCATCGGGATCACGCTGCTTGTGTTCGTGCTGATCCGCTTGATCCCCGGCGATCCCATCGAGACCATGGCGGGCGAACACGGCATCGATCCGGCCCGGCTCGCGCAATTGCGCGCTGAATACGGCTTGGATCAGCCCGTGCTGGTCCAATACGGCCTCTATCTGTCGCGGATGGCGCATGGCGACCTCGGCCGCTCGATCGCTACCCATGAGCCGGTGATTTCTGAATTCCGGACGCTGTTCCCGGCAACGATCGAGCTGTCCGTGTGCGCGATCCTTTTTGCAGTGTGTCTCGGATTGCCGGCCGGCATCATCGCCGCGGTTCGCCGCAACTCGATCTTCGATCATGGCGTGATGGGGCTCTCGCTCACCGGATATTCGATGCCGATTTTCTGGTGGGGATTGTTGTTGATCCTGCTTTTTTCGGTGCAGCTTGGATGGACTCCCGTGTCGGGGCGGATCGCGGTGCAATACTTCATCGAACCAGTAACCGGCTTCCTGCTGATCGATGCGCTGCTGGACGGCGATTTCGGCGCGTTTCGCTCGGCCTTATCGCATCTCGTGCTGCCGATGATCGTGCTCGGCACCGTGCCGCTTGCCGTGATCGCCCGCATGACGCGATCCGCCATGCTGGAGGTGCTGGGAGAAGATTACATCCGCACCGCCCGCGCCAAGGGATTGCCGCGTTTCCGGGTGATCGCGATCCATGCGTTGCGCAATGCGCTGATTCCGGTGGTGACCGTGATCGGGCTGCAGGTCGGCGTCCTCTTTACGGGCGCGATCCTCACGGAGACCATCTTCTCCTGGCCCGGCGTGGGCAAATGGCTGATCGAGGGTATCAACCGCCGCGACTATCCGGTGTTGCAGGGCGGCACGCTGTTGATCGGCGCGATCGTCATGATCGTCAATCTGCTGGTCGACGTCACCTATGGGCTGATCAATCCCCGCATCCGGTACACAAGATGACCGCCGAAGTCCTCGAAAACCCCGTCGTCGTGGCGCAAGCAGGCGCTCCGCCGCATCCGCTGTTGGAATTCTGGTTCGATTTCAAGGCAAATTTCGGGGCCCTGATGGGCCTCGTCGTGATCGTGGTTCTGATTCTCCTCGCGCTTTTCGCCGATTTCGTTGCGCCGCATTCCCCGATCATCACCAACAATGCAGCCTTTCTAAAACCTCCCTTCTGGCAGCAGGGTGGATCGATCGCCTATCCGCTCGGCACCGACGCGATCGGCCGCGATATTCTTTCCCGTCTCATTCACGGCGCAAGGCTTTCGCTTCTGATCGGGATCGCGGTGGTGACGCTGTCGGTGGTCGCCGGGACGATCCTTGGGCTGGTGGCGGGTTTTTTTCGCGGCGTCATCGAGATCGCGATCATGCGGCTGATGGACATCACGTTGACGCTGCCAAGCCTTTTGCTCGCGATCGTGATCGTTGCGATCCTCGGGCCGGGGCTGATGAATGCCATGCTGGCGGTCGCGATCGTGCTCCTGCCGCACTATGTGCGGATCGCGCGCGCCGCCGTGATCAGCGAAGTCTCGAAGGATTACGTCACCGCGGCCAAAGTCGCGGGCGCCGGCCGACTCCGCTTGATGTTCAAGGAGGTGTTGCCGAACTGCACAGCGCCCCTGATCGTCCAGGCGACACTCGGTATTTCGACTGCGATTCTGGATGCGGCCGCGCTCGGCTTTCTCGGTCTCGGTGCGCAGCCGCCCTTGCCCGAATGGGGGACCATGCTGGCGGATGCGCGCGAATTTGTGCTGCGGGCCTGGTGGGTCGTCACGCTTCCGGGCTTGGCGATCCTCGTAACCGTGCTGGCCTTCAACCTTCTCGGCGACGGACTGCGTGACGCGCTCGATCCCAAGCTCAAGCGATAGCGCACGTTGAAGGGCGATCTGATGCCGCTTCTCGAGATCAAGAATCTATCGGTCGCGTTTCCATCGCAGAGCGGGACGGTGCGCGCTGTGGATGGCGTCGACATCACGCTCGAAAGAGGCGAGGTGCTGGGCATCGTCGGCGAATCCGGATCCGGCAAGAGTGTCACGATGTTGGCCTTGATGGGACTCGTGCCTTTTCCGGGGCGCGTCGAGGCCGACAAGCTGCTGTTCGAGGGGAGGGATCTGCAGACTTTGACCGATCGCGAGCGGCGCACGCTCACCGGGAAGGACGTCGCGATGATCTTCCAGGAGCCGACGACGTCGCTCAATCCGTCCTTCACGATCGGCTATCAACTGGCCGAGACATTGCACATCCACGAAGGGATGAATGGCAAGGCCGCGCGGCGGCGCGTGGTCGAACTCCTCGAGCAAGTCGGCATTCCGGCCCCGGAGAAGCGGCTGTCGGCCTATCCGCACCAGCTCTCGGGCGGCATGAACCAGCGCGTCATGATCGCGATGGCGATCGCCTGCAACCCGAAGCTCCTGATCGCCGACGAGCCGACGACGGCGCTCGATGTCACCATCCAGGCGCAGATCCTCGATCTTCTGCTATCCCTGCAACGCGATCGTGGCATGGCGCTGATCCTCATCACGCACAACATGGGCGTGGTCTCGGACACGACCGAGCGAGTCGCCGTGATGTATGCGGGCCAGATCATGGAACAGCGCCCGACGCAAAGCCTGTTCGCGTCGCCGCAGCATCCCTATACGGCCGCCTTGCTGGCGGCACGCCCGGAGGCGAGCGACGGCGGACGGCTCTCCACCATTCCGGGCGTGGTGCCCGGCGCTTACGATCGGCCGCGGGGGTGCCTGTTTAATCCGCGTTGCACCTATGCAACGCCGCTGGCCGACAAGGTGCGACCCGATCTGCGCCCCTGGATGGACGGCCTGATTCGTTGTCATTATCCGCTCGGCGATCCGACACGGGATGAGCGCATCGCGGCCGATCGGGGAGGCGCCGGCGGGGCGTCGATCCCAAAGCGCGAGACCGTGTCATGACGGCGCTTGTCACCGCTACCGATCTCGAGCGCAGTTACGAGATCAAGCAGGGCTGGTTCCGCGCCCGAGCGCATCTGCAGGCCGTGGGCGGAGTATCGTTCGCGCTTGAAGCCGGCAAGACCCTGGCGGTCGTCGGCGAATCCGGTTGCGGCAAGTCGACGCTCGCAAGGCTCGTGACGCTCATCGAGAAGCCGAGCGCCGGCACGCTGATGCTCGATGGGGTGGATGCGGTCAATCCTTCGGCGAGCGCCGCACAGACGTTGCGCCGGGCCGTGCAGATCGTGTTTCAAAACCCCTATGGTTCGCTCAACCCGCGCAAGCGCGTCGGCGCCATACTGGAAGAGCCGCTGATCATCAACACCAAACTCTCTAAGCAGGACCGGCGGGCGCAGGCGCTCGACATGATGACGAGGGTCGGGCTGCGGCCCGAGCAATATGGCCGCTATCCGCACATGTTCTCGGGCGGCCAGCGTCAGCGCATCGCGATCGCGCGCGCCTTGATGTTGCGGCCGAAGCTGCTGGTTGCCGACGAGCCGGTCTCCGCGCTCGACATGTCGGTGCAGGCGCAGGTTCTCAACCTCCTGGTCGATCTGCAGCGTGAGCTGGGGCTGGCTTACCTCTTCATCTCGCACGATCTCGGCGTGGTGCGTCACATCGCAAATGACGTGATGATCATGTATCTGGGAATCGCAGTAGAGCACGGACCGAAAGAGCGCATCTTTGCGAGGCCGCTGCATCCCTACGCGCGGGCCTTGCTTGACGCGACGCCGGGCCTTGGCCGCAAACGCCAGCGGATCGTGCCGAAAGGCGAGGTGCCTTCGCCGCTCGATCCGCCGAAGGGCTGCGTCTTCTCGACTCGCTGTCCCCATGTGACAGACCTCTGCCGCGCGGAGCGTCCACCCTTGCGGCCACTCGACGGCCGCCTCGTCGCCTGTCATTACGCCGAGCGTTTCCTGGAAGGCCAGGCGGCTTAACGATCGGCCTGAAGCCAGCCTTGCGAACCGTGATCTCGTAGGGCGCGGCCCACGAACTCAGAATGTAGATGGGGTAGAGCGAAGCGAAACCCATCAATCTCGCACGCGGCTAGAGCGATGGGTTTCGTTGCGCCACCCATCCTACGCGTCTCTCCGCAAGGCGATCGATCCTGTACGTCTTACTCGAACGGCACGTCGATCTTCGTGCGCCTCTCCAGCCATTCCGGCACCGGCAGCTTCTTCGAGCGCATGAACTCCGGATTGAACAGTTTCGACTGATAGCGATTGCCAGTGTCGGCGAGGATGGTCACGATGGTGTGGCCAGGGCCGAGCTGGCGGGCGAGGCGGATCGCGCCGGCGACGTTGATGCCGGTCGAGCCGCCCAAGCAAAGCCCCTCATGCTCGGCAAGCTCGAAGATCAGCTTGACCGCTTCCTCGTCGGGAATGAGATAGGCCTCGTCGATCTTGCCGGCGCTTTCGATCACCGGCGTCACGCGGCCGAGCCCGATGCCTTCGGTGATCGATCCTCCCGGCGAGGTCTTGATCTCGCCATGCTTGAAATACTCATACATGGCCGCGCCATGTGGGTCGGCGCAGCCGATCATGATGTTCTTGTTCTGCTCCTTCAGATAGCGGCTGATGCCGGCGAGCGTGCCGCCGGTGCCGACCGAGCAGATGAAGCCGTCGATCTTGCCATCGGTCTGCTGCCAGATCTCGGGTCCGGTCGATTCGTAATGGGCCTTGGCATTGTCGAGATTGTTCCACTGATCGGCGAACAGCACGCCATTGGGCTCGGTCTTGCGCAATTGGTCGGCGAGGCGGCGACCGACATGCTGGTACTGGTTCGGATTGGCGTAAGGCAGCGCCGGCACCTCGATGAGCTCGGCGCCGGCCAGCCGCAGCATGTCCTTCTTTTCCTGGCTTTGGGTGTCCGGAATAACGATCACCGTACGGTAACCGCGCGCGCTTGCCACCAGCGCCAGGCCAATGCCGGTATTGCCGGCGGTACTCTCCACCACAAGCCCGCCGGGCTTGAGCTCGCCGCGCTTCTCGGCTTCCAGGATCATCCATTTGCCGGCGCGGTCCTTCACGGACTGGCCCGGGTTCATGAATTCGGCCTTGCCGAGAATCGTGCAGCCGGTCGCTTCGGAAGCGCGCTTGAGCTCGATGAGGGGGGTGTTGCCGATCGCCTCGACGACGTCTTTGTTGAAGGTCATGTGCCGGAAATGCCCGTCGTTTCCTCAGAGGTCCAACACACGTAATAGGGCGGGAAGCGGCTGCAAGCCAGCTGATTCATCGCTGCTTTGCGAAGACAACCTGCCGGACATCGATGTTGCCGGACAGGAAACCGGCCTCGCAATAGGCGAGGTAATACTCCCACAGCCTGCGGAAGCGGTCGTCGAAGCCGAGCGGCTTCAGGTTGGGCCAAGCCGCACGGAAATTGTTCCGCCAGGTCGCCAGTGTCTTGGCATAATCTTGCCCGAAAATGCGCTCGCGAATGACGGGAATGCCAAACCGGTCGCCAAGCGTTTTCAGGACCTGCGGCGAGGGCAGCATGCCGCCCGGAAACACGTAGCGCTGGATGAAATCGACCTCGCGCCGGTAGGACTGGAACATGCTGTCCTGGATTGTGATGGCCTGGATGCCAACGAGCCCTGATGGCTTGAGGCGGTCGGATACTTGCGAGAAATATTTCGGCCAGAATTGCTCGCCGACCGCTTCGATCATTTCGATGGAGGCGATGCGGTCGTACTGATCGCGTTCGTCGCGATAGTCCTGCAGCTTGATCTCGACCTTCTCGGCAAGGCCCGCCTCGTGAATGCGCTTTTGCGCAAAATCGCGCTGCTCCTTGCTGATGGTGAGTCCCACGACCTTCGCGCCAAAGGTCTTGGCGACATATTCGGCAAAACCGCCCCATCCGCAGCCGATCTCCAGGAGCTTCTGCCCTGGCCGCACATCAATGGCTTCGGCAAGCCTGCGGTATTTATTCTTCTGCGCCGAGGTGAGATCGCCTGCGTCATCCTCGAACAGCGCCGATGAGTAGGTCATGCTCGAATCTAGCCATGCCGAGTAGAAGGCGTTGCCGATGTCGTAGTGCGCGTAGATATTTCGCTTGGCCTGACGCTTGGTGTTGCGGTTGAACCAGTGCCGGACCATCTGCACGATGCGAATCAGCGGCTTGTCGGCCAGCATGGCCTGGATCAGGTCGTGATTGACGCAGAACAGGTAGAGAAATTGCGTGAGGTCCGGCGTATCCCAATCGCGGTTGAGATAGGCTTCCGCAATGCCAATGTCGCCGCCGTTCACGAGCCGCGTGGCAAAGCCGTAATTGTAGACCGTCATCGCCGCCGCCGGCCCCGGCTCTAGCCCGCCCATTCGCAGGATACGACCGTCGGGCAGGGTGATATCGAGCGTGCCGCGCTTTATTCGCGCGGCAAAGCCAAGCGCGAGGCGCACCAGCCGCGGCAGGCCGGCAAGCTTTTCATGCAGATTGTCAGGGGTGACCGAAATGACGTCGGGCATAGAGTCCACCACTCCATGTGGCTCTGTGTCCAAATATACGCGTCAGGGGTCGAGCCTCTCTCGACCTTGGCAGGACCAGAGCGCGCCCCCGGCGAGCGGTCGGCGCAGCTTTAGATTAGCCTTGGTTCCGACCTGCGCCAAGGCTGTATCCGGCATGCCGCATAGGTTGTCGCAGCGCCCCACGATCCGCGCACCCTTGAGCCACAGGCGTAGGCCTCCCGGCAGCACGGCCGCCGGTCAAGTCGATGTCGTGTGCCTGCCCGCAGGCTTGGGCGTATGCGCGGGGACGAACCGTCGCGCGGGCCATGGTCGGCCTCGTGGAAGCTGCAGGCGCCGGCGCGGTTGACGCCGAACAGGCGCGACTGCCGGTCGGCTTCATCGAGTCGGTCGAGGTCGATGAAGGAGACTCATGACGCAATATCTGAAGCGATGGCCGAATGGCTTCAGCCGCGCGTGCATGATCTTGCCGACATAGAGCGCCCGCCGCGCCGTGCGCGTTGCGGATCCAATAGGTGACGGGGGCATCGTTGAGGGCGTGGTCCTGACGAGGCCAGGGCAGGAAATTCCAGGGGGCACAGGCGGGCCGTTTCGGCATCGTGTTGAAGCCCCCGGCCCGCTGGCGTATAGGCGGCCCCATGTCAAATCCAGGCTCAACTCCAGCCTCAAGCCCAGCGGAAGTCGCGGCAAGCGCGGGCGTGGTTGCGGACTGCCCGCGCTGCCAGAAGCCGTTGCCGCTCTGCATCTGTGACAGCGTCACCCCCGTTCAGAGCCGGCTCTCGCTTCTGATCCTGCAGCACCCGCAGGAGCAGGACCGGGCACTTGGCACAGCGCGGCTGACCGCGCTGCATTTTGCGAATGCGGTCGTGAAAGTCGGCCTGTCCTGGCCGAGCCTTGCCAAGGCGCTTGGCCGGCCGGTTGCCGACCCCTCGCGCTGGGCGGTGCTCTATCTCGGCTCGGCAAAAGCGGCCGCGCTCGATCCCGGCAAGGAGGTGGTCGCGCTCAACCGCAAAGGCGAGGTGGCCGAGAGCCAGCGGGCGATCCTGGAGCGCATCGAAGGTGTGGTGCTGCTCGACGGCACCTGGAGCCAGGCCAAGGCACTGTGGTGGCGCAATCCATGGATGCTCAAATGCCAACGCGTGATCCTCGGGCCGAAGCTTCCCTCGGCCTATGGCGAACTCCGTCGCGAGCCGCGCCGTGACGGGCTGTCGACGCTGGAGGCAGCCGCCACGCTGATGGCCGCGCTGGAGAAGCGGGCGGAGATCGCGACCACGCTGGAAGCTGCTTTTGGGCGGATGCTCGCCCGCTTTCGCGAGGTGCAGCGCGCAAATCCGGAGCTTGCTCCCCGGCCAAAGCCGCGGCGACAGCGTGATTTCCGGCGACGCCGGAAGGCCTAGGGTTTACTGTTCGAAGACCGCGCGGCAGGCCTCGCTCAGATTGGCCTTCTGGCGCCGCAGGCACGCGGTGATGGCGCGGACATCGGGAATTTCCCCGGCGCACAGCCGATAGACGTCAGGTGTGCAGGCCCGGCGTTGTTCCGGCGTACCGAGGGCAAAAGCGTAACTTGCCGAGGCCAGCGTCAGCAGCAATCCGAGCGCCGCTGCGAGAGGCCGCAAGGAAATTCGAACCGGTTTTTCGTCCATGGCTGCAATCCCCTTTGCTCCTGCTGATGTTCGGAAGTAAGGTCATCGGTGACAGGGTCGATTACCGGAAACATTTCCGGTAAAATGTGATTTTTCTCACACTTTCCGCCTGATGCGATCGACTAGGGTTCGTGCCGGGAACAGCAGGACATTATTAACCAGGGCGGCTCCGGCCGCCGGATCGTTACAATTTGAGCGATCCGCTCAATTCGGAAACAAAAGAGTCTTGCGACTTTGCGCCACCAGAGAGTGGGGGAGAGCGCAAATGAGCGAAGCAGAATTTGATCGATTGTTGGAAGTGGTCCGGGACGCCATGGCGCCGGATCACGGGGAGGAAAAAATGTTCGCTCTTCTCGCTCAATTGCCGCTATTTCGCTCGCCCCTGAAGCGGAAGGCCGCCAACGACAATGGGAAGGTCTGGCCGCTGATCCCATTCCCGGAGGGCTGGTACGCGGCTTGTTGACTTCCGCTAAGGGCGGCCACGTCGCGCAATTAGGGCCGTTTTCCGCAGCATCTCCACAAGCTCTGGCCTTGGATTTCTCGCGCGATCGTAAGGACTTGCTGCCAGCAATTCACAGGCACCGGAAAGGCTTTCCACAGGCTCCGGCTTGCGTTCGAACAGATGGAGTGCGCCGAGAGTGGCAAACCTGCGAAGAGCGCATCTTGGGCGGTTGCCTAACCCCTCGATCGCCTGTATCTAGGCGCGCGCTATGGGGCCACGTGGCGGAGTGGTTACGCAGCGGTCTGCAAAACCGTTTACACCAGTTCAATTCTGGTCGTGGCCTCCAGCAATCTCAATGACTTAGATTGGTCTTATCGGCCTTAAAATCCTCGTCAGCGAAGCGTGAGCAATGGGTGCGGTGCAACCCCACTGAGGTTGATCGCAGCCGGTTTCCTCAATTTCCTTTGAACGGTTGCTTGAGGGTGATTCTTGCAGGCGCTTCTTCTGCGAGAGGCGACTCGCCTTTGAGTTTTGGAGGGCCGGCGCCGATCGCAACGGGAGCGCAACCCGGCTAAGGTCGTCGACACATCGCCGAGGGTCGTGGCGCAAAGCGAGAACCGCACTATGGTCCGCCGGATCCGACCGGTGGGCTTTCCGCTGGGGTAGTCGCCGTTGAGTGTGATCGACGGTTGCGCGCACTATGCTCGTTCATGGCTCTCACCGCCTGATTTTCGTCGGCGCAAGAGGCAATGCATTTCCGATCGGCAAACACGAGCCAATGATGAAGATCGACTTCCCTGATGACGTACTCGGTCATTTGCGAGCGTCCCGCCAGTGAGCTGGCTACATCTTACGCCGGCAACGTTGCTGGTCCATTAACCCTAATCCGAAGGCACCCGCGACCCATCAAATGGCGGCTAGCTCCACCTGGCGAGGCGAGACGGCTGAAGCGCTAACGGGATTGTAACCACGTCGACGGCATCTTGAGGTGTCGCGGGCTTGTTACGCGTACCGCGATTGAAAACGCATGAAACTCCCGCCGACGCTGCAACGCGCCGGCGGGTTTTCTATGTGCTGCGGGGCGAGAGATAAAGGCGACAGTGTTGCAGCGGCGCTATTCCCGCCGGGCCGCATTTTTGCCATGCTTGATTCCAGCCGGTCGTAATTGACCAGCGGGACTGGCTAGGCTCGGCACACGTTCGGCGGGGGCTGTGTGCCGAGCCGCCGATGCTCGCGGTTCGGCACCGATATGTTTCGGTTTGGCTGGGGGCAAGCAGAGAAGCTTCAGCACGAGAACAAGCAAAGGTGCGGAGCTTCGATCCTGCGCTTTCTGCTTGCAATGCGCCTACACGCTCCATAGCCCGCAAAAAGAGGGCTGACCGCTCTTCCTAAGCCCGTCCAGAGGCCCCGCGGGCGCCACGGCGATTGCCGCCTTTTTGACAGTCTTGGCGATCACAAGCTCGCCACCGGACGCAGGCTGGCAATGGCCACTATCTGTTCGAGAAGAGGGAGAGCGATTTGTTGCGACAAGGGATGATTAAGGGATGGGTCTAGAGTCGAACGGAACGTTGCTGCGGAAAGTCGGGCGCTGTCTGCTTGCCCTTGGTGTCGTCGCCGCTCTGACGGGCGCGGCCGCCCGCGCAGAAAATCTCGACCAGGGCAAATCGGGAGCGAGGTTATTCGCCGATAGTTGCGTGACATGTCATCGCAGCGCACGCGCTCTCGCCAAGGGTCGCTTCAAGCTCACGCTCTATCTGTTCTTGCAACAGCATTACGTAAGCAATTCGAGCGCAGCCTGGGAGCTGGCGTCCTATCTGGAGTCCGTCGACAGCGCAGCGCCACGCGATCGCCGAGCAGCCGCGGCGAAACCGTCGCCCTCCGCGACCGACGCATCAGGGCCTTCGCTGCGTCCGCCCATGCCGGTGCCGAAACGTTAGAGAGACGAGGCCGAAAACGTCACGGCGGCCCGGCGCCCGCCGGCCGAGGCGGCGAAAGAGCCGGTCAGGAGCCTTCGCGACCTTTCCTGAATCAGCTGCGCCGTTCTGAGGATCTCGGTAAACTCAATGGCTTATGCGGATACCTTCGGGCGCCGCAAGATCGGCTTGCGGGACAGCAGGGGCCCACTTTTGGCTTGGATCGCTAGATCCCGAGCACCCAGACCGCGACGATGGTTGCGATCACGGCGATCCCGCTGATCGTCCAGCCCGTCACATAGGCCGCGCCATCAGGCGTCGGCCGCTCGACCATGGTGTCGCGCCAATGGTTCATGACAGCCTCCAGGAGAGTTTTTCTCTCTCTGCAAGCTAAGTCGGGTAGAGCGGAAGAAAGGTTCAAACAGCGCTTGCCGTGCCGCCGATAGATCACGGGACATCGTGCCGAGCGCCCGAGCCGGCTCGGTTCCACCATGATGCCGGCGCATTGCTGCAAAATCTCCTCGGCGCGGTCACGTTTTCGCACCGCCCGCCTGCGACTTTTTGAGTCGAGGGTTACGAGTTGGGCGGGAGTATACCCAAATGACCGATCTTCGCGCGAAAGCCGAGAAATACGAGCGCAAGGCTGCCGAGTGCCAGGAATCCGCGCAGCGTGCAGCCGACGGCCCCCAGAAGGCGCTCTATGAGGTGCTGGCCGGTTACTACGGTGGACTTGCGACCGATTTTCGACACGTCCTTGCGAAACAAGCGGCGGCGTAGCCGATTTCTGTCAACCCAGCTTTCCTGGGTAAGCGCGCTTTCGTCGAAAGGCGCGTCGATACGGGTAGCCTATCGTTGATGTTTTAATTAGATTGTGACGATCGCGGCATGAGCAGCGACGCGAAGATTGACTACCAGCGCGAAGCGATGGCGGCGATGAAGATGGCCATCGCTGCCAGCGGCTTCGAGCGCGTGAAATGGGTACGTGTTGCCCAGGCCTGGCAAGACATGGGACGCTGGGTGGAACGCCGGGATAGGCTGACGTCGAACGCGCCCATTGTTGCGGCGGAGCAAGACTAGGTAGCCCGGACGCGACGCTTCAAGCTTCCGTCGGAATGAAAGCGGCCGGTGCCACACTCGACGTGGACTGAATACAGCGCGTCGAGCCTGTTGGTCTTGAAGATCGCTTCGCAGACTGCCCGGCGCTCGGCCGCAGTCCTCGCGCGCCGCTTTTCGAAGCCAGGCGCGCGAAGATCGCATCCCGCGGTGCGCGCGTGGTCCAGGCGCCGCTTACGGCCGCGCCCTTGAGCGACATGGTCTGATAGTCGCCGCCAGGCCGGCCTGCCGGCGGGCTTCTTTTATTCGTCGTCCTCCGCCCCCTCTGTCTCTTCTTCAAACTCTTCGAGCTGTGCTTCCTCCAACTCTTCGATAGCGATGTCGATCACTTCGATCGCCTGCTGAACCTCGACGAGTCCCTTGACGGTGGTTTCAGTCTCTCCGCGCTTGTAACCGGCCGCGATTGTCTTGGCCAAGTTGTGGCGCATCTCGGTGAGAACCCTGCGCGCGCTTGTCAAACCCTCGAGATCGTCATCGGCCATTACGTTCCTCCCTCAATTCTCGCTGGAGTTAGCAACGGCTTGTGTCGCGGGTGTGTCGCATTGGAAGCGCGAGCGGATTTCCTCGATTTGATTCCCCCAAAATTGTTATGCCGGCGGGATCCACTCAGAAGAAGTGCCTAAATCACATCCAGACATCATCATGAGAAGCGAGAACATCAACCCGGCCCCGCACACGATGAGGATCGGACGGAGGCTGTCGACATCGATCTCGACGCCGGTCGCGAGAGGTATATGCCCGATCTGGTAGACCGCCTGCCCGACAAGCGAACCGAGAGGTTCGATCAGGCGTTCGGTCGGGGGCCAAGGCAAAGCGAGAGGTGATGGCTAAGAAAAGCCGACGGGCAAGAGCCTTCGCGATCGATGAAGCGGCCAGGATCGACCGTAAAGGAAGCTCCCGTGATCGATGATGCAGTGCCCCTTCACCTGGTCGTGAGTTGGGTCCGCGGCAGGCGCGGGCCTACGCTAAGCGCGGGTTGATCGAAACGGTCTCTCGCGCCACGAGCGCCATAGGACCAGAGCGATGTGCCACTGCCCGACGGGGCCAGTGCCGACAGCGCGCGGCGTCCCAGCGGCCAGTAGAAAGCGAGCATCAACCTCCGCACCCCATCGCGGCGCAAGCGCTTGCGCCGCGATGGGCGCGGTCCGGTCTCCCGGCCAAGCCGCCTTGGCCGCGCCATCTGGGGATAGTGGCCCTGTCATCTCGTTCCCCCGGACTAGGGGTCTAAGGTATTCTTTGAGACGTGCCGCGTTGGCGAGTTTTAAAAATGCGACTGACGTTCCTTACCGTTTGCATGATCATGCTCTACAACGGGTTTCCGGGAGCTGCGCGCGCTCAGGATAATCCTTGTCAGGATTATCCGTGGTGTATGGAGACCCTCGAACGTCGAACCGACTGTAGCTTTACCACCTACGAGCAATGCAAGTGGACCGCGTCCGGCATCGGTGGCTGCTTTCGAAATCACCGCACATTGTGGTGCGGTGACGGGGCAACGCCGTCACCATCATCGACGCGCCATCCTCCGAGAGCACTTCATCGAACGATCCGGTAGTGCTTCGCCGGCTTCTTTTGCAGTGCGGGCCTCTCGGATGCCTTACTTGCCTGCGGGGCAACGCCTGATCCGCTTCTGGATGCGTGTCTGTTTATGTGGAGGCTTTCGGACGCCGACCGCCGAATGTGCGGCGCTGTCTCTCAAGCGGCCGGCATCCGCACAACAGCGGAAGTGAGCAAATAAACCGAGCCTGGAGTGATTTCAGAGCTTCTGCGAAATACCTACGTAAAAGCCTCGCCGCGCTCCGAATTGCGGTGCGAACACACCGATGCCGCTGCCGTCACGAATTTCGTAAATCTTGTCGAACAGATTGACGATATCGAAGCGCACCGTCAGCGGCTTGCCGGCTGCCCCGGCTGCGAACTCATGCACGATTCCGAGATTGGCCGTCGTGTAGGGTTGGTTGAATGTGGAGTTGGCAAAGCCGGAAGGCAGACCACTGCCATACCTCATATCAACCGTGAACAGGGTTTTGTCCCAACGGTAGGCTGCGCCAGCGGACCCCGTCAGCATCTGCATGTCGTCCGTATAGTG
>Ga0307474_10001467_pt1 | contig 17178 bp, 10 predicted proteins | sample atmos_gasesECM1C_2_FD_203312 | JGI IMG/M metagenome (GOLD analysis project Ga0307474, IMG submission 203312) | Hardwood forest soil microbial communities from Morgan-Monroe State Forest, Indiana, United States - atmos_gasesECM1C_05 | ecosystem: Environmental > Terrestrial > Soil > Temperate... | reverse complement strand
CCATAAATTTATTTGTATCTCGTGGCGATTTGGGACAAATTGAAGTCCGGATCGAATGGCGCGCCTCCCAGCCGCTTCGTCGTATTTTCGCTCCGCGCCTACTTCGCAGAACCAGGCCCAACTCTTCGGAACAGGAGTTTCTGATGAAGACTTTCAAAGCTATTTGTCTGGCGGCCCTCTTTTCGGTCGTGACCTCCTTCGCGGCTCACGCTCAAACCATTCTGGTGGACGACAACAAAGCCAATTGCCCCACCGCGACCTTCTCGGCGATTCAGCCGGCGATTGATTCGGCCAGCCCCGGCGAAACCGTCCGCGTGTGCAAAGGCGTGTATCACGAGCAGCTCATTATTTCGAAATCGATCAGCGTCCTGGGCGATCCGGGTGCGGAATTGGTTCCCACCGCTATGACCGCCAACGCCACCGGTGCAAGTGTGGCCGATTCGATCGCCGCGGCCATCGTGGTGAAAAATACCACTGGCGCGATTGTCGGCGGGTTCTATATCGACGGATCCAGCAACGGGATCACCGAGTGTTCTCCGCGCTTGATCGGCATTCTGGTGCAGGATGCTTCGGCGACCATCCGGAATAATGCGGTGCGCCATTTCCGTCTGGGCTCCACGCTGCCCGGATGCCAGAGCGGCAACGGCATCGAAGTCGAAACCACTTCCGGCGCCTCTTCCGTTGTCCTCTTGCGTTCCAATAGCGTCGATGATTACCAGAAAAACGGAATCACCGCGAATGAGACCGGCTCGAACGTCACCATCCGGTCGAATTTCGTCTCAGGAATTGGGCCCACCACCGGCGCGGCGCAAAACGGAATTCAGATTGGTTTCGGCGCGACCGGCATGATCGACTCCAATACCGTGGCGAACAACGTATGGTCGCCCTGCGTCTCGGTTTCTGACTGCACTGCCACTGGCACCGGCATTCTGATCTTTGACTCCAACAATATTCGTGTGCTGCAGAATAACGTGGGCACGAATCAGGTGGGCATCTTCACCAACGGCGCGAACACGGTGATCTACGGGAACAGCATTTTCAATTCGCTGGTTCTCGATGGCATAGCCATCGCTTCGAATCGTAACAAAATACTATCGAACGAAATCGCGCAGAGCGACGAGGCCGGGGTGGACGTTCAGGGCAACTTCAACGACCTCATCGCCAACGATTTTCTGGGCGCGGAGTTCGGCATTCTGATTGAGCCGGGTTCCACCAACACCCTGCGCACCCAGAACACGTTCCATGCCACGCTAACCAGCGTGCTGGACGCTTCGGCCACACCCGCAGTGGCGCTGATGGATGATGCCGCCGCAAGTGTCGCGGCGCCCAAAGCCGCGAGCGCCCCGAGCGTGCCAAAAATAAATGTAGCCCAGCGCGTTTCGCCATCACGCTAAACGCATAGGCACCACAATTGTTTAAAGACACCGAGGAGCCGGATGGAACCCATCCGACTCCTCTTGTCGTTACTTGGAGTGCGTTTCCACTTTTTCCGGAAAGAAGTAGAACAAGGTGGGGCCGAAGATCAGCGCGAACGCGAAATAGGGATGAACGTACGCCGCGGGAATGGCCAAGGTGTACAACAGCAGCGCCAGACGGTTGCGACGTTTGATCGTGCGAGCCATCGCGCGCAGCTTGGGATCGTCACCGAAGCCGCTGACCACCATACCTTGCAAGAAGTGGAACGAGATCGTGATCAGCACAAATTCGAAGGCGTAAAGGGCGGTGGTGAAAGAATTCAGCCGATTTTCAGCCAGGAAGGCGGTGAGGAAGGGAATCAGCGACACAAAAAACAGAAACACGAGATTGGTCCAGATGATCGACGGGCGCGCTCGCTCGACGTAACGCAGCAGGTGATGATGATTCACCCACACCACGCCCACCAGAATATAGCTGATCGCGTAACTCAGAAACGTCGGCCACAATTCGCGCAGAGCCTCGAACGATGCGTCGCGCGGCGGCTTCAGCTCCAGCACCATGATGGTGATGATCACCGCGATCACGCCGTCAGAAAACGCCGCCAGCCGTTCCGGTGTGGGGTCTTTTACTTCCATTGTTGAGCGGCCTGATTCATTTTCCGCCGCATCGCTTGCAGACGCCGCGCTCGTCGAGGTTCATCGCTTCGAAATATTTCACTAGGTGCGGGCGGCCAAAGAATTTCTCCGGCGCATCCGCGCGGTATCCCCACTTCAAACAAGCGGCACACTGCACCATCCATTTTCGCGTGCGTGGATGTTGTAGGTGCCATTCGGGATCGTGGGCTTGGTTTTTCATTTCCGCAAAGGCGCGTACCTGACGTTCGAGCCGCCAGTGGAGCATATATCGTAATAAAAGTTACAAAAAACTATTCGCGACCCTGCTTCCTCTAAATTTCTTGACTCTTGCCCCGCAAGGTCTATAGTCGCGCCAACCACTTCTTTGGGAGCGAGCTCTTCCCGGGTAGCCATCTGTCGCTCACCGCTCCCATTCTTGTGATTCGGTCTGCGGCTCGATCGTTCTGTGGGTCCCGCGGCATCCAACACAATTCAAATGGAAAAAAAAGAGAGGATCAAACGTGTTCAGAAAACTCGCGCTTGCGTTCAGCTTGCTCGCTCTTCCTTTGGGAATTTCGGTCACCCCCCTTTGCGCCCAATCCGCACCCGAAGTGAAAGAAAAACCGCCGATGTACAGCTACGTCAGCATCTGGAACATTCCGCGCGCGCAATGGGGCGAGATGGAAAAAGCCAACGCCGGGGATACCGACGCCATGGCCAAAGCGCTGGCCAGCGGCGCAATCGTCGCCTACGGCCACGATACGGCTCTGGTGCACACTGCCGACGGCCCGACCCACGACGAATACTGGTCGTCCATGTCCATGGCCGGCCTGCTCAGCCTGCTCGAGCAGTTCTATAAAAACGGCAGCGCCGTCAGCCCGGTTCTGGCCGCCTCGACGAAGCACTTCGATGAAATTCTGGTCAGCCGGTATTACAACTGGACTCCCGGCTCGTGCAAGGGTTGCTACACCCACGGCGGATTCTACAAATTGAAAGCCGATGCGCCGAACGACGCGGTGGATACGCTCAGCAAGAATCTGTTCGTACCACTCTTTGAAAAGTTGCTGGCTGCTGGAGCCATCAAGGAGTATGAAATCGATACCCAGGCCATTCACACCAGCGAGCCCGGCACCTTCTCCGTTTTTTACATCACGCCGACCGCTGACGGCCTGGACAAAGTGAACGACGCGATTCGCGACACCACCAAGAACAATCCGCTGATCAGCCCGGCCATCGGCTCGATGCTGGATTCCACCGGGCATCGCGACGAGCTGACCCGGACCGACGCGACCTACAAATAGCCTCCGAATTTCGCAACGGCGCAAGCGGCCGCGGGCGGCGAAAGACCAATTCGCCGCCCGCGGTTTTTCTGCCGTCATTCTGAGCGCAATGAAGAATCTTATCCAGTAACGCGACGCCCAGTCTGACGATCGAAAGGCTCCATGTCGAGTGGACCGCGACGCGGGAGCGCGGTTGAGATCCTTCGTCGCCCAAACCGCTCCTCAGGATGACGGCCAAAGGCGGGTCTCGCCGGCATGGATGGCTCGCGGCCCGAATAAGTGTAGAATTTCTCGCGCCGCCATGTTCACCGAATACTCCGACATCCTCGACAAAATTCCGGAACCGCCGCAGTGGTGGGACGAGCATCGCGTCCCGCGTTACATCGAATTCGCGCCGCACCGCGTCGCCGATATTTACGCCGACGAAGCGGCGTTGGCGGAGATCGCCTGCTTCGGCTGCCTGACCATCTACAAACTGGCCTGTTCCAGCCTCGATTTCGAAGCGCACGAACGCACCGGTTTGCCCCTCGCCGACGCGATTCGCCGCGGCGACCTGCAACTTTGCGATCCTCCCAATCCCGGTTGCTGCCGCGACGGCCCTTCCACTGGCTGCTACAACCTGAAAATCCTGCAATATTGGTGCCGCCGCAACGATGGCCGCACTTGGACCCGCGACCCGAACCTCGAGGTCGATCTCCCCGAAAGCAAAACCTGGCGCGGCGCTCCGCAGACCTAGTCCGAAACTTTCAGGCTTCACGCGCTAACCTAGTATCTGGCGTTCCGGTTATCCAGCCTGATGCTGGACGCGGTCGCTATGTCGGTTTGCAACATAACGGCCGTTACCCGGCACTTCGTTACTAACTTTTTGCAAGGTCTGTTCGATGGCCTCGGCCGCCACATCTAGTCCTCGCGTTTTCGAAATTACCTTCTGGAAATATTTAGCCCGCTCGCGATAGCTCGGATCATGCAAAACTTTCTCAATCAACTCCCGCAGGCGGTTCGTTGTTAGGTTGTCCAGTTCTATAAATTCGCCGGTCCCATGATGTGCAATCCTGACGGCGGCGCCTGGTTGGTCGTAGGCTATGGGAATAGCCACCATGGGCACTCCCTTCGCCAGGGATTCAAGAACGGTATTCAGTCCAGCGTGCGTGATGCACAGCGCCGCACGCTTCAGCAATTCAATTTGCGGAGCAGAGCGGACCACAATCGTATTGGAAGGAATGTGACCAAGATTCTCCAGACGGATATTTTTGCCGACCGAGAGTACAACTTGCACGTCTTCCATCGGCTCAACCGCTTTCAGAATGTGTTGGTATACATCCTCCGGGCCGTTCACCAGCGTTCCCAGTGAAGCGTAAATAAGAGGTTTGCCGGTCAATTGTTCCCATGGAAAAGGGATCGGGCTTCGACCCTTATCGTCGTGGAACGGACCGGCGTAGTGAAACTGTGCCGGCCACGGGATCCCCGGAAAATCAAACTCCTTGGGTGTCTGACTTATTGCCGCGATCTTCGAAGCAGTAGCGAGAGGATTATTCCAATCGATCTGGAGCCCGGCCTTTTCGGCATAAGGTCTCGCGACTTCCTGCAAAGGGCCGAGGATCGCGCCCATTTTTTGTATGTGCTCAGCGTTTCGCTTCAGGCCTTCCGGAGAACGATCCAGCGGGGAACCGAACAGAGACGGCGGAGTTGCTCCGGAGAAATCCAGGTTCAGCACATTCCAAATGTGTACATAAGGAATGGACAAGCTTAGCGGAATAAGCTCCATGTAGAAGTGGATGGTATCGATCAACACGGCCTCAACGCCCGTCGTCGTAAGTTTTTCAGGCAAGTACTCGAAGCTCACCCGAGTGAGTTCAGGATTTAGATCCATGAGCGTATGCCGCACGACCTCAAAGCCACGCATCGTTGCCACCGAGCTATAGAACTTGTCGATGGAGCCGACCGGAAACTCTGTTTCGCCGTATGACACGAAATCGAGACCCGCAGCCCGGGCGAATGGTTCGGCGTCGGGAACACCGAAAAATACGACTTCGTGACCACGTGCTTGTAATCTGCGCGCAAGTGCGGTCATGGGGTACAAATGGCCTGAGAAGGGCATACTGATAAATCCAATTTTCATTACTTCTCCTTTTAGTTTTACGTGAGCCGCAGTTTCATGCTCGGCACTGTGTCTACTTGCTAGATCGGAATTGCTCGGTAAAAAGTTGCGATATGTCCGCCGTGAGTTTTTCCCCTTCGATACAACTTTCTTGTTGGTCAAATCTTGAGGTCTAGATTTCTCACGCATTGCATTCCGCCCGGACGCCCATGACTACGAGCGTGACGTCGTCGCGCGGCGAGCCGCCGTTGGTGAAATCTTGAACCTCGTCCAGGATGCAGCGAATCATTCCTTCGGGTTTGCTGTCGCGACACGTTCGCAGCAGATTCTCCAGCCGCCGGTGTCCCCACAGTTCGCCTTGCGCGTTTTCCGCTTCGGTGATGCCGTCGGTGTAAGCCACCACCATGTCGCCGGGTTCCAACTGAATCGCGCTCGCCACGAATTTCGATCCTTTCAGCATGCCGATGGGATTGCCGCCGGGCTTCAACCGGAAAAGTTTGCACTGGCCCTCCTGCCAGCGCACTACGATGGGCGAATTGTGCCCGGCATTCACGTAGCGCAACATTCGCGTGACGGTGTCGTACTCTGCGTAGAAGAGCGACGCGAACAGGTGATCGGGCGAAGCGGCATACACCAAGCGATCCACGTCGCCGATCAGCGCGGCCAGATCCGAATGCGCGTGTAGCGCCTGCGAGCGCAACGACGCCTGCAGGCTGGCCATCAGCAGCGCCGCGCCAATTCCTTTTCCCGAGACATCGCCGATGGCGATACCCCAGCGGTCGCCCCACAGTTGCAGAAAATCGTAGTAGTCGCCGCCGATGCTCTGCACCGGTTTGTAAAAAGTTTTGCAGCACAGTCCGGGGATCGCCAGCGTGGGTGGGAAGAACGCTTTCTGCACGTCCTTGGCGTTTTCCAGGTCCAGGCGCATGGCGCTGCGCATCCCGGTCGAGTCCGAATCCGACTTCTTGAGAAATTCCAGCATGGTTTCGACGTGGTTGCGCAGCAGCAAGCCGGCTTCGCGGCCCTGGCCCCGGTGCAGCGCGTCGACAATCGGCTGATGCGATTCCACCACTTCATGAAGTTCCTTAGCGACTTTTTCGATTGCACCGCGGATACGCAGGTCGACCGCCAGGCTGCGCCACACGCGCTGCAGCACTTCATTGCCGGACGCCAACAAAATGGTGCGGTGAAAAGCCACGTCGTGCTCGACCAGCGAATCCAGATCGCGGCGGCGAAACGCTGCGCGCATCGCGTCCACGTGCCGTTGCAATTCCACGGTGTTGCCTTTTAGCGCCTGAGCCGCGGCGCGCCCGCCCACTTCCTCCAGCGCCGCGCGAATTTCGTAGGCCTCCAGCATTTCTTTTGGCTTGGGAGAATGAAACACGGCGCGGAACCGGCCGGTCAGCGTCACCATCCCCAGCGTTTCGAAATCAGCCAGGACGTTCAGGACCGAATCACGGTCCAGTTTGTAGGTCGTTTCAAGTTCGGAAAGCTGCACCGATTGCCCCGGCCGGTAGCGGCCGTTGAAGAGTTCACGGATAAATCGGGTCCGCGCCAGCGCGTGGCCCGGTCCTTTGCTGAAAACTGCGGGGTTCACTTCGTCTCGACGATACGTTGCCAAATCCATTCACTTTCTCCTGAAATTTTTCTCCAAGGCACCGGAAATCTGTGCCCGCGGCATAGGATGCGGAATCCAGGGCATTTAGGCGTGAAGGAGGCGTTCCGTTTCCGTTGATTCTTTGTGCCGAACTCTAGGCGCGGGGCATCTACTAATGTGCTCCCCCGGCTGTACCTGTGCTGCGGCAGCTATCTCCTATGTATTCGACTGAAAAAATTGGCCTTATGGCATCGTCCCCCAGTTCGCCCGAAGTCGGCCCCAAGCTCCCTAAGACAAAATCCTTCGGACCTTTCCGCCTCGACGCCGCGAACCATACGCTTTGGCGGAACCGGGAACGGCTGTCGATCACTCCCAAGTCGTTCGACGTCTTACGCTATCTCGTTGAAAACGCGGGGCGGTTGGTCAGCCAAAACGAATTGCTCGAGGCTTTGTGGCAGGACACCTACGTAAACCCTGAAGTTTTAAGGAAGTACATCCTGGAGATCCGCAAGATTCTCGGAGATCGGGCCAGCCAACCTTTATATATCGAGACCCAGACCAAACGCGGCTACCGGTTTGTGGCTCCGGTCAGCGAAGACGACAGGGTGGTGCCTTCTTCGGAATCTCCAGACCCGGGAACCACCGGCAGCACGGCGGATCAAACAGTTTCGGCCGATAGCCAGATTCCTAACGACGCGAAATCGCGCGCCGGGTTCCCGATTCCAGCGGTTGTGGCGACAGGCATTGCGCTGATTCTGGTGCTGGCCGTTTCCGCGTATTTTTGGCGGGCGCGCGTGCGAGCCCACAATCACCCGCAAAGCGCCGCGTCCATCGCCGTGCTGCCCTTCGCTGACATGAGCCCGGATCACGATCAGGGCTATTTCGCCGACGGATTATCCGAACAGTTGATCAACAACCTGGCCAAAGCGCCCGGCCTGAAAGTGGTGGGGCGTTCTTCGGCGTTTCAGTTCAAAGGAAAAAACGAAGACGTGCGCGCCGTGGGGCAGAAGCTGGGCGTCGCCAACGTGCTGGAAGGCAGCGTCCGCAAAGATGGTGATCACGTGCGCATCACCGCGTCGCTGATCAAAGTCGACGATGGTTTTCAACTTTGGTCGGAGAGCTTCGACCCTGAAATTAACGACGTGCTCGAAACCCAGGGCGATATCGCGCGCGACGTCACCACCGCGCTGCAGGTAAAGTTGCTCAGTCCCACCGCCTCCGGAAATTACGCTGTGTCGCGGAGCACCAATCCCGAGGCTTATCAGGCCTATTTGCAGGGCCAGTATTTCGTCGCCCGCGGACAAAATAAGGACGATCTGCAGCAAGCGCTGGCTTACGCCAATCAGTCGATCAAACTCGACGCCAAATTCGCGCCGGCTTGGGCTCAGCGTTCGGGCGTGCTGCAATCCATGGCCACCGTGGTCCTGATCGAACCGGAAGATGGATATCGCCAGGCGCGCGAAAGCGCCCAAAAAGCCATCGCACTCGATCCCAATTTGCCGGCCGGCTATTTGACGCTGGGTTTGATTCAGACCAATCACGATTGGGATTGGTCCGGCGCGGCCGCGTCGTTCAATAGAGCCGCGGCGCTGGCGCCGGGCAATGCGGATGTGGCCGGGAACCAGGCGTACCTCGCGCGAAGCATGGGCCATCTGGATGAAGCCATCGAATCGTACCAGCGCGCCATCGCCACGGATCCGCTTCGCGCCAATTTTCATTTGGCGCTGGGTTACGTGTTGTATTGCGTGGGCCGCTACGATGAAGCGCTGGCCGCGCTCGATCGCGCCGAAGATTTGAACCCCAATCTTTCGTCGCTGCATTTGACCCGCGCCAAGATTTTCATGTTCCGGGATCAACCGCAGGAGGCTTTGGCCGAAGTGGAAAAAGAAACCGGCGAGTGGGAGAAATATTCAGGCCAGGCGTTGGTGTACGCGCATTTCGGGCGGCGCGCCGAATCGGATCAGGCCCTGAAGAATCTGATCGCCACGCACCAGAACGATTGTGCCTATCAGATCGCCGAAGTCTACGCCTACCGCGGCGAAACGGATCCGGCCTTCCAGTGGCTCGAACGCGCCATTCGCCAGCGCGACCCCGGCTCCGCGGAAATAAAAACAGGCCCGCTGGTGCAAGGCCTCCGCCAGGACCCCCGCTACGACCGGCAGCTGAAAGAAATAGGCCTCACCCGCTGACCCCCACCGCACTGGCTTCGCTGTCGCGTCATTCTGAGCGCAGCGAAGAGTCTCATCCTGTAACGTATCGCCCAGCTTGCCGATCGAAACGCGTATTCCAGGTCATTACGCCGGGTTCGGTGGCAGTGGAAACGGCGGCAGTGGAGGGCTGGGCCATAGAAGGTCCGCCAGCGGCGGGTACCGCGGAGCGAAAAAATAAATGGAGTACGCCGGAAAAAACACCATGGCCGGAACGTAGATCAGCGAAATGATAATCACCAGCAAGGCCAGCACGATCGCGCCCGCCAGCACCGCCAGCGCGATGGTGAAAAAATTCCAGGTCAGGCCGGCGGCCTTGCCGCCTAGCACGGCGAAAACTCCGAATCCGCCGACCGGGATCAGAATCAGCAGCGCCACCACGAACGTAATGATGCCGAAAATGAGGGCGGCCGCAATCGCCAGGACCAGTTTCATCCCGATGTACGCGGCGTAGCCGACTTTTTCCCGCTGCACACGCGTCAGCAGGCGCCGCCATCCCTCCATCGCGCCGATATTTTCGATGGCCATCTGGGGCACCACAAAATCCTTGGTCATCACCCGAATCACCGCGATCACCGCGACGATCACAAAAAACACCAGGAAAAATGCCAAGCCGGCCAGCACTAGCCCCAGGATGTGCTCGCGTGGAAACTTGAACCAGCCCAATTGCCACACCAGCAAAACCGGTATGCCGAGCAGCACCACTACGCCCGCGACGCTCACCAGCGAGAATGCCAACTGCCACCAGAAAAAACGCAGGCCGATCGCTTTCCGGCGAGTCCATCCCTCGCGGATGTGGCATTCCCGCGCGATCACGCTATCGAACAGAATGAAACGCATTACGCTGTTGATGTAAGTGAACAGCACGATGAGTCCGAACCCAATCAGCAGCACGATGGCTAGGCTGGCGGCAACCATCACCGGATGCTCGGCGATTCCCGGAGGCAGCGTCCCCAGCAAGGCCTGCGACGTGCCATGCCCACTGCTGCCGCCATTGCCGGTCGGGACACTGATATTTCCGCCGTTACATCCGCCCGAACTCATCTCGCCGGCCAGCGCGCCTACAAACGCCAGGCGCACCCACTGCCCGAAACGAAAGCGGCGGAATACCTGGCTCTTGGTGTGCTCGATGGCGGGATGAATCGCGTCCGACGCGGAACGTGGCGGCAACCTTGCACCTCACGGAGAATCTTTGCGCGGCTCAATGTAATGCAAAAAGCGAAATGCTGCGAGGGAAGCTTTGCGGCCCGGCTATGCGCGGCGCGGCATGAAGGCTTGCGCAAAAAACGCGCAAAAGGAAATTTGACCAACACCGTATTTACGGCGGGGCTAAAGCCCCGCACTTCCAAACCCTGTGAAGGTGTGGGGAATTTTCCGCGCGTATCGGCAGCAGTTACCGCCCACGCATTCTTCAGCGCGGCGAACTGGTGCGCCGGCGCAGCTCCTCAAAAAAATTCACCAAAAACGTAGCTTTCACCGTGGCTTGCTCGCCGTTGGGCAACGCGGAGGGCACTAGCGCGACGATGGTTTTGCCATCCGGCGAAATGTCGTAACTGGGGTCGCCGGTGGGCGAAATCAGTTGGTGGTCGGACCACTGGCGCGGTTTGCTGGCCACGAACGATTGGCCGTCCACCGCGTACGTGGTCAGCATGAGGCGATTGTCCAAATTGTCGAAATATAAATCTTTGCCGTTGCGCGCCCAGATCGGACTGATGCCGCCGTTCGCCGAGATTTGCCACTTTCCGCCAACGTCGCTCTTAAATGGACGCACATAGATTTGATAAGTACCCGTTTCGTCGGACGCGTACGCGACCCAGCGGCCGTCCGGCGAAATCGCCGGCATCACTTCGTTGGCCGGCGTGCCGATAAATAACTCCGGTTTGCCCGGCTTGGGATGATCCGGATCGCTCAAATCCAGCGGCAGAAAATAAATGTCGGAATTGGTCTGGGTTCCGGTGTGGTAGGCCAGGTATTTCCCGTCGGGCGAAAAGGAGCGCGGAGTCAACTGCGCTTTGGCTTCCAATAATTTTTGCGCGCCGCCCGCGCCGTCGCTGCGGATCCATTCGAGCGACTGCGTATCTCCGGACACCTGCTGATAGATGAGGTGCCGGCCGTCCGGCGCCCACACCGGATTGTAGGCCAGTTCGCCGCCAAAGGTCAGGCGAGTGAGCACATCGCTCGCAAAATCGTAAACGTAAACGTCCAGGCCGCGTGATTCGATGCCCAGCGCCAATCGCTTGCCGTCCGGCGAAAATCGCGGCGTGAAATACGGCTGGCTCTTGAAAATTTGCGTCTGCGTTTTGTTCGAGCCAGCGCCAAAGATGGGCGCGCCGCTGGGCCCGTCCCAACCGACCATGGACCACATATCCGGCGCGGCCTTGCCGCTGGCGTACAGGAACACTCCGTTCTCCGAAAAATCGAATTGTCCGGCGCCGGAACTCGACAGGCTGGCTACATCGCTCAGCACCGCCACGGGGTTGCCTTGCGGCACCAGCGAGTTCATATCGCGAACCGCACCGGTGGCGCCCGCGATGGCTTCAGCGAAAACCGAGCCACCGTGGACGTACAGCAATATGCCGTTGGAAGTTATGCGCCCGAAATACGCGCCGGTCTGCAGCACCTTGCGCGTCCCGGTTTTGATGTCGACCGCTTCGACCGACGCGTTTTCGTAATCGCTGAGGTTATCGCTGACGGTGAAAAGCGCGACTCGACCGCCCGGCAGCACTTGCGGCCAGCGATGCGTCGATTCGCCGCGGCTCAGCGTGGTCAGCTCCTGCGGCGCGGAGCTTCCGTCCGCGGCCACGCGATACAAGCCGTTGGTATTAATCAGCGATGCGACAATGACTCCGCCTTCGCCCCAGCTTGCGCCGCGTGCGTTGCGGGCCTCGGCCAGCACCACTGGCGCGCCGCCATTCACCGAAATTTTCTTCAGTTTGGTGTCGGCGAAAAATCCGACCCACTGGCCGTCAGGCGAAAAAAATGGATCGCGGCCGCCCTCGGTGCCGGCGATCGGCGTGGCCTTGGATTGATCCATCAGGCGCATGGCCAGCACTTGTTCGCCGTTTGCTCCGTGCACGGTGTAAATCAGGCGGCGGCCGTCGGGAGAAATGGCCGCAAAGGTTGAGGCGTAAAGTCGTCCGAAATCGGTGCCCAGATCGCTTTCGAAACGCATCACCGGAAGATTGGCGCTGGCGTCGGCAGCCACGTGCGACGCACGCCAGGCGGCAATCGATGCGCCGGCCGCGGCGAGGAAAAGCAATCCTGCGACTGCCCACGGCAGCCAGTTGCGCGCTGGCGCAGCGGCGTCGCGTGCACCTGCCATTGCGCCAGCGGCGAGTCCCGAAGGCGCGTGCGCGCCTTCTTCCAGCGCGATGCGCACGTCGCCAATCGCTTGCCAGCGTTTTCGCGGATCCTTGCGCAGGCAGCGCTCGACGATGAACCGCGCTGGCTCCGGCAGCGCGCGCAGGTCCGGTTCCTTGCTCAGCACCTCGACGAAAATATCGGAAACGGTTTCTCCGCTGAACAGCGGCTTGCCCACGATGATTTCGTACAGCACCACGCCGAAGGCCCAAATATCCGTGCGCTTGTCCACCACTTTGCCGCGCGCCTGCTCCGGGCTCATGTACGCGGCGGTGCCCATGATCATCCCCGCGCGCGTGGGCGAAACGCTCATCGTCGGGGAATTGCTGGGATCCACTTCCTGCTGCTCGGGGTTTGAAACCGAGGCCAGGCCGAAATCGAGAACTTTTACCACGTCATCGGAGGTAACCAGAATATTGGCCGGCTTCAAATCGCGGTGCACGATACCTTTCTCGTGCGCGGCTTCGAGCGCGGAGGCGATCTGCTGCGCGTAATTCAGCGCGGTCTCAAGCGGCAGCGGGCCCTTGATCGGCGCACCGGGAACCAGCTCCATCACCAGCGCGCGCACGCCGGCGGAGCTACCGGTGCCCCCGGCAGTCGACTCCTCCACTCCGTAAATTTGCGCAATGTTCGGATGGTTCAGCGACGCGAGCACCTTGGCTTCGCGTTCGAAACGCGCCAGGCGTTCCGGATCGCGCGCCAGCGCGTCGGGCAGAACTTTGATCGCCACCGAACGATCCAGTTTCACATCGCGCGCGCGATACACTTCGCCCATACCACCAGCGCCGAGTGGCGCCAGGATTTGGTAGGGCCCTAAATTTGTGCCGGAATTGAGTGCCATCAGTCGGTGCGGATTATACAGGCAACGGCGAGCATTTCGTGGCCTTTGACGCCGCCACATAGCGCGAAAATCCCCACCTTTCGCAACTGCGCGAAGGACGGGCCACCCGGAAATTCAGGATCAAATTCAGCGCCGGTTTCCGGTGGTTAAGGGAGGGGAATGCGGTACAGATTCCGGCGCGTGGTGGTGCGCACCAGAGCGTAGACGGACGTGTTTAGCGCCGATTCCGGATGGTCATGGATCGTTACCGCACCTTTGATGTTAGCGACATCTTTCGGATCGCCGAGTCCCGAGGCCGGCAATTCGGGCAGTTGTGAGCCGGGAGCGGCCGGCAGCACGTACGTGTCTGGATCCTCCCATTTAATTCGGATGAATATAAATTTCCCCGAAGCATCCCAAGCGATCGCGCAGTGGGCCAGGCAAAGCGTAACCGGTTCGCCGCCATCCACCGGGAACGCATTGATGCCCACGGGATGCTCCGGGTCCGACGTGTGTGAGCCAGCCGCTAACCAGCGGCCATCCGGCGATAGCCCGTGGATATCAAAAATCGTGGCAGGAGATATTTTCTGGCGGCCGCTTCCGTCGGCGTTCATCCGGTACATAAAATTCGATCCGGCTTCACGCGAGCGAAAGACCAGGCTGCCGTCAGGCCGGAAGTTCGGGGAATCGTCAATGCTCTGGGACGACAACTGCCTGGGAGAGAATAGGCGATCGGTCGAAGCGATCCAGATACTCGATTTTCCATTCTTGTCTTGGGTGGCGAAAACCACCGACTTGCCGTCCGGTGAAACCGAATAGGAGTCCATGGCGTAGCCGGGCAGCAGCCGCTGGGCATTTTCGGCGCCCAAGTCTTTTTCCCATAGCTCGCGCTTCTGAGATGAGCCGCTGGTCATCAGGAAATAGATACTCTTTCCATCCGCAGAAAAAATAGGCAGCTCGGCGCTTCCTTCGGACGAAATCTGATGGTCGCCGTCTTTATCGTGAAGCCAGACCGTGCTGTCCTGCGAGCCCACCGAAGTAACCAGCGATTTACCATCGGGTGCCATGGCCATCCCTTCTTGGGAAGTCGGCCCAAAGGTGATTTGTTCCGCTTCGCCGTCGGGAAAACGCATCCGCCAGATGTGAAATTTATCGGTGGACGCGTTGAAATACAGCCATTTTCCGTCGGGCGACCACGCGCCGGAAATGCAGGGCTTATCAACCGGGCCGATCAGTCGAGGCGGCCCGGGCTGAGCAAACGGAACCACGCGACAGGCGATCAGTTGGCCGCCGCTGCCCATTTCCACCACCAGCACGTTTTTCCCGTCCGGCGAAAGATAGGAATGATGGGCCATGCTGCGATCGCCTTCCGGCACGTACACGTCGCGGCCCTGTCCGCGCGATTCATCGGTGGTAACCAGGGCCATGTGCAAGCCCTGCTTGATCTCGGAGAAGAGCACGCGGCTACCGTCGTCGATCCAGGTTAGGGACGATGCATTCGGCAAAAAAACGCGAGGCTCGCCGCCCAGCACCGGGACTTCCCAGACTTCCCACGGCCCGGCAGTGCTATAGGCAATCCGAGTGTTGTCCGGCGAAAAAATCGGGCTCAACTTTAACGTGCTGTCGTGAGTCAACTGCACCGGCTCACCATCGGGCAGGAACTGCACATATACTTGTCCCGGACCGAAAAACGATTCGGTTCCGCGGATGAACGCCAGCATTCTTCCATCCGAAGACAGCGCGGGATAAACCGCGGAATCGGTGAAAAAAGTAAGTTGCTGCCAATCGGCGCTGGAAGGTGGCCCTGAGTGTGGCGAATGACGCCAGAGGAAAGCACCCGCCAGGGCGCCCAGCAGCAAGACGATCGGAATCGCCACGAAAAGAGCGCGCTTCCCGCGGGATGAAGTATTTCCGGCCGGCGGCACGCCGCCCTGCGCCGTGAATGTTGCAGCAGCGGCGGACGACTCGCGCGCCGCGGGCAGTGGCAGGCGCGCCGAGCTGCTGTCGCGTTTCAGCCTCTGCAATTCCGCGCGGATGTCGGAAGCGTGCTGGTAACGCAAGTCGCGGTCCTTATCCAAAGCGCGCGCGATGATGTGCTCCAGGGTCGGCGACAATTGCGGATTCAATTGCGACGGCGGCGTCGGATCGCGATTGAGAATGGAATCGAAAACCATTCCCGCCGTGTCGCCGCGAAACGGCAGCGCCCCGGTCGTCATCTGGTACAGCACCACGCCAAAAGAAAACAGATCGGTGCGCCCATCGAGCGCTTTGCCGCGCACCTGCTCCGGAGACATATACGAAACAGTTCCCACCGCCATGCCGGGGCTAGTCAGCAATTCTTCGCGAGGCGCGGTGGGTTGGGCGGAGACGCTGACCCCTGCTCCTCCGCCGGCCACTTTGGCCAGTCCAAAATCCAGAATCTTGGCATGCCCGCGTTCGGTGACGAATATATTGTCCGGTTTGATGTCGCGATGGACGATTCCCTTGGCGTGCGCCGCGTCCAGCGCGTCGGCAATCTCAATCGCCAGGCCCGGAATGGATTCCAGTTCGAGCGGGCGTCCGCCGATGGCTTGCTTCAAGGTCTGGCCATCGAGGAGTTCCATCGCCAGGTAAACGTTGCCGCCGTCTTCGCCGATATCGTAAATGGTGCAGATATTCGGATGATTCAGGGCCGACGCCGCCTGCGCTTCTCGTCGAAATCGTTCGAGGGATTGCGCATCTTTGGCTAAATCTTCAGGCAGGAATTTCAAGGCGACGAAGCGGTGTAGTCGCGTGTCCTCGGCCTTGTAAACCACGCCCATTCCGCCGGCACCGAGCTTCTCGATGATGCGGTAATGCGAGATCGTGCGGCCGAGCAGTGAACTGGAATCCACCATCCGCCAAGCATCTTAGGTTGCGCCCCGCGGGCAAGTCAACGAAGGCGGAGAAGAGCGGCTGCGCTCACGCGTTTTCACGCGTCGGCGATGTAGATCTGACCGAGCAGGTGGGTGACTGTGCCGGCGATTCTGGCCGTGGCCGCCAACGGGATCTGGACGCTGCGCCATCTTGTCGGGCCCGACGCCGAACCGCTGCTCGCCTGGCGAAAACCATGACCAACGAACAATGGATCGCGCTGAACGCCGCCGAGGATGAAACCTGGTACGCCACGCTGGAACGCGACTTCGGCTTCAGTGTGCGGCCTACTCGTTAGGAAGGTTGGGGGGTACTCGTTGCGATTACCGCGTCGCCGGCGCGTCGGAAACTTCCGCTTCGCGATAGCCGAAATAGCGGCGCTGCTTGATAACGCCGGCGATTTCTGCGGGGACCATCGCTTCCCACGACGAGTCGCAATCCTTGATCCGGCGCAGCACGTCGCGCGAAAAAATGTGCAGGAAGCTCTTGTCAAAATTGTCGAGCTGACGAATCCGGTTGCGGTCGACCAAGTAGCAATACAAATGCTGCAAATCGGCGCGCATTTTCAGGTTCTGCACGGTAGCGAGCTGGCCGGTCGCCGCATCCTGCATCGGATACACGTAAATCCGCAAATCCTTGGTGAACAGCCGGCCCATCGCTTCCAGAATCCCGCCTTCGAGCCCTGCGTAATATTCTTCCTTGAATAAATCTTCCAGGCTCATCAGGCCCATGGTCAGCGCAATCGGCGCGTGCGTGTAGCGTGCCAGATACGCCGCCAGCCGGTAATATTCGAAGTAATCCGAAATCAGCACGATTTTTCCCACCGCCGCCAGCAGATCCGCGCGCGCCAGAAAATCGGCCAAGTCGATTTTTCCGGTGGCCAGCAGGTTTTTC
>Ga0307474_10001466_pt1 | contig 17195 bp, 11 predicted proteins | sample atmos_gasesECM1C_2_FD_203312 | JGI IMG/M metagenome (GOLD analysis project Ga0307474, IMG submission 203312) | Hardwood forest soil microbial communities from Morgan-Monroe State Forest, Indiana, United States - atmos_gasesECM1C_05 | ecosystem: Environmental > Terrestrial > Soil > Temperate... | reverse complement strand
ATCAACCAGTTGAAGCGGCTTGGCGCTTCCTGTGACTGGTCACGCGAACGCTTCACGATGGATGAGGGACTGTCTCGGGCCGTCGTGAAGGTGTTTGTTGAGCTATATCGCCAGGGACTGATCTATAAAGACAAGCGGCTGGTGAACTGGGATCCCAAGCTGCTGACGGCAATTTCGGATCTCGAGGTGCAACAGATCGAGGTCAAGGGCAGCCTCTGGTACTTGCGCTATCCGCTCGAGGGAAAAGCTTTCAATCCTGACGATCCCACAACCTTCATCGTGGTCGCGACCACGAGACCCGAGACGATGCTCGGCGACACCGCGGTCGCAGTGCACCCGGATGACGAGCGTTATCGCCACCTCATCGGCAAGCGTGTGATTTTGCCGCTGGTCGGACGGAGGATTCCGATTGTGGCGGACGAATATTCCGATCCCGAGAAGGGCTCTGGCGCGGTCAAGGTAACGCCGGCGCATGATTTCAACGATTTCGAAATCGGCCGGCGGCACAACCTGCCGCAGGTTAGCGTGCTCAATCAGGAAGGCGCGCTCGCACTGGTCGGCAACGAAGACTATTTGCGCGGACTGCCGGTAGGCGCGATGCAGTTCGCGGAAGAATTCCATGGTGTCGACCGATTCGCCGCGCGCAGGCAGATCGTGGCGCGAATGGAAGATTTCGGCTTTCTGGAGAGGATCGAGCCGAACACGCATATGGTGCCGCACGGCGATCGTTCCGGCGCCGTGATCGAGCCGTACTTGACCGATCAATGGTACGTCGATGCCAAGACCCTTGCGCAGCCTGCGATCGCGGCGGTGCGCCGCGGGGCGACCACCTTCGTGCCGAAGAACTGGGAAAAAACCTATTTCGAATGGATGGAAAACATCCAGCCCTGGTGCATCTCCCGCCAGCTATGGTGGGGCCATCAGATCCCCGCATGGTACGGACCGGACGGCAAGGTGTTCGTCGCTGAAACCGAAGAAGAAGCCATTAGTCACGCCCTTGGCTACTACGTCGAGCAGGAAGTGATCACGCCGGAGCAGGGGCGGGAGATGGCACTCGATCGCAACAAGCGCGCCGGCTTCATCACCCGTGACGAGGACGTGCTCGACACCTGGTTTTCCTCAGCGCTGTGGCCGTTCTCCACGCTCGGCTGGCCCGACGACGATACCGACCTGAAGCGTTATTATCCGACCGACGTTCTCGTCACCGGCTTCGACATCATCTTCTTCTGGGTCGCCCGCATGATGATGATGGGCCTCCATTTCATGAAGGAAGTGCCGTTCCCGACGGTTTACATCCATGCGCTCGTTCGTGACGAAAAGGGCGCGAAGATGTCGAAGTCGAAAGGCAACGTCATCGATCCCCTGCACCTGATCGACGAGTTCGGCGCCGACGCCCTGCGATTTACGCTGGCCGCGATGGCGGCGCAGGGCCGTGACATCAAACTTGCAGCAAGCCGCGTCGAAGGCTACCGCAATTTTGCGACCAAGCTGTGGAACGCGTGCCGCTTTGCCGAAATGAATGCTTGCAGGGTACCGGCGGATCTCGATCCGACAAAAGCGACGCAGACATTAAATCGCTGGATCGCGCATGAGACCGCGCGTGCCGCGCGCGAGGTCACCGAGGCGATCGAAGCCTACCGTTTTAACGACGCCGCGGCCGCGATCTATCGTTTCGTCTGGAACGTCTACTGCGATTGGTACCTCGAGCTGGCCAAACCGGTTTTGATGGGCGAGGAGGGTGCCGCGAAGGCCGAGACCCGGGCGATGGTTGCATGGGCGCGCGACGAAATCCTCAAATTGCTCCACCCGTTCATGCCGTTCATCACCGAAGAGCTTTGGGGAGTGACGGCCAGGCGCGATGGCCTTTTGGCGCTGGCGCCGTGGCCGCGCATGCCGGCAACGTTCACGCCGGAGCAGCTGGCGCTGATGGCGACCACGGTCCCGAATGATCCGATGATGCCGCCGCCTCTGGTCGCGCTCGAGACGAACGAGTTCACCGACTCAGAGGCCGAGGCCGAGATCGGCTGGGTGGTCGACCTCGTGACCGCGATACGCTCCGTGCGCGCCGAAATGAACATTCCGCCGGCGACGTTGACGCCGTTGGTGCTGTCAGGTGCTTCCGTGAAGACCAGGGAGCGGGCGTCGCGCTGGAGCGACGTGGTCAAGCGGATGGCTCGGCTCGCCGACATTTCCTTCGCTGACCACCCTCCAGAAGGTTCGGTGCAGCTTTTGGTGCGCGGCGAGGTCGCGGCCCTGCCGCTGAAGGGCCTGATCGATTTTTCAGCGGAGAAAGCCCGGCTGGACAAGGAGCTGGCCAAGGCGGATGCCGACATCAAGCGGATCGACGCCAAGCTCGCCAACGAGAAATTTGTTGCCAACGCTCCGGAAGAGATCGTCGAAGAGGAAAGGGAGAAGCGGGAGGCGGCGCTGGAGCGAAGGGCAAAGATTCTCGAGGCCATGCAGCGGCTCAAGAGCGCCACTTAGAGCATGATCTGGACCGGAAGGGCCGCGTTAGCGCAAAGTGGAAACCGGTTTTCCCTCGCGACAAACGCGAAAACGCGTTTGCGCGGAGATCACGCTCAAACAAAGAGATGAGATTATGATGCGATTCCACTTAATCGCATCATAATCTGGTGAAGAACGGTGGCGCTTCGATCCTGGGAAGATTTTGTCAGGCGCTGCGAACCTTGCGATCGGCACCATCGAGATGGTCCAGCGACCCTGCCGATGGCGATACATGGGCGTGCGTCGATTCTTCACTCGACGCCGATCGCAGTGAACCGGCTTCCTTGCTGCGAGCCTGCCACAACGTTGCGCCGAGCAGAAGGTAAGCTGCCGCGGTCCATACGGCCTGCCAGTTCCGTGTGCCCTCGATGAAGATGGTATAGAGCGCAGCAGCGACGAAGAGGCCAGAAAATACCGCTTCCGCCATCGGCCGCGTTCCTGATCTCGGCCGGTTGAGCAACGTCAGCGTCGAAAATGGAATCGCTGCCATGGTAAGCGCAGCGAACGGAAGATCGCGCCAACGCGCGTCGAACACAGCGCCGAGCGCGGTCTGCGCCGCGATCACTGTGGTCACGGCCAACGCGACGCCCAGCAGCATCGTTGGAGATGACTGGATTCTGCGCTCGCGCGGGCCGATCAGCTCCACAAAAGTAGGCAGAGCGCGTCCCGACATCAGTGCCAGCGCGCACAGCACGGGTGAGGCGATGGCGGCTGCCAGCAGCGAGCCCCAGACGAGCCAGCCGCCGAAGCCAAAGCTTTCATAGAGCATCTTGTCGAAGGCGATTCCGAGCAGGATTCCGGCTGATGTCGCCGACATTGCGACCGCAATCCACGAGACCAGCCGGGGTGGCCAGGGTCTGCGTCTTGAGGTCATCCCGGCCACGGCAAATACCGAGATGACCAATACCATTCCACCGCCCATGTGCAGCTTCCACAGGGGATAATTGCTGATGGCTTCACCGGGCGGGTATTTGAGCTTGCGGTGCTCTGCATCGAACAGCCCCCAATTGCCGCCCACGGTTCCTTCCCAATACCGTTTCCACGAGGCATCGTAAGCCTCGATCAGGTTGACGTGGAAGTTTTCGCGCTTCGACAGGTCAAGAATTTCGGAGATCACACGGGCCTGATTGGTGCGCGAGGGAAGCGCTCCTTCGCGCATCCGCCCCCTGCTGGGCCAACCCGTCTCGCCGATCAGGACTTCCTTACCGGGAAAGGCAGCGGCCACGCGCTTGTGAATCGCTGCGACATGGGCGGCCGCATCCTGCGCGCGGATCGGAAAGTCCTCCCAATACGGCAGCACATGAATGGTGATGAAATCGACGGCGTCCTGGACTTCCCGATAGCGCAACCAATATTCCCAGACATCGGCATACGTCACGGGAACGTCGACGCGCGGCTTTACCGAGCGGATGAGTTCGCGAAGATCGGAGGGGGTCATGTCGCCGTGCAACAGTACTTCGTTGCCGACGATGATGGCTCTGATCGTGCCCGGATAATCCCTGGCCAGCGCGACCGCGCTGTCGACCAATTGCGCGTTCTTCAGGCGATTGTTGCCGATCCAGATTCCGAGAAAGACTTTCAGTCCGACTTTTGAGGCGACTGCAGGCACCTTGTCCAATCCGTTATCGACCGAATAAGTGCGGATACAGTCGGTTATCTTCGCCAGTTCGGCGAGATCCTCCTGAATCTGCTCCTCGCTGACGATGAGGTTAGGATTTAGCGGCGTCTGGTCGCCGCGAAATGGCGCATAGGATACGCAATCGAGCTTCGCCGCCGGATCGATCGGGGCATGGAACAGTGTGACCGGAGTGGCCAGCCACCACCAGACCACGGCAACAAGACTTAAGGATATGACAAGAAGCGCCAGTGGCGTGCGAAAGGCGATTGGTTCTGTCCTCCGGAAGGATTGTCGAATATGGTTTCGCGGTCCGCAGTTCGGCCAAAACGTGGGATGCGCGGCGCCGAGCTGCAAAAGCACAAATGCGACACCCAACGTCTGGTTTGATAGCAAATTTGTCACGGCCTCAACAAGTGAAGCAATGATGTTCAAGGGTCTCTCTCGACGTCATTTCGGCAGGCTCGCGGGTTGGTCCGCCCTTGGAATGTCGGCGAAATCCGCCGAGGCCATTGCGGCCGACCCGAGGGCAGAAAACAGGCTGCAGAACGACAGCCGTTCCACCGATTTCCCGAGCGGTTTTGTTTGGGGGACGGCCACATCGGCCTACCAGATCGAAGGGGCTGTCAACGAGGACGCGCGCGGTCCGTCGGTTTGGGATCGTTTTGCCCACACGCGCGGGACAATCCTGGACAAGAGCAACGCCGACATCGCGAACGATCACTATCATTTGTTCAAGCAAGACGTTCAGCTCATCAAGGCGCTCGGAGTGAAAGCCTATCGCTTTTCAATTGCCTGGCCTCGCGTCTTCCCGGAAGGCTCTGGTTCGCCAAACCCCAAGGGCCTCGATTTTTACCATCGGCTCATCGACGAACTGCTGGCAAACGGCATCGAGCCATTTGCGACCATGTATCATTTTGACCTGCCTCAAACGCTTCAGGATCGCTACGGCGGATGGGTGTCGCGTGATACCCCAAAGGCGTTTGCGGACTACGCCGGCTATGTCGCAGGATACTTAAGCGATCGCGTCAAGCACATCTTCACGATCAATGAGGCGCTTCGGTTCGTTTTTTTGGGATATGGGGTGGGACCCGACGCGCCAGGCCTCGGATTGTCCGGACGGGGGCTGAACCAAGTTCTGCACAACGTCGCGCTGGGCCAGGGTCTTGCGGTGCAGGCCATCCGGGCGCATGGGCATGGTGGAACCAAGGTTGGCCCGGCAGAAAACATTGTTGTTTGCATACCCGCGATCGAGACGCCGGCAAACATTCGTGCGGCGGAAATCGCAACCCGCGAATTGAATGCGGGCTATCTGACCGTGATGCTTGAAGGCAGATATACCGACGGTTTTCTGGCTTATGCCGGCAAGAACGCGCCGAAATATACCGCAGATGAACTGAAAATCATTTCGTCGCCGGTCGATTTCGTCGGGCTGAATGTCTACACGCCGAACCACTACGTCGTTGCCGCGGACAACCCGGCCGGTTTTGCGCTGTTGCCGTTTCCGGCTGCGTTTCCGAAGATGGATTCGACCTGGCTGAGGATCGGCCCCGAGGCGATGTACTGGGCACCGCGCCACGTGGCGAAGCTCTGGGACGTGAAATCGATCTACATCACCGAGAACGGCACCTCGGCGAAAGACGACCCTGCCGCGGACGGCAACGTCTACGACGTTGATCGGATCATGTACCTGCGCAACCATCTGACCCATCTGCAACGCGCAACGTCCGAGGGCATTCCGGTGCGTGGCTATTTCCTGTGGAGTCTGATGGACAATTTCGAATGGTCGGACGGATTCGAGAAACGCTTCGGCCTCTACCGAGTCGACTTCAATACACAAGCGCGCACGCCAAAACTCTCCGCATCTTTTTATCGCGAAATCATCGAACGCAATGCGGTGGTTTGACCACGCTCATCGCATAGCGAGCGGCTGCCGAACCCCGTCAGCTCGCAAACGGCTTGGAAAGGAATTTCGAGCCCTTCAGCCCATATCGCCAGGGCAAGTCGGCCGCCTTGGTGATGCCGATCCGCACGCCGAAAACGATCTGCGGCTTGGCGGTGCGCGCGAACAGCGCGAAAGGGGGCGCATCGAGCGCCAGTGCATTGTGAGCCCCCGTGATCCCTAGCGCTTCCGTCAGCTTGCCGGGGCCGGAGCACAGCGTTCGCTCGTCGGTCAGATGTCGCCGGCGCCGCATCGCCGACAGCCCGCGGGTCGGCTCCAGCGCCCGGATCAGGACTGCGCTTGCGGAGCCCTGTTTTTCGCAGACGAAATTGACGCACCAGTGAATGCCGTAGGAGCGGTAGACGTAGGCGAAGCCGGGCGGACCGAACATGACGGCGTTTCGCGCCGTCGGTCCGCGGAAGGAATGAGCCGCCGGATCGGTGTGGTGATAGGCCTCGACCTCGACGATGATGCCGCCGATGCCGTTCACGAGCAGGGTGGCACCGATCAGGTCGGGCGCGACCTCGTGCACGCTGCGCGCGAAGAAGGCGCGTTTGAGCAATTTGCCGGGTTTTGGGAGATTTGCAGCGGGATTTTGGACCATTCAGACGGTATGCTAAAACCGAATGCCCAGCGTTGCGAGCGGTTGCGGTTTGTCCTCCACCAGATTAGCTAGAACATATCAGATACGGATTCTTCATGGTCGTTGTCGTCGATACCGTTTCAGCCACGCCGTTGCGCCCACGTCACCCGGAAAAGGTGAACCGCCCCGACGCGCTGTCGCCACCGAAGCCGGACTGGATTCGCGTGCGCGCGCCGAACACCCGCGGCTACGCCGAGACCCGCAACATCGTGAAGGAAAACGGCCTGGTGACGGTGTGCGAGGAGGCAGGCTGTCCGAATATCGGCGAATGCTGGGACAAGAAGCACGCGACATTCATGATCATGGGTGACACCTGCACCCGCGCCTGCGCCTTCTGCAACGTCAAGACCGGCATGCCCGGCGCGCTCGATCCCGACGAGCCGGAACACGTCGCGGAAGCGACGTTCAAGCTTGGGCTCGCCCATATCGTCGTCACCTCGGTCGATCGCGATGATCTGGCCGATGGCGGTGCTGCGCATTTCGCGCAAACCGTCCGCGCGATCCGGGCGCGATGCCCGGCCACGACCATCGAGATCCTCACCCCGGACTTCCTGCGCAAGGAAGGGGCGCTCGAAATCGTGGCGGCGGCCAAGCCCGATGTGTTCAATCACAATCTGGAGACGGTGCCCTCGCGCTATCTGAGCGTCCGCCCCGGCGCGCGCTATTTCCATTCGGTGCGGCTGTTGCAACGGGTGAAGGAAATCGACCCCTCGATCTTCACCAAATCGGGCATCATGGTCGGACTTGGCGAGGAGCGCCACGAGGTTTTGCAGGTCATGGACGATCTGCGCTCGGCGGACGTCGATTTTCTGACCATCGGACAATATTTGCAGCCGACACGAAAGCATCACGCAGTGATGCGTTACGTGACGCCAGACGAGTTTTCGAACTTCGAGAAGGTTGCCTATACCAAGGGATTTTTGATGGTGTCGGCGAGCCCGCTGACCCGTTCGTCGCATCACGCCGGCGAGGATTTCGCCAGGTTGCGGGCCGCGCGAGCCGCGAGATCCCGCTGAGCCAGTGCGGCTAATTTGAAGTTCCTATCGGTATCGCGGCAAGTTCGTGATAGGAACTTCAAATTCAAAGCCGCACTAGGATCAAGAATTGCTAGAGCTCCTTCGATTCCGAAGTTCGTATCAGAGGTCGCCGCGATAGCTTGCGAACTTCGAAATCGAAGCTCTAGTGCGGCGAATTTGAAGTTCCTGTCGGTATCGCGGCAAGTTCGTGATAGGAACTTCAAATTCAAAGCTGCTACTCAAATCAACAAGTTGCTAGAGCTCCTTTGATTCCGAAGTTCGCATCAGAGGTCTCCGCGATAGCTTGCGAACTTCGGAATCGGAGCTCTAGTTTCAATGCCGAGATTCAATAGCAGGCGCCGCGTCAACCACAGCGCGCCGGAAATGTTCGACCTGGTCGCCGACGTCGAGCGCTACCCCGAATTCGTGCCGCTGTGCCAATCGCTGAAAATACGCCAGCGCAATCCCGGGCCCAATGGCACCGAGGTGGTGGTCGCCGACATGACGGTGTCGTTCAAGTTGGTCCGCGAAACCTTCACAAGCCGCGTGACGTTGGACCGTCCCAATCTGAACATTCTGGTCGAATACCTGCGCGGTCCGTTCAGCAAGCTCGAGAACCGTTGGACGTTCGAACCGAAGTCCGACAATTCCAGCGAGGTAGGGTTCTTCATCGCTTACGAATTCAAGAGCCGGATGCTGGCCATGCTCATGGGCACGGTGTTCGACACCGCCTTCCAGCGCTTCGCGGTGGCGTTCGAAAAGCGCGCCGACAAAATTTACGGGAAGGGTTGACGGCATGCCCCGGACGCGGCGCATCGCGAAGTGGTGCGCCGGCAGAGCCGGGGGCCCAACGTTCCTGTTCAAATTGGCGTGGGTCCCGGTTCAGCGAGGCAGCGCTTGCGCGCTGCATCGCGCCCGGGACATGAGAGCCTCTCGGCACCCAATTCTGATTTGACCTGTCAAACAGCGTCGTGGACACAAATCCGCATTCCCACGGCGCGACCAGCGCCTGGGTTGTGCTCTACTTACGTCCTCCAAACAAAGAGGGCGCAGGGAATGCCGGGTGCACGCTGCACCCATAGCCTCGTGCGCAAACAAAGAAAGCACACGAGTGTAGTCACCACAGGTACACCGAAATCAGCCGGCATTCCCTGCGCGATGGTTTTACGGTTTCCTTCGTGATCTCCTCGGTGAGCCGGGCTTTCTTGTCACCGTCGCTGCGCGGGATTAGGTGCGCGACTTGATATCAGCGTCGGGATATCGGGACCACACGACTTCGCCGTCCGCGTCGGTGCGTTTCGTCGCCACGCGCCAACACGTCCACCGCATTCCACGCCCAACGTTCGTGACGATCGCGAAACGCCCCTCTTGCGGGCAGGAACGGGGCGAGGTCGTAAAGGTGTTTTGCCCGACAACGCAAGGGGTAATTTTACCTTCACAGGCGAAGTCATTTCGGCTTAGCTCCTCAGATACAGGGTTCATTTGGGAAATCCTGGGCTAAAACAGGGAGGGAATATGATTAGGATCATACGGTGCGCCGCTGTCTTGCTTGGCCTTGTCACGGCGGCGCCGTCCGCCAACGCCTGGGATCGCAGCGATGCCGACGTGCTGACGGTGCTGCCGAACACTGCGTCGGGGCAGCCATCGAGCGTCGAGGGCCTGACGGTTGGTCCCGACGGCAACATCTACGTGCCGACGTTTGGCTTCAACGCCACCGGCGCGCTGTCGGGCAACGCGACGCTTTACGTCCTCAAGCCCGACGGCAAGGTCCTGCGCCAGGTGACGATCGCAAATTCGAGCCCCCACATGCTCGGGTTGCGCTTCAACCCTGTCAACGGATTCCTGTTGGTGCTTGATTTCGGCGCTGGCAAAGTTCTGCATGTCGACCCGGTGACCGGCGCGTCGTCGGTCTTTATGACTCCGACGATTGGGGGCTCCGGCCTCAATGCGCTGACCTTCGATAAACTCGGCAACGCCTATATTTCCGATTCATTTAACGGCATCATCTGGAAAGTTGGTCCCAACGGCGGGACACCGACCATCTGGTCGAACAGTCCGTTGCTCGGCCCAGGCACTGGGCTCACGCCGCCGTTCGGCGCAAATGGTGTCGAGTTCAGCAATGACGGCAAAACTCTCTTTGTGGCCAATACGGCGTTCCACCAGATCATCCAGATTCCAGTGAACGGCGACGGTAGTGCGGGTACGGCGTCGGTCTTCATCACCGGCATCAACGCGCCGGATGGAATAGCGATCGATCGCGACGGGAACATATGGATCTGTGCCAACCAGGAAGATGACATCGTCGTCATCGACAAGACGGGCAAAGTGATCGCCAAGCTCGGTGACTTCAACGGCTTCAACAAAGACGGCGTGGCACGCGGCCTGTTGTTTCCGGCGAGCCTTGCTTTCTCGCTCGACCGCAAAACGCTCTACGTCTCGAACCTGACCTTGTTCCTGCCGTTTGCAGGTGCATTGGCAGCGGTCGATTCGGCGTGGACGCTAGAGGCCAAGCACTTCACGGTGTCGGCGATCCCGGCGGTGATTCCGCCACTCAACCCCGACCGCGATTAGATCGGGGTCACGCAGGCGATGGGCGGCGCGATGTTCTGTGACACGTTGCGCCGCCACACCACCTCGGTCGGGGCACGGCGGGGCGCGGCGGAAATCTGCTGGCGACGTGGCAGGACTGGACAGCCTAAATCAGCTTGAACCGGCTCGGGGAATCGCTGTTTGGGCGCAGGCCGAACTTATCCCCTTGGCGGCCGACGTCGCTTGACCGCATGTCGGCGCGGCGTACGCACCACGCGCGGGCGAAGCCGGCTTGCGGCCTCACGTTTCGGCTTCGCCGCAGTCCTCGGCCCGCGGGCCAACTCCATCAACATTCGCAGGGCCTCGATGACCGAACGCTGGCGCACCGCGCTTCGACCGATCGCGCCAAATCGGCATTCGCGATTCAATATTCTGCCGTCACGGGCTGCAACCGCGAAATGCACCAGACCAACCGGTTTGCCGGGCGTGGCGCCTCCAGGACCGGCAATGCCGGTAATGGAAACGGCAAGATCGACACCGGCCCGCTCCAGCGCGCCGACCGCCATCGCGGTTGCGGTTTCCTTGCTGACCGCGCCGAAGGCTGCGAGTGTCGTGGCCTTGACCCCGAGCATCACGCGCTTGGCCTCATTGGAATAGGTGACAAAGCCGCGATCAATGACGTCGGACGAGCCGGGAATATCGGTCAGCGCGCCCGCGACCAGTCCACCGGTGCAGGATTCGGCCGTGGCAATGGTCAGCTTGCGCATGCGACAGAGATCGAGCAGCGAGCGGGAGAGGGCGCTAGTGGAGCCGATTTGACGTTCGCTACCCATCTGCCCCGAATCCTTCATGCGAACGTCAAATCGGCTCCACTAGCAACAATATCTTACTAATGGTTCTTTGATTCTGACATTCGCAAAGTGCCTCCTCACCTGGAGTGCGAATGTCAGAATCGGACCACTGGTGGATTGACGTTCGCTAGCCATCGACCGCGAACTCCCTCAAATCGAGACTGGTCCCTTGTCGCCCCAAGGCAGGCGAATGGTGGCGCATGCGGTGGCGGCGATGCCTTCCTCGCGACCGGTAAAGCCGAGGCGTTCGCTGGTGGTCGCCTTGACGGCGACGCGCGAAATATCGAGCCCCGTGATCTCGGCGATCGAAGCGCGCATCGCATCGCGCAACGGGCCGATCTTCGGCCGCTCGCAGATCAGGGTCACTTCGAGATTGGCGATGCGGCCGCCGCGTGCTGCGACCCGCTCAACCGCATATCTTAGGAATTTGCCGGACGATGCGCCTTTCCATTTGCTGTCGCTCGGCGGGAAATGCGAACCGATATCGCCATCGGCCAGCGCGCCGAGAATAGCATCGACCAGCGCATGCAAGCCGACGTCGCCGTCGGAATGGGCAAGGAAGCCGCGATGATGGGGCACGCGAACACCGCAAATCATGAGGTGGTCGCCGTCGCAGAAGGCGTGAACGTCGTAACCGGTCCCGGTTCTGACGTCGGCGAGCGGGCTTGCGAGGCGCGCCTCCTCGCGGGCGAAATCTTCCGGCGTGGTCAACTTCATGTTCGCAGCATCGCCTTCAAATGTTGACACCGTCAATCCCGCCCATTCGGCCAGCGCAGCATCATCGGTGAAATCGGTCCGGCCTTCGCGCGCCGCGCGCCGATGAGCATCGAGGATAACATCAAAGCGGAAGGCCTGCGGCGTCTGCGCAATTCTCAAGCGCGCGCGTTCCGGCGTGCCCTCGACATGGCCGCTTGCGTCGACGAGCTTGATCGTATCGGCGACTTGTATGGTGGGAATGGCGGCGCCGGTCGCGGAAGTTGCTCTGATGGCCCGGGAAATCAGTGCTGTCGAGACGAAAGGGCGCGCCGCGTCGTGGATGAGCACTATGTCAGGCTTTTGCGCAGCAAGCGCCTCAAGGCCGGCGCGAACGGATTCCTGACGCGTGGCACCGCCCCTGGCGGGGCTGGCATGGTTGAGCCCACGCACCGCCTCGTTGAAGATGGTGACGTCGTCGGGATTCAAGACCGGCTGCACCGCAGAAATTTCCGGGTGGCGGCAAAATGGCTCCATGGCGCGGAAAATCACGGTCTGTCCGCCAAGTGAGCGGTACTGTTTGGGCCCGCCGGCGCCGGCACGAAGACCGCGTCCGGCTGCGACCAGGATGGCGGCGGTCCGCTGAGGATTCGACATAGGTCTCGACCAGGAGCAATCCGAAAGTTCTTGAGTCGGGTGGACGGCGCTCTGCCCTTATCACGCTCACGTTGCGAAAACAGAACGTTTCTTGAGGATTCCTGGCAACCTGGAAAAAGCACATATTGCTGCAGTGCACTTGCAAGATTTTGCAGAGCTGTCTAAAGTGTAGGCATGGAGCTTGACTGCACAACATTTGTGCTCAAAATGGGTCCGGGCAGATACAGCCTACGTGGAAGCAACGAGAGATCCGTGACCGGTTCGCCAGTATTCCAGCTTAAGCCTTTGAAAATAGGCGATATTCAGGTCGCGAACCGGGTTCTCCTGGCACCGATGTCTGGCATCACAGATGCCCCCTTTCGGCGGATGGCCGCTCGTTTTGGGGCCGGGCTCGTGGTGTCGGAAATGACCGCAAGTGATGATCTGGTTGACGGTCGGCCCATGTCGCGTCTGCGATGCGAGGCCGCAGGCATAGGCCCGCATGTCGTTCAACTTGCCGGCTGCGAGACGAAGTGGATGGCGGAAGGCGCGCGCATCGCCGAAGCCGCCGGTGCCGAGATCATCGACATCAACATGGGCTGTCCCGCGCGCCATGTGACGGGCGGCCAGTCGGGCTCGGCGCTGATGCGCGATCTCGATCACGCTCAGCGTCTGATCGAAGCGACCATATCGGCGGTGAAGCTGCCGGTAACGCTGAAGATGCGGCTCGGCTGGGACGACCGCTCCATCAACGCGCCCGAGCTGGCACGCCGTGCCGAGGCCGCAGGGGTGCGGTTGATTACGGTGCACGGCCGGACGCGCTGCCAATTCTACAGCGGTAAGGCGGATTGGGCGGCAGTGCGCGCCATCAGAAAGGCAATTGGCATTCCGCTCGTTGTCAATGGCGACATCATATCGTTCGAAACGGCGCTCTCGGCGCTCGAAATGTCGGGCGCTGACGCGGTGATGATCGGTCGCGGTGCGCAGGGGCAACCCTGGTTGCCCGGCCAGATCGGACGCCGCATCGACACGGGAGTGGTCGAGCCGGTGCCGTCGCTTTCCGAGCAACTCAATTATATCCGCGTCCTCTATGACGGGGTTTGCCGGCATTACGGGTTGCGCGTGGGGCTGCGTCACGCGCGCAAGCATCTCGGCTGGGCGTTGCAGGTTGCAGCCCACTACAGCAGGGCACCGGCGACGACGCTCAAGAGCTGGCGCGAGAAGATCCTGACATCGGATAATCCGCAGCACGTGCATCGATCGCTTGGACATGCCTTTGAGGATTTTGCGTGGAGTGCCGCCGCATGAGCTCGGTCGCCGAAAATCGCCGGGTCGTGCCATCCGACGCCGAGGCCATTCTCAATGCGCTGCCCAATCCCGTTCTGCTCGTTGCGCCGGATGGCAGGATCGTCGACGCGAACAACGCAGCCGAGTCTTTTTTCGACATTTCCGCCCAGTTTCTCCAACGTCAGTCGTTGAAGGAGCTGGTTCCGTTCGGAAGCCCGCTGCTCGCTCTGATCGATCAGGTGCGTTCGAGCAACTCGGCGGTCAATGAATACAAGGTCGATCTCGGCACGCCGCGGATGGGCGGCGATCGGCTGGTCGACCTTCACGTTGCGCCGCTGACCGAGCGGCCCGGCCATATCGTGGTGTTGCTGCAGGAGCGGACCATTGCCGACAAGATGGATCGGCAGTTGACGCATCGCAGCGCCGCGAGATCGGTGATCGCGCTCGCGGCAATGCTGGCGCATGAGATCAAGAACCCGCTGTCCGGCATTCGCGGCGCGGCACAATTGCTTGAACAGGCGGCCTCGCCGGAAGATCGCACCCTCACGCGGCTGATCTGCGATGAAGCCGATCGCATCGTGACGCTGGTCGATCGCATGGAGGTGTTCGGCGACGACCGGCCGGTGGCGCGCGGTCCCGTCAACATCCATTCGGTTCTCGATCACGTGAAGCGGTTGGCGCAATCCGGCTTTGCCCGCAACATCCGCTTTATCGAAGATTACGACCCATCGCTGCCGCCGGTGCTCGCCAATCAGGACCAGCTGATTCAGGTCTTCCTCAATCTGGTGAAAAACGCGGCCGAAGCGGTGGCTGATCTCGGCAGCGATGCGGAGATTCAATTGACCACCGCATTCCGACCGGGCGTCCGCCTGTCGGTCCCGGGCAAGAAGTCCCGGGTCTCATTGCCGCTTGAGTTTTGCGTCAAGGACAATGGTCCCGGTGTCCCCGACGACCTGTTGCCGAACCTGTTCGATCCCTTTGTCACGACCAAGCCGACGGGTAGCGGGCTTGGTCTGGCGCTGGTCGCCAAGATCGTCGGCGATCATGGCGGCATCATCGAATGCGAATCCCAGCCGCGAAAGACAACCTTCCGCGTGCTGCTGCCCATGTTTAATGCCGCAAGTCGTTTTGATCAAAGTGACCGCGATGACGTTTCGGGGACGCCAGTGCCGTCGATCAGAGGATGAGGAATGACGATGCCCGCAGGAAGCATACTTGTAGCCGATGATGACACAGCGATCCGGACCGTTCTCAATCAGGCGCTTTCGCGCGCCGGGTACGAGGTGCGGCTGACCGGAAACGCAGCGACGCTTTGGCGCTGGGTGAGCCAGGGCGAGGGCGATCTGGTAATCACCGACGTGGTGATGCCCGATGAAAACGCCTTCGATCTGTTGCCGCGGATCAAGAAGATGCGGCCGAACCTTCCCGTGATCGTGATGAGTGCGCAGAACACCTTCATGACGGCGATCCGCGCCTCGGAACGCGGAGCTTACGAGTATCTGCCGAAACCGTTCGACCTGAAGGAATTGATCTCGATTGTCGGAAGAGCCCTGGCTGAGCCGAAGGAGCGGGCCTCGAGCAATGCCGATGACTCGGAGTTCGATTCGATTCCGTTGGTCGGTCGTTCGCCGGCGATGCAGGAAATCTATCGGGTGCTGGCAAGGCTGATGCAGACCGATCTCACGGTGATGATTTCCGGCGAGTCCGGGACCGGGAAGGAGCTGGTGGCGCGCGCGCTGCACGATTACGGCAAGCGGCGCAACGGACCGTTCGTCGCCGTCAACATGGCCGCGATCCCGCGCGATCTGATCGAATCCGAACTGTTCGGACATGAACGGGGCGCTTTCACCGGCGCCAATACGCGCGCCTCGGGGCGGTTCGAACAGGCCGAGGGAGGCACGCTGTTTCTCGACGAAATCGGCGACATGCCGATGGAAGCGCAGACCAGGCTGCTGCGCGTTCTCCAGCAGGGCGAATACACCACCGTAGGCGGCCGCACCCCGATCAAGACGGACGTTCGCATCGTTGCCGCGAGCAACAAGGATCTGCGCGTCCTGATCCAGCAAGGGCTGTTCCGCGAGGATTTGTTCTTCCGCCTCAACGTCGTGCCGCTGCGGCTTCCTCCCTTGCGCGAGCGGATCGAGGATTTGCCGGATCTGATCCGGCACTTCTTCGCGCTCGCCGAAAAAGACGGACTGCCCCCGAAGAAGCTCGATGTGCTGGCGCTGGAACGCATGAAGCAGCATCGCTGGCCGGGCAACGTGCGCGAACTTGAAAACCTCGCGCGCAGGCTTGCGGCGCTGTACCCACAGGACGTGATCACCGCTTCCGTCATCGACGGCGAATTGGCGCCGCCGGCGGTGACGTCGCATGGCAATTCTCATCACGGAGTAGACAATCTCGGTGGCGCCGTGGAGGCCTATCTGTCCTCGCACTTCTCAGGCTTTCCCAATGGCGTCCCACCACCGGGCCTTTATCATCGGATCCTCAAGGAAATCGAGGTTCCGCTGCTGACGGCGGCGCTGGCGGCCACCCGTGGCAATCAAATCCGGGCGGCTGATCTTTTGGGGCTCAACCGGAATACGCTCCGCAAAAAAATCCGCGATCTGGATATTCAGGTCTACCGGAGCGGCGGCTAGGGGCAGGGGATAGGCTCCCGGACGCCGCGGATTTGTCGCAATTCGGCAACAATGTGATATGAATGCATCAGTCCGCTACCGTCGGACCCCATGCTTTCAATTCACAGATTGTCGGAATGACCAGCGCAGAGAGTTCGGCCGCACAGTTCGACCCGTCGCTAGTTGAGCCCAAGGGCCGCCCCCTTCGGAAGCTGCTGGCGCCGTTTGCGATCGGCCTGGCGCTGGTCAGCTCGTTTCTGACCTTCGTGGTGCTCACGGGTCTGACCCAGATCGAGCCGACGCGCGAAGTCGCCCTCTCGTTCATGCTTCTGAACGGCGCCACCATTCTGGTGCTGCTCGGCATCATTTTCCGCGAAGTCTGGCAGGTCATGCAGGCCAGGCGGCGCGGACGGGCGGCGGCGCGCCTGCATGTCCAGATCGTCAGCCTGTTTTCGGTCATCGCGGTGCTGCCGGCCGTGCTGGTGGCGGTGGTCGCCAATGTGACGATCGATCGCGGCCTCGACCGCCTGTTTTCAGGTCCAACGCGTGAAGTGATTCAGAACTCGCTGATCATTGCGCGGGCCTATACCGAGGAACACGCGCAGCTCATCCGCGGCGACATTCTCGGGATGGCCAACGATCTTTCTCACGCCCGGCCACTGTACGACCAGGATCGGCAATCCTTCCGTGAGCTTTTGGCCGCAAGCGCAGCCTCGCGCAACCTGCCGGGCGCCATGCTGATCGACAAGGATCGCCACGTGCTGGAAACCGCGCAAAACACCATCCAGCTCGCTTTCGCGGCACCTCCGGCGGAAGTTCTCAGCAACGTCAACGAGGCCGAGCCGGAAATCGCGGTGCTG
>Ga0307474_10001465_pt1 | contig 17202 bp, 9 predicted proteins | sample atmos_gasesECM1C_2_FD_203312 | JGI IMG/M metagenome (GOLD analysis project Ga0307474, IMG submission 203312) | Hardwood forest soil microbial communities from Morgan-Monroe State Forest, Indiana, United States - atmos_gasesECM1C_05 | ecosystem: Environmental > Terrestrial > Soil > Temperate... | reverse complement strand
CGCTTCGCGTCGGAGCGCCACTCGACAAAGCCATCGATATAGGTGCGATTGTCGCGCCGGTGCAGTTGGAGCGAATTCAACGGCTGGTCGCGCAAGGCGTAGCGGAAGGCGCAACGTGCTGGCAGCCTCCATCGTTGGCCATGCCGTCGCGCGGCCTGTTTTTTCCGCCCACCCTGCTAAGCAATGTGCACCCGACCTCGACCGTGGCGCAGCAGGAAATCTTCGGACCGGTTCTGGCCGCAATGACTTTCCGCACGCCGCGCGAAGCGGTGGAGCTAGCGAATAACACGGTGTACGGACTGGCCGCTAGCGTGTGGAGCGAGAGCATCAACGTGGCATTGCACGTCGCCGCGCAATTGAAAGCCGGAGTGGTTTGGGTGAATAGCACGAATCTTTTCGACGCAGCTTCCGGATTTGGCGGCTACAAAGAGAGCGGATACGGGCGGGAAGGCGGACGCGAAGGCTTGCTCGAATATCTCGAGCCTGCATGGTTTAAGCGCGCACCGCGTTTGCAACCCAAGCCAGCGGCCATCGATCAGCCGCCGGAGCAGGGAACTGACCTGGCCGAGCCGGCGATCGATCGCACCGTGAAGCTTTATATCGGCGGGAAACAGGCTCGGCCGGACTCCGGGTATAGCGTCGCGGTGCGCGCCGCGGATGGCCGCCTGCTCGGCGAAGCCCCGCTGGGCAATCGTAAAGATATTCGCAATGCGGTGGAAGCCGCCCGCAAGGCGGAGGGTTGGGCCAGGGCTACTGCTCACAATCGCGCGCAGGTGCTTTACTACATCGGCGAGAATCTTTCGCAGCGCGCCGAGGAAATCGCGGGGCGACTTGCTCAGGTGGTCGGCAAGAAGCAAGCCAACTCGGAATTGCAGTTGGGAGTCGAGCGCATCTTTGCTTACGCCGCTTGGGCCGATAAGTACGACGGCGCCGTTCACCATCCGCCATTTCGCAGCATTGCTTTGGCGATGCACGAACCTGTGGGGACGACCGCGATTGTGTGTCCCGCGGAAGCATCTTTGCTCGGATTCGTATCGCTGGTGATGCCTGCGATTGCCATGGGCAATACCGTGGTTGCCATTCCTTCCGAGACGTATCCGCTGATCATCGGCGACTTGTATCAAGTCTTCGAGACCAGCGATCTCCCCGGCGGCGTAGTGAACATGGTTTCCGGCCGCGGCGACGAGTTGTTGAAGGTGCTGGCGGAACATGACGACGTCGACGCCATCTGGTCGTTTGCCAGTGAAGCGAGTAGTGCGACGGCGAAATCCTTGTCTGTGGGCAACTTGAAGCAGGTCTTCAGCAACGAAGGGCGCGCCATCGATTGGTTTAGCAGCGAGCAGGGCGAGGGCCGCTGGTTTTTGCAGCATGCCACGCAAGTCAAGAATATCTGGGTACCCTACGGCGAATAGCGGTTCATCGGGAAGTGTGCTCGGCCGGAGAAAAACGCGGTAATTGCCGTGAGAACCAGTATGAAACCGGGGCGCGGTCCTATGTATAATCGTAAAGGGGCCTGAACCCACTCTCGCAACCCGCCCGCGAGCTCGGCCATTTTTTTCCCAGACATATCGCTGTGGAAGAGGAATTGTTGGACGCTCCCGCCATCTTGATCAACCGCACCATCGGAACACAACGCCGCGTTGTGATCGAGCGCGTGGATCCCGAAGTTGACGCAGGAAGATTTCCCATCAAACGTTGCGTCGGCGATTCCGTGCGAGTGCGCGCGGACATTTTTGTCGACGGCCACGATCAACTCGGAGCGCGGCTGCTCTGTCGGCGCACGGAGGACTCCGACTGGCGGCATGAAGCGCTGAAGGTTATAGAGAACGATCGCTGGGAAGGGGAATTCAAGGTCGAGGAGCTGGGCCGGTACATCTATTCCGTTATCGCGTGGGTGGATGCGTATGGCACTTGGGCAGCGGACCTGGCAAAACGTGTCAAAGCGGGCGTGGACATTTCCGTCGATGTGCAGCATGGCGTCAAGCTGCTGAGGGCGGCGGGCGCCAGGGCCAAAGGCCTGGACCGCGAGGAGCTGACTTACGCCGAGGAGCGGCTGCTGGAGCTGTCTCGCGAGAATCCAGTGACCGCCGCCGAATTTGCACAGAGCAGCGATCTCGCAGAGCTTACGACGCGCAACCGTGATTTTAGCCAGGACGTGCGCTATGAAAAGGAACTGGCCGTTATCGTCGATCCCGTGAGGGCACGTTTTGGCGCGTGGTATGAGATGTTTCCGCGCTCTTGCACCACGGATCCCAAGCGGCCGGCAACTTTTCGCGATTGTGCTGCGCGACTTGCTTACGTTGCCGGCATGGGCTTCGACATTTTGTATCTGCCTCCGATTCATCCCATCGGCATCACCGAACGAAAGGGCAAGAACAACTCGCTCACTCCAGCGGCTGGTGACGTCGGAAGTCCGTGGGCGATCGGCGGAAAAGAGGGCGGACACAAATCAATCCACCCGCAACTGGGGACTCTGGAAAATCTCAAGGATTTGCAAAGCAAAGCGCGCGAACTGGGGCTAGAGGTTGCGCTCGATATTGCTTTTCAGTGCTCTCCCGACCATCCCTATGTGAAAGAGCATCGCGAGTGGTTTCGCGAACGAGCGGATGGCACCGTGCAATATGCGGAGAACCCGCCCAAAAAGTATCAGGACATTTACCCATTCGATTTTGAAAGCAAGTACGCGGCGGAGCTTTGGGAAGAACTCAAGAGCGTTGTAGTGTATTGGGCCGAGCAGGGATTTCGCATTTTTCGGGTCGACAATCCGCACACCAAGCCGTTTGCGTTTTGGGAATGGCTGATCAACGACGTAAAACACGATTTTCCCGACACAATTTTTCTGTCCGAGGCGTTCACGCGGCCCAAGGTGATGTACCAGCTGGCGAAACTCGGTTTCACGCAGTCCTATACGTATTTCGCATGGAAAAATACCAGCGTGGAGCTGAGCGAGTATTTCACGGAGCTGACACAGACGCCGGTTCGCGAGTTCTTTCGCCCTAACGTCTGGCCTAATACGCCAGACATCCTGAACGAATATTTGCAGAAGGGCGGGCGCCCGGCCTTTGTGTCGCGATTTATTTTGGCAGCGATGCTGGGCGCCAATTACGGCATTTACGGCCCGGCATTTGAACTATACGAAAACCGGCCCATTCGCGAAGGTAGCGAGGAGTATCTGAATTCCGAGAAGTACGAGGTCCGGGTTTGGGACACCAGCAATCCAAACAGTTTGAAGGGCCTGATTACCCGCGTGAACGCCATTCGCAAGAGCCACCCGGCGCTGCACAGCGACTGGACCTTGCGCTTTCATCCGGTTGACAATGAACAACTGATTGCTTTTAGCAAGGCGTCCGACGATTCGTCGGATATGATCCTGGTCGTGGTAAATCTAGACCCTCGTAACGTCCAATCAGGCTGGATTTCCGTGGCGCTAAATGAGTTGAAGCTGGGCAACAACGAAGCCTATCAAGTGCATGATTTGTTGACCGAAGCGCGCTACGTCTGGCGCGGCTCAAGAAATTTTGTTCAACTAGATCCCTCGATTCTCCCGGCGCATATTTTCCGGGTCCATCCGATAGGTTGACCTTTGCAGGACTCACCGACGCCGCCGTCTATCGTTTCGCAACCTCAGCCGGATAACTCCGCCTTGCTCCTGCAGGATGAAAACCTCTGGTACAAGGATGCGGTCATTTACCAACTGCACGTGCGGACGTTCTGCGACAGCAATGGTGACGGCATCGGCGATTTTCGCGGCTTGACCACCAAACTCGATTACTTGCAAGAGTTAGGCATAAACGCCATCTGGCTGCTGCCTTTCTATCCTTCGCCGCTGCGCGACGATGGATACGACATCGCGGATTACACCTCGGTGCACCCATCGTATGGATCCTTGGAGGACTTCAAGGATTTTCTTGTCGCTGCGCACAATCGACGTATTCGCGTGATCACCGAAATGGTGGTCAACCACACCTCCGATCAGCATCCCTGGTTTCAAGAATCCAGGAGTTCGCGGGAAAACGCCAAACGAGATTGGTATGTGTGGAGCGACACCGACACGCGGTATCAGGGCGTACGCATCATTTTCGTGGACACGGAAATGTCCAACTGGGCCTGGGACCCAATTTCCAAATCGTATTACTGGCACCGCTTTTTCGGTCACCAGCCCGACTTGAACTACGACAATCCAGCCGTCCGCGAAGCGATGTGGCAGGTAATGAAGTTTTGGCTGGACATTGGTGTCGATGGCTTCCGGCTGGACGCCGTTCCTTATCTCATCGAACGCGACGGCACCTCCTGCGAAAACTTGCCCGAGACGCACGAAATCGTTCGCGATTTTCGCAAGCGCATCGACCAGGCTTATCCGGGCAAAATGCTATTGGCCGAGGCCAACCAATGGCCCGCGGATGTCCGCTCTTATTTCGGAAATGGCGACGAGTTTCACATGGCCTTCCACTTTCCGCTGATGCCGCGGATGTTCATGGCCGTCAAGCTGGAAGACCGCAAGCCCATCATCGAAATTCTCGAACAGACTCCGCAGATTCCCGACACGTGCCAGTGGTGCATCTTCTTGCGCAATCACGATGAGTTGACGCTGGAGATGGTCACCGACATCGAGCGCGACTATATGTATGACGAGTACGCGGTCGATAAAGCGATGCGCATCAACTTGGGCATTCGCCGGCGGCTGGCGCCGATGATGGAAAACGACCGCCGCCGGGTGGAACTGCTGACGGGATTGCTGCTGTCCATGCCCGGGACTCCGATCATTTATTACGGCGACGAGATCGGGATGGGCGACAACATTTATCTGGGCGATCGAAACGGAGTGCGCACGCCGATGCAATGGAACGGGGGATGGAACGCCGGTTTTTCGTCGGCGGATCCCGAACGCCTGTATTCGCCGCTGATCTCCAATCCTGTTTACGGTTACCAGGCCATCAATGTTGACTCGCAGAGGCGCTCGGCACATTCGCTGCTGTCTTGGACGAAATCGGTGATCCAGACGCGTAATGCTTTCAAAGTGTTCAGCCGCGGCTCGATCGAGTTCCTGAATCCCTCGAATCACCGTGTGCTTGCTTACGTGCGCCGCCTGGGCGAAGAAAAAGTCCTGATCGTCAATAATCTTTCCAACTCGGCGCAAGCGGTGGAACTGAATCTGCAGATGTACAAGAGGCATATTCCGATCGAGATGTTCGGCAGAAACCTGTTTCCCCGTATCGGGGACCTGCCGTATTTGCTGACTTTGGGTCCCTACCAGTTCTACTGGTTCCGTCTCCGTCGAATTTGAGCTGTGGATTGATGCCGCAGAGATGTTTCCAGCGTATTCACAGGTTGTCACACCATAAGGAGCTGCAGGCAATTGGCTGAAGAAAGTTTTCTCGCAGACGATTTTCTTCGCCAGCTCATGAGCGTCGGCGAGGTCGATCTGTTGATTGGCATTCCGTCCTACAACAACGCTTCGACTATTGGTCAAACGCTGCAAACCGTTGAGGACGGCCTGCGGCAAAACTTTGTCCGCGAGCGAGTGGTAATCCTGAACATGGATGGCGGATCTGGCGACGAAACACGGCAAATATTTGAGCGCCGAAGCGAGCGCAGGGAGCCCAACCATAAAGGCCTGACCACGCTGCGCACCATCCACCGGATTTCCTGTCAATACGACCGCTCGCCATCGCAGGGACTGGCGCTGCGCGATATTGTGGCAGCCGCTGATTTGTTGCGCGCCAGGGCGTGCTCCGTGATTTCACCGGTGACAACGAATCTGACGCCTTCCTGGGTGGCGAATTTGCTACGGCCGGTTTATCGCGAGGGTTTGGATTTTGTTGCTCCGCTTTACGCGCGCAGTCGATTTCAGGGATTGCTGGCGCGCGATCTGCTGTATCCGATGAGCCGGGCGATTTTCGGGAACCGTATCCGCGAGCTTTATTGCGATGAATGGGGATTTTCCGGCCGGCTGGCCAGCCAATGCCTGGAGCAGGACGTGTGGCACGAAGAGGCGATTCGCGCGCGTCCCGAAGCTTGGATGGCCGTCAAGGCAATGGCCGCGGGATTGAAGTGCGGTCAGTATTTCCTGGGACCAAAAACGGCGTCGGCCGCGGGTTCCGGGCCGGACATCGTGGACGCTATCCGCCAAACGGTCGGTAATTTCTTCTGGTGCATGGAAACCAATCAGCCGGCCTGGATGAACCGGCCGAATTCGCAACCGATCGCCACTTTTGGTCCTGAGCACGAGTTATCAAGCGATGGCCTTCCGCAGAGCCAGGACAAGACCTTCGATTTATTTCGCAGCGGCGTGAACGAATTGGAGCCGATCCTCGCTTCCATTCTCGCGAAAGAGACACACGCACAGATCAAGGCAATTTCTTTGACCGATCGAGCGAAATTTCATTTTGCCGGAGAGCTGTGGGTGAAGACTCTCTACGAGTTCGCCGCCTCCTATCATCGTGCAGTGCTCAATCGCGACCATCTCGTGCAAGCGCTGGTTCCCCTGTATCGCGGCCGGCTCTATTCTTTTTTGCAGGAACATGCCAATTCGTCGCCGGAAGCGATGGAAGCACAGTCGGAGATGTTGTGCCAGGAATTCGAGCGCCAAAAACCGTATTTACTCGACAGATGGACAGCTAAAACGTGAGTGAGGTGCAGCCATGAAGGACGTCATTATCCAGGGGCTCAGTCAGGCTTACAGCAACCTTGTGCACATGTTTGCCGAATTTTTGCCGCGGCTATTGGTGATGCTGGTAATTGTCGCCATCGGCTTGCTGGTGGCTTATGTATTGAAGACAATTTTGCGCGCCGTTCTCCATGTCACCCGGCTCGATCGCTTGTCGGAGGAAGCCGGCGCTTCGCGGTTCCTGCGCATGGCGGCGCTGCCGTCGATGACCGAACTGCTCAGCCGCTCGCTATTCTGGGTGACCTGGTCAGGCTTCATTCTGATCGGGATCAGCGTTTTGGGAGTCGCCGGGCTTCAGGAGCAGATCTCGCGGCTGTTTTTGTTGCTGCCGGCAATTTTCGTGGCTATATTGATTCTCTTTTTGGGGCTGGTGACCGCGAATTTTCTGTCTCGCGCCGCACTGCTTGCCGCCGTCAATGCGGGTTATCCTTCGCCGAAGTTGTTGAGCTGGTCGATTCGCTTTGTGATTTGGGCGTTGGCTGTGTCCATGGCCTTAGAGCAGGTAGGAGTAGCTCGGCAAACGGTGATTGCCGCGTTCTCGATCATTTTCGGGGCTTTCATGTTTGGCTTGGCGATTGCTTTTGGCCTGGGCGGACGAGAGCTGGCGCGAGAGTTCCTGGAACGCAATCTTGGCGATAAAAAGGGAGAAAAGTACGAAGAACCGCAGCCGTTATGAGTTGGCTCTGAAGGATTACTGCGTGCGAGGAAGTCGATGAAGTCTGTCTCTGGGCATAGTTATGCATCCGCAGATTGTTTCTGAGGTTCGGCAAACGATTCTCTCGCAGTTGCCAGCTTTTCTCGCGGCGCAGCGGTGGTTTGGCGGAAAAGCCCGACAGATTGTCGCTGTCGATATCGTTGATGCAACCGCTGCTGGTGCGGGCGAGCCGAAAACCATAGTGTTGACGGTCACGGTGCAGTACCGCGAGGGGGCATCAGAAACCTACTCCATTCCGATTGTTTCGCCGCCGCACTCAGGCGCATTGTCGGATGCTTTCTCGCGCTCCGAATTTCTCGCCGAGCTTCTCGATATCATTCGACAGGAGCGAGAGGTGCCAGGCGAAAACGGACGTCTGCAGGGATTTCGCGCCGCGTCCTTCTCTGAACTGTCCGGTTCCGCGGAGCGTGCGACACCGAGAGTGCTCACCGGTGAACAAAGCAATAGTTCCGCGATTTATGGGCAACGCCTCATTCTGAAATTCTTCCGGCGCGTCGAAGCGGGAGAAAACCCTGACCTGGAGATCGGAAGGTTTCTCTCGGACCGGGCGCGCTTTCCGCACGTTGCGCGGATTGGCGGCTGGATCGAGCACCAGCCGCGACATGGCAATATGACGACCCAGGCCATCCTTCAGGAATTTATTCCGAATCAAGGCGACGCCTGGCGTTACGCGGTAAGAACCCTCAGCGCGTTCTATCAAAAAGCAGGCGATGCTCCGCAGCCTTTCCTTTCCGCGTCGCAAGAACCCTCCGAATTTGCCGAGGAATCGATGGCCCAGCTTCTTGCGCAGATCGGCTTGCTCGGCAAGCGGACGGCGGAGTTGCATCTCGCCTTGGCCTCGGACAGCGGCGATCCGGCTTTTGCTCCGGAGCCGTTCACGAAGGAATTTCAAAACAGGTTGGCGACATCTTTTGCGGAACTGACCAGCGGCACGCTGCGCTTGCTTCGCCAGCGCCTGGCAAGTGTGCCCATCGAATACAAAGACCGGGCGATGGAGATAGCGGAGCGGGAACAAGACATCGTCCGCGTCTTTCGCAGTGCGTTAAGCGCCCCGATTCGGGCGACACGGACAAGAATTCACGGCGACTATCACTTGGGCCAGGTCCTCTATACGGGGACGGATTTTGTGATTATCGATTTTGAAGGCGAACCAGCGCGGCCTTTAGCGGATAGACGCGTGAAACAATCTCCGCTGCAAGACGTTGCCGGCATGCTGCGGTCGTTTCACTACGCCGCATTCGCTCCGTTACTTACGCCTGCGACGGAAAGAGCCATGACTCATCAACAATTTGCGGAACTCAAGGGCTGGGCGGAGACCTGGAACCAATGTGCAACCGACCACTTTCTCGCGCAATATTATGAAACCTCGGCCGCCGCGCACTATCTTCCGGCCAACTCGCAGGCGATAGACAGGCTCTTGGAACTATATCTTCTCGCAAAAGCGATCTATGAGCTCGGCTATGAACTCAATAATCGTCCGGCGTGGGTAGGAATCCCCCTGGAAGGAATCGCGCGCCTGTTGTCTTCTACGAGCGGCAAGAGCTAGCGTTTCGATTTAATGCGAGGACCCGTTCTCGACGCCCTTCCGCTACTAAGCAACGCAACGGGAAACTGATTCAGCATCTGGTCAACGCGAAGCGCGACCGCGTGATTGGTTATCATTCGCTCGCCGGTAAAGATGCTTTCCCAAATGTGAGGAGCGGCGTTAGGAAGTTGAATCACAGTCTCGCCCCAGCGAATATCGCGATCAGCCACCCGTCCTTCGCGAGCGCGCGATAGCCACCTGGGCGCTATGAACAGAGCCCATTCGCGTTTGTAGTGCCGCAGAATGGCGAAGACGTGTTCCCCATACGGCCCGGTGGCCTTCAGCTCGACGAAGTCGCCCTTGGAGAAAAGGTCCGATCGTACTCGCCGAAAATGGAGGGCTTTCCAAATCACGTAAAGTTTGACGCGGCCGTCCTCCCAATGCTTCGCCAACTCGCCGGCCAGGGCTGTGCTTGATTCCGAGCGCTGCTTGAGAGCCGCCAGCATCGACGTACGTTCGGAGAAATTGACGGGTTGCCGGTTGTCGGGATCAACCAAGCGCAGATCCCACAACTCCGAGCCCTGGTAAAAATCGGGAATTCCCGGCGAAATAATCTTCACCAGCGCTTGGGTCAAGCCATTCACCATTCCTTGGTGCGCGATGCTGCGCTGGAAGGGAACGAAGTCGCGCAGGAAGGCGTTGCCAAGGCCCGGCTTCAAGACGGAGGCGACAAACTTCTTCAAGGCGTTTTCGTGTGCGCTGTTCGGCAACGTCCATCGTGTGTGTACCATGGCCTCGCGGGTGGCTTTGATGGCGTAGGTCTGCAAGCGCTCCACGAGCGAAGCGTGGTCCGCGCCGTTGGCCGGCCAAGCTCCCAAAAGCGTTTGATACAACAATACTTCCTCGTTGCGATCCGGCACTTGCTGACCGTCGACCTGCGTTTTGGATTTCGAATTGAGCTTGGACCAGCGTTCTAACCGCTCCTTCCACTGCCCAGGGATTTCCGAAAGCACATGAATGCGAGCGCGCAGGTCCTCGGAACGTTTAGTGTCGTGCGTGGTTGTTGCGTTCATGGAATGCGGCCAGTGCTTGCGTCTCTCCGCAATGAAACGCGAGAAACTTTCGCTGGTCGCGGCCGATGGGCGTGGATCCCCGCCGACTTCGTTGAGGGATACCAGCGGATTATAAACGTACAGGAAGGTATCTTCGAAGGCTTTGGCCATGATCGGTCCGGTGACTTGCTGCCAGCGCATCACGAAATTCAGCCGCGCTTCCCGCTGGTCGGACAGCAGATGGCTTCGGTTTTTCACCAGCAACACGTCGCGGATAAAATCAAAATGCGCGGGCTGCAGATAGAATTTGCGGGTCAATGCTTCCTCAATCGCCCGTTCAATCACTTTTGCATCTTCGCGAGAGACTTCCAGATTGCGCGTATAGGTTCGATAAATCGGCATGTGCGCCGTGGTTTCGAAGAGCGCCTGCGTCAGATCGCTTCTCGACAGGTCACGAGCGTAGCGGTCCTTGTCGGCGAGCAGGGCCAATTGATGTCCCAGGGAGCGCATCTCGACTCCCAGTAGTGTGGACATCACCAGCTTCTTTTTTTGATACAACAGGTCTCCGTAGATCAGCTTCTTGCCGACAAAGCGGTCGTACACCTCCTCAACACATTTTGCGCCTTGGGGGTCGACGAAGACGCTACTGAGCGCGTTCAAGAAGTCATAGCCCGTGGTTCCCCTGGACGGCCACTCCAGCAGCAATCGTTCTCTGCGAGCCAGGATTTTTTCGACGAAAATCGGAACTTCGCGAGGTTCGCCCGGCGCGGAGGCGGATTCTTTGCCGAGCTGCTCGCGTAGGCGGTTGAGGTATGCAAGTGGATCGCGCAACCCGTCAATGTGGTCGACGCGCAGCCCGTCTACCGGAGGTTGGGCGGCCAGCCGTGTTATTAGCCCGTGGGTGGCCTCAAACACCAGCGGATCTTCCACGCGTACGCCGACCAAGTCGGTGATCGTGAAGAATCGTCGGTAATTAATCTCTTCATTTACGTTTTGCCAGTAGGACAAGACATAGAACTGTTCGGCGAGTAACCGCTCCAGCGCGGAGAAGCTGGCGGGATCGTTTACTTGCCCCATCAGGTCGCGCAACCTGTCGTTTAAGAAAGCTTCGACCTCCGGACTGGTACTGACCAGTTGCCGCAATCGTTCGCGGGCTTCCAATCGCAATCGTTTTTCGCCGGCTTCCCCCGGGTTCACCGTGGCAGGAGAGCGCAGCCCCGCAAAAGCAGCCACGATTCCAGAGTATTCCTGATAAACAGTCGATTCGTCCCCCAGCCGTTCCCGAAGTGTTTCGGTGTTCTTGCCAAGAATTGCCAGGTACGTTTTTGGAGCCAACGGGAACAAAGACTCGAAGTATTGAACAAAGAGGCGTCCGTCGGAAAAAATCAGCTTGAACTCGCCGCTCTCCAGAGCTTCGGCAAAGGGCCGGCCAAGAACAGGAAGCAAGATCTTGCTATCAAGGCTGCGCGAGGGCGGGTGCCAATCGATGTCAAAGTAGGAGGCATAGGCGGACTCCGGTCCATGCTCGAGAACATCCATCCACCAGGGATTATCGCTGCTGGCGGACATGTGATTGGGCACAATGTCCAGGATCAAGCCCATGCCCCGATTACGCAGTTCGCTTTGCAACGCGAAGAAATCCGCTTCTGTGCCTAATTCCGGATTGAGCCGAGTGGGATCAATGACGTCATACCCATGCGTACTGCCCGGACGGCTGCGCCATATCGGTGAAGCGTAAATGTGGCTGATACCCAGCTCGGAAAAATAGTCGAGCAGCTTCGTGGCGTCTCGAAAGGTGAAGTCCTTATTGAATTGCAGCCGGTAGGTTGCGGAAATAGGCGTGCTGCTTGGCATCAGAGCAGTCCTTCACTGGCGCTTATTGGCCATTGATCCGCAAGTTCTCGCGAAGTTGCGTAAGCGCATCGAAGAGTTGCTTCGACTCGGCATTTTCTGTTTGTGCCTGCTCGCGCAATTCCTCCATAGTTTTGATGAGCGGGCGGTAGCAGATGTTCTGGACTTCCCAGAGCACCACCGGGAAGGGAAGCGTGCTGGCGAACTTAAGGAGAGTCGCCAATTTTTGCGCCATTTCTAAATTGGTGGCCTTGGACGCAAAGAAGGTAGCCTCGGTCTCCAAGCGCCTGCGAAAGGCAAACTCCAGGCCAGGCACATCCAGAGCGACGTTGGTAGCCGCTGCCTCCTTCAAAGAGCTTTGTATGGCCTCCACATCGGGGTCCCGTTGTTCAAACGCATGCTTGAGCTGGCTGTTGAGCGCTATTTCCGCCGCCGAATGAAACGCCGCAGGTACGGGGATGCCGAGCCCATTCAAGAAGCGAATCAGCGGTGCTTGGTTTTCGTAGATGCCTCGATAGGCGCCCTCGGCGCTGGCCAGCGATTCTTTCAGAATGACGTCGACAATCTTCCTCTGCTCGTCGCGGAACAATGTCCGCAAAGAGAAGGTCTTGTTGAAGAAGCGCTCCGCGAGCGCCTGCATAATCAGCGTAGTGTCCGCCTTGGAAAAGGAATCAATCAACGCAGCTTTTAGCTGATCGTAATCTTCCGTCTTTTCGAAATGCCTGACACCGCCCGCGATGTTGTGATCTCCCAGGTGCAGCACCGCAAAGCCGAGAGTGGCGGATTCGGCGGTGATTTCAGAGCTGAAACGTGCGCGGCCCACCGCCAGCCTATGCCTGCCTTCAACCTCGACCGCATGGTCCTCGCGCTGGACGTTGTAGCAGAAAATCTTGGTGTGCTCGCCAAAAGGTTCGAAGAGTGAGCTGATGGCGTAGTGACCGGCGAGCTGCTCCGTGGACACTGCCGCGGGCTTAACCCACTTCTCGTAGATCACTTTCCCATCGTGATGTTCGGGGAGATTGCTTTTGGCCGCGGCAAGGCGGTCCAAGAATCCGGACTCGATGCCGTCCGCACCGAAATCCTGCGCGAGCCGGATGGCGCGCCCGGCGTACTGCATGACTTGCACGGTTTCCAAGCCGGATAGCTCGTCGAAAAACCACCCGCAACTGGTGTACATCAGCATCGCGTGGCGTTGCATTTCGAGCAGCTTCAGCGCCGCGACCTGTTCCTCCTCGTTCAAGGGATGCGTCGCGTGCTTCTCCAGGAAGCTCCGTACATTTTCTTCAGCACGGTTGAGGATTACCTGGATGTACTCGTCGCGAGCAGCCCATGAGTCCTTGAACAGCGGCCCCGCTTTCTGTTCGTAGAAGGGTGTGAGTTCATCGCGCAGCCAATCGAGCCCAGTGCGCAACGGCGCTCGCCATTCCTGATTCCAGCCGGCATGCCCGCCGGAATTGCATCCGCAGTTCGACCGCCAGCGTTCCACTCCGTGAACGCAGCTCCACGAGCTGTTGTTCACAATCTCCACGAAGTGGTCGGCGGGATGCCGTTCGAGAAATTCACCGTAGTTGGTAAGCTGCGCAAGCTTGTTGGTCTCAATATGGTGCAACGCGTAGGAAAGCGCCATCTCGCCAAAACGATGGTGATGCCCGTAACTTTCCCCGTCGGTAGCGATGTGCACCAATTGTGGCCACGTTCGCGCATCGGAAAAGCCGCTCACCAGCCGATCGGCAAAACGCTGCCCGTTGTCTAGCAAGCGCTCAAAGGCCACGCCTTGCGAAATCGGTCCGTCGTAGAAAAAGACGCTGATCGTTTTCTTCGACGGCAATTGCACCAGGTACGCGCGGCTGGGATCCACACGATCGCCGCTGACGTCCTGCCACGAGCGGCTGCCTCGTTTGCGAATGCGCTTGGCTTGCCGCGGCGCGAGAATCGTGAATTTAATGCCGTTGGCGGCCAATACGTCGAGCGTCTCGGTATCGACCGCTGTTTCCGGCAACCACATTCCTTCCGGGAGCCGGCCAAAGCGATATTCAAAATCGCGCACGCCCCATTTCACCTGCGTAATTTTGTCCCGGCAGTTGGCCAACGGCATGATCATGTGGTTGTAAGCCTGTGCGATTGCCGAGCCGTGGCCGGGATAGCGCTCGCGGCTGCTCGTGTCCGCTTCTCGGAGCGCGTCATAAATCTTGGGAGTTTTTTGCTCGATCCAGGAGAGCAGCGTCGGTCCAAAATTGAAGCTGATCTGCGCGTAGTTGTTCACCAGTTGCACGATACGTTGCTCGCCGTCCAGAATTCGTGAGGTCGCATTAGGCGCGTAGCACTCCGAGGCTACTCTCTCGTTCCAGTCGTGATAGGGATAAGCGGAATCCTGCAGCTCTATCGCTTCCAGAAACGGATTCTCGCGCGGCGGTTGATAGAAATGCCCATGCACACAGAGGTATCGCATCGTCACTCCGAGACTACGCGTTCGAACACGGCGAAAGATCGCGGCTTTAGAGTCAGGGATTTAGCGGGGCCCTCCAATGCAGAAGGGAGTTCCGTCCCTGGCCCGAGCCATACCAAATCGGATGAATCGATTGCCTTTTTCCACGAACCCTGCGGAACGGCGTCGCCCAAATCCGCGGCAACATCCCCAAAGTTGAAAAGCATCACGAGTTGACCGCAACGAGTGTTCTGCCGGAACACGAGCCCCTTCCACGGGGCGAACTCTTCTACAGAGGGTGCTTCGGCGTGCCCCAATCCACGTTCACGTCGAAAGCGCAGCAGCGTCTGATAGAACCGCAACAGCGTGCCATGCGGCTCTTCCTGCGCGAGCCCCCGTCTCAGTCTAGACTTTGCAAAAGTGGACTCCGCTTGCGGATCCGGAATCTGCCCCTGCCAACCAAATGAGCGGAATTCCCTGGCTCGTCCACGGCGCACCGCCTCCGCCAATTTGAGGTCACTGTGACTGGTGAAATAGAGAAAGGGCGCGGTCTCTCCGTATTCCTCGCCCATAAACAACAGCGGCACGAACGGCGAAAGCAAATTCGCGCCCGCGGCCAACTTCAAACTTTCAAAATTCACCAGGGAACTGAGGCGGTCGCCCAGGGCGCGGTTGCCGACTTGATCGTGGTTTTGTGTGCAGACGACATAGTTCGTAGCCTTGAACGAAGGCGGCCGGTTGCCGTGGCGTCTCCTGCGATGACGCGAATATTGACCGGCGTAATACCAGCCTTGCTTGAGCGTGCCGCCCAAGTGCTGCAAGCCTCCAAAATCCTCGTAGTACCCGGAATGCTCCCCGGTCAGGAGTGTATGCACGGAGTGATGAAAATCATCGCTCCATTGCGCCAGCATCCCGAATCCACCTTCGCACCGCGAACGCAATACGCGCGCATCGTTCAGATCACTCTCCGCGACCAGCGAAACGATTCGGCCGGTCCCTGCGGCGAAAGCATCGACATCTTGGGAGAGTTCGGCCAAAAACGGAAACGCGCTCGCATCGAAGATTCCGTGAATGGCGTCGAGCCGCAGCACATCAATATGGAAATTCTCAAGCCAATACAGAGCGTTTTCGATGAAGAAACGCCGTACGTCGTCGCTATCCGGCCCGTCGAAGTTCAGCGCCGCTCCCCATGGTGTTTTGTAGTGCTCCGTAAAGTACGGACCATACTCGGCTAGATAATTACCTTCCGGCCCGAGATGGTTGTAAACGACGTCCAATGCCACTGCGAGACCCCGCGAATGCGCGGTATCCACCAGGAGCTGCAAATCGCGCGCAGTCCCGTAGCTATTTTGAACGGCGAATGGATAAACGCCGTCATATCCCCAATTCCTCGATCCTGGAAATTGAGCGATGGGCATTATTTCGATAGTGGTCACTCCAAGTTCGACAAGTTGAGCGAATGTCGAGCGGAGAGCGTTGAAGGTTGCCTCGTTCGTATAGGTCCCCACGTGCAATTCGTAAAACACGCTGTCCGCGAGGTGCAACCCTTTCCAATCGCGATCGGTCCACTCAAAATCCGAAAGGTCGACGACTTCCGAAGGCCCATGCACGCCATCCGGCTGGCGCCGCGATGTCGGGTCCGGTCGCTCGCGCGAATCCGCGAACCGGTACAAATACTTCGTGCCGGCGTGAATGTCCCTTGGAGTAACGTGATGATATCCCCGCGCGTCGCGCTGCATCGGAAGGAACTCCGGATGATGGCCAAGCACGTGGAGCTCGAGGCGCTCGTGGTGAGGCGCCCATACGGTGAAATTGCATCCTCCGCCCGGATTCGGCGTAGCCCCCAGCCGAAAACGATATCGATCCTGCGTGGCGGTCATCGGGCGGCAGCCTTCAAGGTACCGCCGGGCTCGCCTTCTTCGGGTATGGCGTCAACTATCGCGGAGGATGGGAGCATGCGTCGGAGCGACTGCGGATCAGTGAAAACAGCGTCCTCGTTGAGGAACGGAGTCCACGTAACGATAGGCGAATCAAGGACCTATGAGCCATACATAGCTCCCTGTAGATTATGACACCTTTGGACCTTACCTCGCGCTCGCGGCGGCGTCCCAACGTTCAGGTGGTTTGCGATGCCACCGCATTCCCTGGCCTGAGCTTCTTAATCATTAGGTGGAGATTGTGATTTCTGAAGGAAGCGACAGCCGACGCCGGGTCCACTTCGACCGGTAAATTGGTGGCAAGAAATATCTCGGCATGCTTATCACCCGTGGTCTGCTCGTTTTTGTCTTGCATTGCCCACACCAGCACCCGTGTTGCCCTGACGACAATTGCGATTCCCTGACCGGAAGCGTCTGGAATCGAAGCGCTGAGCGAGATCCACGTTCCGGTTTCTTGAACGTTCACGTTGCCTCGCAAAACCTCGGATTCCGCTTGCAGCCAGTTGGCTTCGTCCTGCCCAGGCGTACCGCCAGATTGTTCGAATAGTAGGCGTGCTGTCTCGCGGATCTTGTCGTGAACCGCTTGCTCCAACTCATCCGCCTCCTGCCCGACCACGAAATTTGGAGTGGCCAACCGCGGAGGAAGGGAGCTGAAGGCTAACTTCGGAGCGGGCATCTACCACCTCAACGTTGTGTTTCTTTGGAAAAATGCGCTGCGGCCTAGGCTGCGGTATCGAGTTTGGGAGTGCTAAGGCAGTTGTCCTGGGCACTCTCTTGCGTGTTAGTTGCCGGTTCTGCAGCCAGATTGGGTTCGGTTTGCGCCTCAAGAATCGGCATACGCGGCGCCTTTTCGTGCAATAGCCGCTCCGTGGCGGCAACCATCGGCTCCGCGTGGAATCGCCGATGCGAAGACGAATTGCAGAGCACGTTGGCCACCGCCATGAGGCTCATTCCCTGGTGATGCGCCAGCCAGCAGTGCACAGTCTCAAATGTATTGCCTGGTTTCACTCGCGAGGGCGTGAAATCGGCG
>Ga0307474_10001464_pt1 | contig 17206 bp, 13 predicted proteins | sample atmos_gasesECM1C_2_FD_203312 | JGI IMG/M metagenome (GOLD analysis project Ga0307474, IMG submission 203312) | Hardwood forest soil microbial communities from Morgan-Monroe State Forest, Indiana, United States - atmos_gasesECM1C_05 | ecosystem: Environmental > Terrestrial > Soil > Temperate... | reverse complement strand
GCTTGGCCGTCTCTTCGGGCGCGTGGGCCGCATCGGCGTCGCCGCTGCCGCCTCCGCAGGACCGCGACCTCGCCCGCGACATGCTGAGGACCCTGGTCGAGATCAACACCACTCATGCGTTCGGTTCCACGGAAGCCGCAAAGGCCATCCAGGCTTGGGTATTGACCGCGGGGTTTCCGTCAGGCGACGTGGTACTGCTGGCGCCGCCCGATCGCCCGACTAAAGGCAACGTCGTGGTTCGCTATCGCGGCAAACACTCGGGCGACGCCGTGTTGTTCCTGGGTCACCTCGACGTCGTGGAGGCCAAACCCGAAGATTGGTCGGTCGACCCGTTCAAATTGACCGAACGAGATGGATGGTTCTATGGCCGCGGTACGATCGACATGAAGGACGGCGACGCAGCGCTGGTCGAATCATTGGTTCGATTGAGGCGCGAGAAATTCGTCCCGGACCGCGATGTCATCGTCGCGTTCACCGCCGACGAGGAGGCCGGCGGCGACGCCAATGGCCCGGCCTTTCTCCTCGGGGAACATCGCGATCTGATCGATGCCGGCCTGGTCGTCAATCTCGACGGCGGCGGCGGCAATACCAAGAATGGCGGGCGCCAGTTTTTTGAAGTCGGAACCAGCGAAAAGACCTACGTCACTTTCACGCTGCAAACCACCAGCCCGGGAGGTCACGGATCTCTCCCGGGTCCCGACAATGCCATCTATAGACTGGCGGCCGGCCTCGGCCGCCTGGAAGCCTTCAAGTTTCCGGTGACGCTCACCGCCACGACGCGGACGAGTTTTGACCGGCTCGGCGATCTCGAGACTGGATCGCTGGCAGCGGACATGCACGCCGTTGCGCAGTCTCCGCCCGACCTCGCCGCGGCGGAGCGTTTGAGCCAAAACGTCCGCCTCAATGCGCAGCTGCGCACCACTTGCGTGGCGACGCTCATCTCCGGCGGGCATGCCGAGAATGCCCTGCCGCAGCGCGCCAAGGCGACGATCCAGTGCCGGATGTTGCCCGGGGACTCTGCCGACCATGTGCAGAACCTGCTCGTTGCCACCCTCGCCGATCCTGCCATCCAGGTCACGCTCGATGCGCCGCCGATCGTGAGCCCGGAGTCGCCGCCGACCCCGCAAATCATGAAAAAGGTCGCGCAGCTTGCGCATTCCATGTGGCCCAATGTGCCCATCATTCCCACCATGGCGACCGGGTTCAGCGACGACCGGCGAACCCGCAATGCAGGGATGGTGAGCTATGACATCAGCGGCGTGTGGCAGGACGTCGACGAAAATCGCGCCCATGGACGCGATGAGCGCATCGGTGTCCAAGCCTTCGATGAAAGCGTCGAATTTACCTACCGGTTGATCAAGGCCATCAGCAGCGCCCGTTGAATGGGCCTCGATCAGTGAGAGGTAACGCGCCCGAGTGCGCCCCAGTGATGCTGGCGGCGCAGCGGGTGCAAATCATCGGCGTGCAGTTCTTCGCTGCTGTAGCTGATGATCTTGTTGCCCGCCAAATCGAACACGTCGATGCGCCAGTGCAGTTCCGCGGCAAGCAAATCGGACGCGACCATGAGCAATTGATCCGGACTGCGATAGGGCCCCTCGGCGATGCTCCTGCCTGCGCCGATGTACCAATAACCGTCGGCGCTGCCATGCACCGCCAAAACGGTTTCTCGCTTGTCGCTCATGGGGCAGATGTTCCCTAATCCGGACTTGACAATATGTAGGCGAAACTCCCAAAACGATGTGGGAGGCGCGATTTGGGGAGCCGTCAGCCCGGGTCCTGCCTGAGTATCCGGAAGCGTGCCGCCTTGGGGTCGATCTCAAATTGGCCGGCGGATACCAACTGCATCCACCGCGCAGTTTCCAAGGCTCCTCCAAATGCGAAGAAATGCGGCGCAACGATTTGCGCCGCAACCGGCGTCCTCACGACGTCCAGCAAGTGCCGATCCGGAGTGGTTGCCAACTCGGGAGCACGGGCGGCCGCGCCCACGGTGCGCATCAAGCCGCGCAGCGATGCGCCGACGCCGCACTGGACGGCGAAATGCAGCAGTTTTGCGATCGGCGCCGGTCCGGCTATCCCTAAGCGCACGGGCAGGCGAATCTGCCGGCGCGCAAGTTCGCGTTCCCATGATCTGAAGGCGCCGGCATTGAGTCCGAACTGCGTCACGATCTGCATTCGCAAGCCTGAACGTGCAGCGAATGCCTGCTTGGTTCGAAGAGCCTCCCAAAGCACGGCGGTGGGCACTGCACTATGGCCCTCCGGATGCCCGGCGATGCCGATTTGGCTGATGCCGGACTCCTGCAAAATTTGCGACCGCAGCACATCCACGGTGCCGGAGAATTCGCCGACAGGCCGCGGCGCGTCGCCGGCGATCAGCAAGATGTCCTCGACCCCGCCGGCGCGCAGCTCCTTCAGGGCGGCGCGGAGCGTCTGCGAATCCGGCACGCGCCTTACCGCGATGTGCGGCGTCGCGTGAAACCCGGCGCGCTGCACCGCGAGGGCCGCGTGAATGACTTGGCCAAAGCTGGCACGGGGCGTATGCGCCACATAGACACCCGTACCGCCCGGAAGCACGGACTTGAGTTCCGGCAAACGATTCTCCTCAGCAGGTGTAATTTCGGTGGAGGCGCCCCGCATGAAGGAGGAGATGCGGCCCTTCAGGTCATCCGTCGTCGGCGCCGCATGCCCTGCTTGACCGTCGTTGACCATAAATGCTTAAGTTCCGAAGGGTTGCCCCAATATTATAGACTGAGAGTTTGGCCGACCCCCTCAAGTGTCTGACCTCTAGTGAGCGCAATCGTGTCCCGATCGGACGAGCCCGAATACCAAAGCGGCTTCGGCAATGAGTTTGCCACGGAAGCGCTGCCCGGGGCGCTGCCGGTCGGGCGAAATTCGCCGCAGCGCTGTCCATTCGGATTGTATGCGGAGCAGTTCACAGGGACGGCCTTCACCGCGCCGCGGCACGCCAACCGTCGTTCTTGGTTGTACCGAATTCGGCCGGCCGTCACGCACCGGCCGTTCCGGCGTCTGGCGCATCCACGGTTCGACGAGCCGGCGAATGACGCGCCGCTCTCGCCGAATCAGCTTCGCTGGGACCCGCTGCCGCCGCCGGCGGCGCCCACCGATTTCATCGACGGACTCGTGCCGATGGCCGGGAATGGATCTCCCGACCTTCATTTCGGATGCGCGATCTATTTGTACGGCGCCAACCGATCCATGCAACGGCGATTTTTCTACAGCGCCGATGGCGAGATGCTCGTCGTACCGCAGCTTGGCGCGCTCACGCTCGATACGGAGCTCGGACGGCTGCAGGTCGAACCGCAAGAAATTGCCGTCATCCCGCGTGGGTTGAGGTTTCGCGTCGAGTTAATCTCGGGCGTCGCGCGCGGTTATGTCTGCGAGAACTTCGGCGCCCCTTTCAAGCTTCCGGAACTCGGGCCCATTGGTTCGAACGGACTCGCCAATGCGCGGGATTTCCTGACGCCTCGGGCTCGCTACGAAGATCTCGACGTCGATTGCGAGCTGGTGGGCAAATTCTTGAGCCGCTTATGGACCGCGCCGATGGATCACTCGCCGCTCGATGTCGTTGCCTGGCATGGAAACTACGCTCCCTACAAGTACGACCTGCGGCGCTTCAACACCATGGGGTCCGTTTCATACGATCATCCGGATCCTTCCATTTTTCTGGTCCTGCATTCGCCGAGCGACACACCGGGCACCAGCAACATCGACTTCGTCATCTTCCCGCCGCGCTGGCTGGCGATGCAGAACACATTCCGGCCGCCTTGGTTTCATCGCAATGTCGCCAATGAATTCATGGGTTTGATCACCGGGGTGTACGACGCGAAGAGCACCGGCTTCGTGCCGGGAGGCGCGTCGTTGCACAACTGCATGAGCGGGCACGGCCCGGATGCCGCAACCTTCGACAAGGCGACCGCAGCCGATACCTCCTTGCCGGCTCATATCGCCGACACGATGGCATTCATGTTCGAGACGCGGCTTCCCATCCAGCCGACGCGCGGCGCATTGCAAGGAACCCCTGCGCTGCAACAGGACTACATGGCGTATTGGCTCGAACTGAAAAAGCGTTTCGACCCCGGTCGTCCGTGATCGACCCCACCCTACTCGACGAGACGCATGATGCGCAGGCGCGCAGCTGGCTCGATTCGGCCAACCGGATCGGCTGCGATTTCCCCATTCAAAACCTGCCCTTCGCAGTGTTCCGCCGCGCCGATTCCGCGCAAGGGTTTCGCTGCGGCGTGGCCATCGGGGATCAAATCATCGATCTCGCGGCGCTCGCCGGACTTGCAGTCTTCGAGGGGCCGGCGGCGCAAGGAATCCGGGCCGGCGCACAGTCCTCGCTCAATTCGCTGATGCAGCTTGGGTCGACGGTTGGCGGCGCCGTGCGCCGCGCGCTGTTCGAGGGGTTGCGCGAGGGATCACCTCTGCAGCCAACGCTGCGCAGCTGTCTGGTGGCGCAATGCGACGCGCAATATTCGCTGCCGGCGCAAATCGGCGACTACACCGATTTCTACACGTCGATTCATCACGCGACGGCGGTCGGCCGGCTGATGCGGCCGGACAATCCGTTGCTGCCGAATTACCGCTGGATTCCGATCGGCTACCATGGCCGCAGTTCGTCCATCGGTGTCTCGGGCCAAACTTTCCCCAGGCCGCATGGGCAGCGGCTTCCCCCCGGCGCCTTGCAGCCCGCGGTAGGACCGAGCAATCGCCTGGACTACGAGCTCGAACTCGGTATCTTCGTCGGTACGGGCAATCCGCGCGGGCGGCCGATTCCGATGGCGGATGCCGAGTCGCATATCTTTGGCCTGTGTCTGCTCAATGACTGGTCGGCGCGCGATCTGCAGGCATGGGAATACCAGCCTTTGGGGCCGTTCTTGGCGAAGAATTTCGCGACGACGATTTCGCCATGGATCGTGACGCTGCAGGCGCTGGCTCCTTTTCGCGTTCCTTTCACGCGGCCCGAGGGCGCCCCGGCGCCCCTGCCGTATTTGGACTCGGTGCGGAACCGCGACGCCGGCGCGCTCGATATTCGGCTGGATGTCCTGATACAAAGTGCCGCCATGCGCGAGCGGCAGGAGCCTCCCCACCGGCTGTCCTCGACCAGCTTTCGACATGCGTTCTGGACGGCCGCGCAACTCGTTGCGCACCACACCATCAACGGCTGCGATTTGCGCGCCGGCGATCTGCTCGGAACCGGAACCCAGTCGGGACCCACGCCGGCGGAGGCCGGGTCGCTGCTCGAGTTGAGCGCGGGCGGCAGCCGGCCGGTGCAGATCGGCGGCGGCGAATCCCGCACCTTTCTCGAGGACGGCGATACCGTCATATTTCGCGGCTGGTGCGAGAGGCCCGGCGCGGTACGCATCGGCTTCGGCGAGGTCCACGGCCGCATACTGCCGGCCCTGGATCTCCAGCAACCGACGGTCTGACAGCACTATCAGAGTTTTTCCTACACCGCGAATACGCGCCTTGCGGGAAAATTCCCTACAAGACCAACCAACGATGGATTGCCCGTCAGGGAGCCGATATGGCCATTCTCGTCGTGTGCCTGTTGCTGCTGCTTGGCTTGTTGCTCGTGGCGGGTCTGTTGAGCGTGCTGCGCGAGTGGGCGGCGCACAGTACCCACGATGGGCCCATCATCCACGACCAGGGTCCGATCTTTCACGACCAGGCGGCGGACTACCGGGAGTCTAGATCTCAATTTGCCTGGCAATCTCGATCACATTTTCGGGCGCCAGATTGAACCGGTCGACGACCTTCACCGAATTGCGGTAAAGAAAGGCGAACAACGCCAGACGCCACCCGCTCAAGCTCGCGCTGCCTCGTTTCTGCACTATCAAATCGCGCGCTCCCACGAACAGGGCCTTGTCGAAGTCGACGGCGGCGTCCAAGCCTTGCGCATGGCGGAGCGCTCGCCGCAAATCCGGGATTTCAAAGAAGCCAAATCGCGCCACGAGATGCCACAACCCCTCGCCTACGTTGTCGACCACGGTGCAGTTGGGGCCGATGATGCGCGGCGTTTCTTCGAAAACCACGCTGAGAGCGATGGCGTGCTTCGGCAGTACGCCGACGAAATGTACGTGCGCCATGATGAGCCCGGACACCTTTCGCGTGCTTCTCGTCAAAAAAACCGTGGTGCCTTCCACGCGCGGGATTGCGCCGCTCTTGAGATCCGACAGGAATCGCTCGGCGGCTTCGGTCGGCTGAACCAGCGTCGCGTGCACGGCATCATTGCCGGTCCGCCACGTGACCATGATCACGAACAGGATCGCTGCGAAACTCAACGGGAGCCAGCCGCCCTCCGCGATCTTCCAGAGATTCGCGAGAAAGAAGCTTGCATCCACGATGAGGAAGGCAGCGGCGACCGCGATCGCGACCGCGACGGGCCAGCGCCACACGTCGCGCATGGCACGGTACAGCAAGACGGTGGTCAGCAGCATGGTGGTCGACACGGCCGTGCCGTATGCGCCGGCGAGCCGATCCGAACTGCCGAATGCCACGGTCGTCGCAATCGTCGCAATCATCAGCAGCCAATTGACGACGGGAACATAAATCTGGCCATAGATGCGATCCGACGTCTGCCGAATCGCGACGCCCGGCAACCAGCCGAGTTGCATGGCTTGGCGCGTCATCGAAAACGAACCGGTGATGATGGCCTGGCTTGCGATGATCGTCGCCAGGGTCGCAAGCACCACGAGCGGATATATCGACCAGGCCGGCGCGATTTGAAAGAAGGGATTCCCCGTGACTGCCGCCTTGTCGGCAAGGAAGGCCGTCTGTCCGGCATAGCTCAGAAGGAGCGATGGCAACACCACGCCGTACCAAGAGCAACGGATCGGGCCTTTGCCGAAATGACCCATATCGGCGTACAGCGCCTCGCCGCCCGTGATGCAAAGAAACACACCGCCGAGCACCAGGAAGCCGGCGCCGCCGGCATTGACCATGTAACGAACCGCGCAGCGCGGATCGAGGGCCGCGACGACGCCCGGATGGCGCGCGATGGACATCAACCCCAAGGCGGCTATGACGATGAACCAGAGCATCATCACCGGCCCGAAGGCGCGGCCAATTTTCTCGGTGCCGAAGCGCTGCGCAGCAAACAAGCACAGCAAAATGACCACAGCCATCGGCATGACCCAGGGCCTCAGCGATTCGGTGACCACGTTGACGCCCTCGAGCGCGCTCAAGACCGAAATGGCCGGCGTGATGACGCCGTCGCCATAGATCAACGCGGCACCGAGCAATCCCATTCCGGTCAACAGCCTGAATCCGGGCCTGAAGCCGTTGGCACCGATGAGCGACATGAGCGCGAGAATCCCGCCCTCGCCGTGATTATCGGCGCGCATGACGAAGACGCAGTACTTGATGGAGATCGTGATGATCAAGGTCCATACGATGAGCGAGAGCACACCGAGCGCACTCTGCGGGGTGAAGTGGCCGCCGGTGGCCTGCACTACCGTTTGCAGCGTATACAAAGGACTCGTGCCCAGATCGCCAAAAACGACGCCCAGTGCGCCAAACATGGCCCAGCGCCCCCGCGGTACCGCGTGGGTGGTGTCGAGCGCCGGTGAGTGAGTCGCCATAAAGCCGCACTATTTTTTTGTTGACCTGCACAATGACGGTAGCAGGAAACGCGTGGTCGGGCGAACCGGCCGTAGGCATCTTCCCACACTCGAATCCGGGCCCGGCGGCTGCCGCAATGCATTCGTGCCGCCTACGATTTAAGGTGGGTGGAGTCCGCCCCAGCGGGTTTTTCGAGAGGAACGAAAAATGCGTAGCCCCAGCAAAGCTGTATTGTTCATGAGCTGCCTGTCGTTGCTGTATGCGGGTGCGGTCCTTGGTCAGGGCGTCGAGATCAAGATTACCAACGATGGCACGGAGGACATCGTGGTCACCGTTTACGACAGGACCACCAATCCCGCGCGCGCCGTCCTAACCAATCAACGCATCAATGGGTTCACCTCGGTACCGATCTCGTTGATGGGAGACGCAACCGGCAGAGCCAATTTATCGTGGACGGCAACCAGCGCCGACCCGGCTTCGCCGAAATGCGGGCATGCCGACACCGTCGTCAGCAATGCCGGCTCGGTGAATGTACACGCCGATTCGAGCTGCAACGCCTAGCGGCTAACGGGCGGAGCAGTCGCGACCGGCGGAGCCGGCGCAGGAGCCGGCGCCGAATCCGACGCTGGGTCCGCCGCAGGCGCGGATTCGGGCGCCGCCCCAGGGGCCGGCGCGTTGGGATCATCCGCTTCGAGGGCCACCGTGGCGATCACGCCATCCGCCTTTTGCAGCACTTCGCGTGCGTAGTCCCAGTGGATCGCAACCGTGGTGTCCCCCACCGCCGCACGCAACATTTCGGCGAACTGATCGATATCCGGCTCGAAGCTCTGTCCCTGTGCGTCAACCGGCGGGTGAGCCTCGAGCAGAAGTTCGCCGTCCACCCAAGCGACCTTGATGGGCACGTTGATGAGGCGCACCGGCGTACCCACCGCGATCTGCGGAAACAGCGCGGCCACATCGTCCGGATACATGCGAATGCAACCGTGCGTCACCGCCAGGCCGACCGCGATGGGGTTATTGGTGCCATGGATCAAGTAGGTACCGTTGCCCGCGGCCAGTCGCATGGCGAACAATCCGAGCGGATTGTCGGGACCCGACGGCACGGAAGGCGGAAGGGGATCGCCCGCTTCGGCGTGTTCCTTGCGAACCGATTCCGGCGGAAACCAAACCGGATTCTTCTGTTTCTGAATTACATGGGTGAGCCCGAGCGGAGTCCGCCAGTCCATCTTGCCGATGCTGACCGGGTAGGTGATGACCTCGATCGGACCACCGCGTTTCGGCTTGGGGTAGTAATACAACCGGTGCTCGGGAAGATTGACGACGATGCCTTCGCGCGGCCCGGGCGGGAGAATATGACGGTCCGGCACCACGAGGGTTTTGCCGGCTCCCGGCAGCCACGGGTCGACTCCAGGATTGACTCGAATCAGCTCCTCGGACCCCAAGCTGAACTTGCGCGCAAGGTCATAGAGGGTGTCCTCGTAAACCGTCACGACGGTCTTGTCCTGGCCCACCACGGCATCGTCGCGGTTCGCAAGCGTGTACAGCGTCGCCCGCGCGGGCTGCGCGCCCGCGAGCGCCAGAAGCCCGACTACCGCCGCGGCCGCGCCGCTAAACCAACCACGCCAAGCCAATTTTTGCCTCATTACGCCGCATTTCGAGCGGCTAGATTAGCACGCGCGGCCGCAGACGAAGAATCCGCGCAACGCCGATCCCGGCGAGACTCAACACTGTCAGGACGTCGAGTCCGCCGCCGCCGCTGGAACCGGCGGGGGCGGTGACGCTCAAGTGAACCGAACTCGGCGCCGATGATCCGGCCGCATTCGCGCAGGTCAATGTATAAGTATCGGTCGCCGCTGCCGTCGGTTGCATGGTCTGACTGCCGCTGGTGGCCAGAGCCCCGCTCCAACTGCCCGACGCAGTACAGCCGGTCGCGTTGGCCTCCGACCAGGTAATCGTGGTTGAGCTGCCGACGACCAGGGAACTCGCCGCCAGGCTCAGCGTGGGCGCCGCAGGAACTACTTCAGGGCTGAGCGCAAACGCCGCATCCGCCTGCACGAATCCGTAACCGGATTGAAAATTCGGCGACGGGGTAGCCATCGGCACGGCGCTGTTGCGCAGGGTTTGGTAAACCTGCGTCGGGGTCAGTGCCGGATTGGCCTGCAGCAGCAGCGCAGCGATGCCCGCGACATGGGGCGTCGCCGCGGAGGTGCCGAAGAAATTCGGATACTTGGGATTGTTTTGGCACGCGCTAATCGTCGTATTGAGCAATCCACCTTTGATGCCGTCGCTCGCCAGGGTGAAGCCCAAGAAAGTGTCGTTGCCGCCATCGGGACCGACGAGATCCGGTTTCTGGCGGACCACGGGTGTTGCGAGGCGATTGCCGGAACTATCAAACAAAATCGGTGCTCCGCCCTCGGACGAGAAAGATTCGAGCGTCGCAGGTGACGCGCCGCAGGCAGGGGTATCGAAATAGAACGCCGTCCCGACGGCAACCGCACCCGCGGCGCCGGGGTGCCCTTGAACGGTCGCACTGTTGGTCTGAAACGCATTGATGGTACTCCCAGCACCGTCATCTTCGACCACGACCTTGATGCGCCCGGGCGCGGCGGTACCGCCTGCCAGTCCCACGACGATGTTCATCGTTTCCACGGCGCTGTTGCCGCTGGCGTTCGCCGGGTTGCCGACGATCATGACCTGGTAAGAATCCACGCCGGTTTTGTTGGGGCCCGAACATGTCGCCGCGTTGCCGGCGTAGTCGATGATTTCGTCGGTGCCGGAGGCTCCGGTGATGCAGACATCGATTTGGCTCGTCGCCCCGCCGCTGTTGGGCGCCCCGGTGACATAGGGCTGATCCCACTCGACGACGATGGCGACGTATTCTCCCGGGATCAACGACGCGATCGTCACCGGCAGGGCGGTGGTCGTCGTGGCTCCCGACGCATCGAAGTTCAGCAGGTACTCACCTGAATTCGGCGGGCTGCTCGATAGCGTGGTGAAGCTCGGCGCGGTGTTGTCATACGCAAGCGCCCCGTCGTTGCCCGCCGCGGAAAAATAGGCCACGCCTTGCGCTTCCACCGCATCGATGGCCTGCGCCACGATGCCGTCTTGAAAAAACGGCTCGTCGAAATACCCCACGTCGTCGGCGATGACCGTGGCGCCCGCGCCGCCCGAAGCGACTGACGCGGCCAGCTTGACGATGCCGTTCGCAAAATCCGCTTCGCTGTTCTCCGCCGCGTAGAAGGCCAGGCTCGCGCCGGGAGCAACGTCGTGAACGATCTGCAGCATGGCGCGGCCTTCGTCGCTGAAGGGCAGCTGAATCGGAGGGTTGTAATTCATGCAGCCCCCCTGTCCGGCTTCTGCTTCCTCCAGGACATTGACTGTCGCGGGTAGATCGCCGGTCGATATGTCCGTGGCAGCCGTGGCGGTAAATCCATTGTTGGCATAACCGGCCGCGCCTCCGGCGGCCACATGATTCGCGGCGTACACGGCATAGCAGTCATAGCTGTCGGAGAGCACCCCGACGGTGACGCCCGCACCGGTGAGCGAATTCGCGGAGCGCACCACATCGCTGTGCTGTGCGAAATCGCCCTGTGATGTGACCGCGCCGGTGCGCGTGCGCGACATGGCGGCGCGAATCGAATGCACTTCGTCGCGGGCGGTTGCCGCGTCGAGTTGCGTCACCGGCAGCCAGCCTCCGACATCATTCGAGTAAACCACCGGATGTTGCAAGCCGAGTGAGACCAGCGCCGCCTTCAGCCGCTCGGGGTCGCCTCGAGTTACCGCGTCGATGAGCACGAGCGGCGCGGCTCCCGGGGAGGTCTGCTTGAATCGCACCCCGGGTGCGAGCGACCGCAAGTCCTCGATCGCGTGATCGGCGCTCACGCGCGCTGCATGCCGTGACAGGTCCGCGAGCGCGCCGTCGAATTTGGCGCCGGCCGCGGTGCGGCTCTGCTGTGCGCTGCGGCTGCCGAAAGCGAGCAGATGCGAGGTTCCAGGTGCGGCGGCCGGCCGCAAATGCGGATGTCGCAAACTTGAGACGGTCGCAACCGCCGCCAGCGTCGTCAGTAGGGCCGGGGCGCCGATTGTGAAGAAACGTGAAGCCACCCGTGCTCTCCCTTTGCCGCACCGAGTTCGGACGATGAGACTAACCTGGATGCGAAAAGTTTGACACCTGGATGCAATATGATCGGCGTGGTGAATGACCGGAAAACGGATTTAACAGCACCGCCGCGGACGGGCAGGATGGCTCGCAGCATGGCCGTTCGAATCACGGCGCTGGCTTGCAGCCTGTCGCTCGGATTGAGCGGCGCGATCGCGGCGGACCGTGCCAAGGTCTTGAACATCTACGCGTGGGCCGAGTACTTTCCCCCCGCCCTGATCTCGGCGTTTCAATCCGAAACGGGAATTCACGTCAATTACGCGGTGCTCGATTCGCCGGAGACGGCCGAGACCATCTTGTCCGTCGGCCATTCGAATTACGACATCGTGACCATGAATGCGGCGCCGGAGTTGGCACGCGAAATCCCCAAGGGATTCTGGATGAAGCTCGATCAGGCGAGGCTTCCCAATGCACGCAATGCCGACCCGCAAATCATGCAGCTGCTGAAATCCGTGGATCCCGGCAACCAATACGCCGTGCCATGGATGTGGGGCACCACGGGGATCATCTACAACGGCGGCAAGATCAAAGCCCTCATGCCGAATGCGCCGCTCGACAGCCTCGACATGATCTTCAAGAAGGACGTTGCCGCCAGATTCGCCGGCTGCGGAATCAGCATGCTCGATTCATGGGGCGACGTCCTGCCGATGGTGTCGCATTATCTTGGGCAACCGCGGCTCTCGGCCGACAAGGCGCAGCTCGATGCCGTGATGGCCAAGCTGCAGGAAATTCAGCCGTACGTGCGGCGAATTTCCACCGCGGGCTACTATCAGCAGCTCGCCGAGGGCGAGCTGTGCCTCGCCATCGGTTATTCCGGGGATGCCATGGTCGCACGTCGCATGGTGAACGAGTCGCACGGCAGCGTGCGACTCGACTACTCGTTCGCCCGGGAAATGGTGCCTTTTTACATCGACAGCATGGTGATTCCGGCCGACTCGCCCAACCCGGCCGCGGCACTCGCGTTCATCAATTTCGCCATGCGCCCCGAGATCTCCGCCGCGGTCACGCGCTTCATCGGCTTCGCGACCGCCAACGCCGCGGCGCTGCCGTTTCTCGAGCCCGCGATTCGCGACAACACTCTGATCTATCCGCCGGCCGCGGTGCGCAGCCGATTCGAGCTGCAGCGCGTCTACACGCCGGAGGAAACACGCGCATTCACGCGCGCCTGGCTGCTGTTCAAGTCCGGGCTCTGAGCGGCGCGCGGCAGGCTCGGGTAGTCCGTGTAGCCCTTGGCACCGCCGGCGTAGAATTCCGGCAGTCTGGGTTCATTGAGCGGCGCGCGCAGCGCAAATCGCGCCGGCAGATCGGGATTGGCGATGAACAGCTTGCCGAACGCGACCGCGTCGGCCTCGCCGGATTCGACCGCACGCTCCGCGGTCTCATAGGTGAATTTTTCGTTCGCGATATAAGCGCCGCCGAACGCCGCTTTCAGGTTGGGACCGAGGCGGTCGGGCCCGATGTATTCGCGGGCGCAGATGAACGCGATCTTGCGCTCGCCGAGCCGGCGCGCGACGTACTCGAAGGTTCCCGGCAGATCCGAGTCCCCCATCGAGTGCGCATCGCCGCGCGGCGCCAAGTGCACGCCAACCCGCCCGGCGCCCCATACGGAAATCGCCGCATCGGCGGCTTCCAGCATCAGCCGCGCGCGGTTTTCGAGCGGGCCGCCATAGTCATCGGTGCGTAGGTTGGCGCTGTCCTGCAGAAACTGGTCGAGCAGATAGCCGTTGGCCCCATGCAGTTCGACGCCATCGAAGCCGGCGAGCTGCGCGTTCTCGGCACCCTTGCGGAACGCTTCGACGATGCCCGGAATCTCGTTGCGATCGAGGGCGCGCGGCGCCACGAATGGCGTCGGCGGCCGCACCAGGCTGATGTTGCCGTTGGCGGCGACGGCGCTCGGCGCCACCGGCAGCGCGCCGTTCAGAAAGCGCGGATCGGACACCCGGCCCACGTGCCACAGCTGCAGAAAAATTCTTCCGCCCGCTCGATGCACGGCCTGCGTCGTGAGCCGCCAGCCCTCGACCTGTTCGAGCGACCAGATTCCCGGGGTATCGGCGTAGCCGATCCCCATCGGCGAAACCACCGTGGCCTCCGACAGAATGAGTCCGGCGGAGGCGCGCTGCGCGTAGTACTCGGCCATCAAATGATTGGCGATGCGGCCGGCGCCGGCGCGGCTGCGCGTCAGCGGCGCCATGATGATGCGGTTCGGCAGGATGAGGTCGCCCAGCTTGAGGGGATCGAATAACGTGGTCATTGATGCTTCCGTTTGCAGTGCAGCGAGTCGCGTATTTTTGGGCGCGAGTTAGTTCAATATTATTGAACTATAGAAGTATGATGAATGCAAGTTTTGCGATATCCTCATGGTCGTGGCCCGCCCTCTCACACATCCGCAGATCGACGACGTGACCATTGCCGGCATTTTGCACGCGCTTTCCGATCCCGTGCGCCTGGGGATCGTCAGCAAGCTGATGAAGGCCCCGGGCGGCATGAACTGCACGGAGACGACACTGAAGCTCAAGCTCGCGATGCCGAAATCGACCTGCTCGCAGCACTACCGCATCCTGCGGGAGGCCGGCTTGATCGTGAGTGAACGCCGCGGCGTGGATCTTTCCAGCCGCGTGCGCGCGCTGGAATTGGAGGCGCGGTTTCCCGGCCTGCTCGCCTCGATTCTCAAATCGCACGCGAAAGAAACTTCGCGCCGCGACCCGGGTGCGCGCGCGGCGCGCACTGCGGTGCGCTGACGGCATGAGACCGTCGATGCGCAGCGTATTGTCCGGCGCGGCCGCGGCGATCGTGTTCGCGAGCGCGCCGGCCTTCGGCGCCGATGCCGCCGCCGGCAAGGCACTTTTCCGCCAGCAATGCAGCATCTGCCATTCCGCGGAGCCCGGTGACGAGGGCGGTGCGCAGGGTCCCTCTCTCATCGGCATCTATGGCAGACCTGCAGCGGGCGCTGCCGGTTTCTCCTATACCGCCGCCTTGCGTGCCGCCGATTTGACCTGGGACGCGCCGACCTTGAACCGATTTCTGGCGTCGCCGAGCACGGTCGCGCCCGGCTCGGCGATGCTGGTCGCGGTGCCCGGGGAAACGGACCGAGACAACCTGGTGGCGTATTTTCAGAGTCTCGCGGGAAAGGCGTCCGCCGCCGGCGCTGCCGCGCAAAACGGCGCCGCCCGCGCGAGCGCGGTACCCGACGCCAGCCGACTGTCCGCGGATTGGAAGCTGGATGCGCCGGGCCGCGTACATCGCATCGACCTCGCCGCTCTGCCTGCGCCTTTTTCCACTGCCTCGTCCCGCAATAGTCCCGAGGTCGTCGCACGGCCGGCGAATGCCGCGCCGGCGCTGCCGCCCGGATTTCGCATCGATGTCTTCGCGGACCATCTCGAGGGGCCGCGCAGGATGCTGGTCGCGCCGAACGGCGATATCCTGCTGAGCGAGATCCGGGGCGGCCGCGTTTCGGTGCTGCATCCGGCGCCGGACGGAAGCCGCGCGGCGAGCGTCGATATCTATCTGGAAGGACTCAGGCAGCCGTTTGGGCTCGCGTTCTATCCAAACGCCGACCAGCCGCAGTGGCTGTATGTTGCCGAGACGCACCGGGTGACGCGCTACGCCTACCGGGTGGGCGATGTGAAGCCGCGCGGCGCGGCGCAGGTGGTGATCCCGCGGCTGCCGAGCGGCGGCGGGCACATCACGCGGGATCTTGCCTTCTCGCCCGACGGCACGCAGCTGTACGTGTCGGTGGGATCCGCATCCAATGTGGCGGAGACCATGTCCAAGAAGACGCCGGTTGAGATCAGGGCGTGGGAGGGCGAACATGGTCTCGGCGCCGCCTGGGATCAGGAGACCGATCGAGCGGCAGTGCTGGTGTTCGACGCGGCGGCTCCCGGTGCCGCGCAGCGCTACGCCACGGGCCTGCGCAACTGCGTCGGTCTCACCGTGCAGCCGGCCACGGGCGCGCTATGGTGCACGACCAATGAGCGCGACGCGCTCGGCGACGATCTGGTGCCGGACTATTCGACCCGCCTGCAGCGCGGCGGATTTTACGGTTGGCCGTGGTACTACATGGGTTCGAATGAAGATCCGCGCCTGCACGGCGATCGGCCGGATCTGCGCGGCAAGGTGTTGCTGCCGGACGTGCCGTACCAGTCTCATTCGGCCTCGCTCGGGCTGACTTTCTACACGGCGAGCGCCGGGAAATCGGCTTTCCCCGCAGCTTTCGCCGGCGATGCGTTTGCGGCATTGCACGGCTCATGGAACCGCAGCCTCCGCACCGGCTACAAGCTGGTGCGGGTCCGCATGAAGAACGATCTGCCCACCGGCGACTATGAAGACTTCCTGACCGGCTTCATCGTCGACAACGGCCACGTGTGGGGACGGCCGGTCGCGACCACGGAGCTCAAGGACGGATCGCTGCTGCTGAGCGACGACGGCGGAAATGTCGTCTACCGAATTTCCTATGCGCGCTGACCGGACGGGAACGACGCCCGGAAGCGCAGACCCGGATGATTGTCGCCAAGCTCCACCTTCGCGTGGTGCAAATTGGCGATCGCGGCCACCAACGCCAATCCGAGGCCGTTGCCGGGCGTCGAACGGCTGCTGGTGAGCCGATAGAAGCGGCGAAAGACCTTCTCGTGTTCGGCCGCCGGAATTCCGGGACCGTTGTCTTCGACCGCGGCGGCCACGGTATCGCCCGACGCGCTCAGGCTGATCCGAATCCGCGTGCCCGAGGGCGTGTGCCGAATCGCGTTCTCGATCAAATTGCTGAACAGCTGCGTCAGCAATTCAGCATCGCCGCGGATCCGCACGTCCGGCTCGATGTCGTGCACGAGCATGTGATGCTCATCTTCGGCCACCGGCCGGTACATCTCGTAGATCCGTTCCAGAAGTTCGCTCATCGACAGCGCCGAAAACGCCGCCAGGCGCGAACCGGATTCAATTTGGGAGATGCGCAGCAGCGCGGCGAAGATGACCAGCAGGTGATCGGTGTCCTCGATTGCATGCGCCACCACCGCGGCGTAGTCGGCGGTGGTGACCGACTTTTGACGCGCCTCCTCGAGACGACTGCGCAGATGCGTCAACGGGGTGCGCAGGTCGTGCGCGATGTCGCTCGACACCTGCCGCAGGTTGTCGAGCAGCTTGGATATTCGGTCGAGCATGTTGTTGATGGCGACCGACAAACGATCCAATTCATCGCCGCTGCCGCGCAGCGGAATGCGATCGTTGAATCGCCCGGCGATGATCGACTGGCAAGTCCGGGTGATTGCGTCGATTCGCCGCATGAACTGCACGCTGAAGAAAATCCCGCCCAGCGCGGCAAGCACGATGGACGCAGCTTCGATCCATGCGAATGCCTTGAGGATTCGCACGCGCGTGGCGGTGATTTGACTGGTGTCGCGGCCAACGAACAAGTAGACGCCCGGCGTCACGTACACGCCGCGCCCGAGCACCGTGGCGGAGTCGTGTTTGGATCTG
>Ga0307474_10001463_pt1 | contig 17208 bp, 14 predicted proteins | sample atmos_gasesECM1C_2_FD_203312 | JGI IMG/M metagenome (GOLD analysis project Ga0307474, IMG submission 203312) | Hardwood forest soil microbial communities from Morgan-Monroe State Forest, Indiana, United States - atmos_gasesECM1C_05 | ecosystem: Environmental > Terrestrial > Soil > Temperate... | reverse complement strand
AGCCGAAGGCGAAGAAGCGGTTTTTGTTTTTCTAGTGGAGCAGGCCGCTGAGCGCGGCGATTTTAGGGGTGAGCGGGGCGAAGTGGCAGGCCCGTCCATACGTTGAACAAGCCGAGCACTTCGCGCACGACATCGAGGACGTCGGTAGTTGATCGCCACCAATGCATGGGATCGAACGGATCGTCCGCGGGCGGGTGAACGATGATGCGCGTGCGGCCGCTGGCGTATTTTTTCCAGAGAGCATGAATGCGGCGCGTGTGCGCTTTTGTCGTGACGACAATCACGATGGTGGCGTGTTGCTTTTCAGCTTCGGCAGCGATGGCGCGCACTTCATCGACGGTGTTGCTGATGGGTGGTGTCAGAGTGTGAATATCGCTGGGTGATACGCCGCCATGTTGCAAGACACGCGCGGTGAGGGCGTCTTCGCCGGGGTCGTCGATATCGATGGCTGCAAGCGAAGCTGTCGGTTCGTTCGGGTGCGTTAGCCAGACTTGCGGTGCCCAGCCTGCCTGATAAAGGCGAGCGGCTTCGAGCGCTCGCATCGGAATCCGGCCGCTGAGGACGACGATGGCGTTTGCTTTTTCAATCGGATCCTCGACGACGAGCCATCGTCCGACGGTGAGAAACAACACGAGGTTTACAGCGATTGCGAGGAGCAGAACGATGGCGAAAATCCAGGGCACGCTTGATCGCGCGATGCGGGGTCGTTCGGAATCATCAAATACCGGAGGCGCGAATGGATCTTCGGGTAGCACGGAAAAGTCGGATGGTAGCGCGAGGGTTGGAAGTGGTCAATCGAGAGAGCAGTCGATACACTGAGACATTGCGGATTGATGCTTCAGCTTCGCATTTGCAACTCCGGGAGGATGCATGCGGGCGGTGATCACGGGCGGTGCAGGATTTCTGGGTTCCCACCTATGCGACCGATTTATCGCAGAGGGATGGGAAGTGCTGTCGCTCGATAACCTGATCACGGGGGTCGAGGCGAACCATGCGCACCTGTCGAAGAATCCGAAGTTTCAAAGCCGTGTCGCCGACGTTTGCGAACCGATTTCGATCGACGGCGCAGTTGACTACGTTCTGCATTTCGCCTCGCCGGCGAGCCCTTTCGACTATCTGAAGTTTCCGATCGAGACGATGCGCGTCGGTTCGGTAGGGACGCAGAACGCGCTCGATCTGGCGCGCGCGAAAAAGGCAAAATTTTTCATCGCTTCAACCAGTGAATGCTATGGCGATCCGGACATTTCGCCGCAGCCCGAGACTTACTGGGGGCATGTCAACTCGATTGGTCCGCGTGCGGTATACGACGAAGCGAAACGCTTCGGCGAAGCCATGACGATGGCGTATCACCGGTATTTTGGTGTGGATACCCACATTGTGCGCATTTTCAATACGTATGGACCGCGGATGCGGTTGAATGATGGCCGCGCGCTGCCAAATTTTGTGCACCAGGCGCTCACCGGTAAGCCGATCACGGTCTATGGAGAGGGGAAACAGACGCGCAGCTTCTGCTACGTATCGGATCTGATCGACGGGATCTACAAGCTGGCGATGTCGGACGAACATTTGCCGACCAACGTCGGCAACCCACAGGAAATAACGATCCTGCAATTCGCCGAGAAGATTCGCGAGCATTTCGACAACGCGCCGAAAATCATCTTTGAGCCGCTTCCGCAGGACGATCCGAAGCAGCGGTGCCCGGACATTTCGAAAGCGAAGCGGTTGCTGGGCTGGTCGCCGAAAGTAGGACTGGCCGAGGGCCTGAAGGTCACCATGGATTATTTCAAGCGCGAGTTCGCCACAACGAAATAGCACAGCGCCATGATGCAAGGGTCAGCGAGGCTATCGCGCGCCTTGATGGGCGGTGGAGCGAACTTCTTCACGGCCGAACGAGAAATACTCAAAATCCAGTTCGCGCATGCGCTGGGGCGAGCAGATATTGCGGCCGTCGATGACCAAGCGGCGGGCCATGAGCTTTCCCGCTTTTTCCCAATCGAGATTGCGGAATTCATCCCACTCGGTGCAGATCAGGACGGCTTCGGCATCACGCAAAGCCTCGTAGACTTCCTCGTGATATGTCACTTGCGGCAGAACCGCCCTGGCGCGCGAAATGGCTTCGGGATCAGTTGCGTGAACGTCGGCGCCTTCACTGACAAGCCGCAGGGCGACGTCAAGTGCGGGTGAGAAGCGTGTGTCATCAGTGTTGGCTTTGAATGCAAGACCCAGCATCGCAACGCGCTTGCCCTTGACCACCCACAACGCCTGGCGAACCTTTTCCATGAACCGGTCGATGCGCTGTTTGTTGACACGCTCGGCGGCCTTGAGAATGTCGAAATCCACACCGACGGTGCCCGCAAGGTGCACGAAAGCCTGCAAGTCCTTGGGGAAGCAGAATCCGCCGAAACCGAGACCAGCCTTCAGGAATTGACCGCCAATACGTGGGTCGAGGCCCATCGCATGCGTGACTTCATTCACGTCGGCGCCGATTTTTTCGCAGAGGTCGGCGAGAACATTGGCATAGCTGATTTTCAGCGCGAGGAATGAGTTGGATGCGTGCTTGATCAGCTCGGCGCTGTTGATTGTGGTCACGAGCAACGGCGCGTCGGTAGAACCGGGGCAACCGTTCTTGTGAATAGGGCACGCAAATTCTCGCTCGAGAATCGGGCGGTAGATTTCGCGCATCTGGGCGGCTGATGCTTCGTCTTCGACTCCCACGACAACGCGGTCCGGGTGAAAAAAGTCTTCGACCGCCGTACCTTCACGCAAGAATTCCGGATTGGAAACGACGTGGAACGTCAGGCCGCTATTGCGCGAATACGCGTTTAATGCGCGCCGCAGTTCGAGGCCGGTACGCGCGGGCACGGTGCTCTTTTCGATGACGAGCTTGGGCGAACGCGCTTCTACCGCGATCTGTCGCGCTACGTTGTCGATTGCTGAGAGGTCGGCTTCGCCGTTTTCTTTGGGAGGTGTACCAACGCAGATGAAAATCGCGTCGCTTTTGCGAATGGCTTCACCGGCATCGGCGGTGTAGGAGATTTTGCCGGCTTTTCGCGCGGACTCCAGAACCTGATCGAGATGATGCTCGTAGATGGGGACTTCGCCGGCGTTGAGCTTCGCAATACGCTTCGTATCGACGTCGGTGCAGATGACGTCGTGGCCTGCCTGAGCAAGGCAAGCACCCGTGACCAAGCCTACGTAACCACAACCTATGACACAAAGATTCAAAGCGCTTCTCCTGATAAAGCTGCGATGGATTCGGAAACCGCGGGGTCCGGCTCGGAGACTCTATTGTGACGGAATCGGGGCCACGGGGAAAGTGGCAGTTGCACGCAAGAGTGACTTGCCGAAGGACTCCTTGGCTGGCTTTAAGCTGAGGCGCCAGTGGTACCTGGTGCCGAGTTTCTGCCAAGGAGCAGGCCGCGCAGGCCCAACAACGCGAGGCGCGGTTGGCGGCGCAGAACGGTCCAGAGCAATCGTGCCGATTCGTCCCGCGTGATCTCGCTGAGCGTATTTTTCGTTGCCAAGTTCAAAAGGTCAACGAGGTGCGAATAGTCTTTCTGCTGGAAGTGATGCATTGTTCGGCGGATGAGCCAGTGTGTGTCGAGCTCGCGGCGCAGCGTTCGCAGTTCGCGGCTCGCGCCATCGCGCAGAATCGACTGCGCGACGCCGATGGCACCGCGGAAGCCTGTGACGATTCCCCCCACAGTCGTGACCTTCACCTGCGCGGCCGCATCGCCGACCAGGTAGACGTCGCCATTTCCGACACGACGCCGTACAGGAACCCACTTGCGATATAACGGGATCTGCGCGCCCTGCCACTCGAGCGGTTCCATATTTTTTTTCTCGAGAAATCGTGCGAGGCGTTTCGCAGTGTCAGCGCCCTCACCAATGATCCCGAGTGCAGCGCGCTCCGAAGATTCCGGGATAAGCCAATAAAAATAGGGGGTGTCGTCGGGGACGAACCAGACGCGGGTCGTGTCGACCGGACAATCTTTCGGCAGACGAACAATCGCCTGGACAAGCGGCACGGTTTCGATCGGCGGCCAGCCGGCACTTCGCGCGACGCGACTGGTTGCCCCGTCGGCTCCCACTACGCTCGCAGCATGCAATCCCTGGCGGCGACCCTCGGACTCGACTTCAAGATGCAGCCCGCGCGAATTTGGCGAAAGGCTGACAAAACGCGAATCGAAAGAAACCCGAGCCCCGGCCGCTTGCGCTTCCTTCGCGAGTCCGGGTATGAGCTTGGAGCGTTCGATGATCAGGTCGGGTTTCGATAGCGTGATCTGCGCGGAACGGCCGTCAGTGAACAGTTCAAAGCGGCGAATTTCGTTGAGGATGCTCGTACCGGCCGACGCACCGACCTGGTTGCGAAAATGGTCCGTGACGATCAGAGTGCGTGGGTCGGGCTCGAAATTCGATTTCGATTCGAGTACACGAACGGCGCGGCCACCACGCGCGAGCGTTGCGGCGGTGAAAAGTCCGGCGGCCGAGCCGCCGACGATCACGATCTCTTCTTTTTGCCGGCTGGCGCCGGACTGCGATGAAAGGTTTCGCACGATTCCGCGGGTCCTGTCCTATCGACAAAGATTCATCGGCGACGGCCGAGGAACGCAAAGTTTGGGTGACGGACTTTGTGACAAAAGGCTACGCGAGCCGGTTCGCCACTGATTGGAGCTTCGTCTGATGCAAGTATAGCGAAATCAAAAGTGGGGACAAACTTTGGACGCAGAATTAGACCGCTGGTCGAACGATTTTACAAGTCGATGCGGGATTACGCGGCGATGGCTTGGGCCGCTTTGCGCTTTTGCGGTTCGTAAGGCGCACGTTCCAGTAACGCGACGCCACCGAGCGTCAGTGCGACGGCGATTGCGGCGGTGGTCAGCGCACCTGCCGGGGGCAGGTACGTCACAAGAACCGCGGCGCCACCCGTCACTACTCCGAGAGAGTACAAGGCGAGTACGGCGCCACGCTGGCCCCAGCCTATATTCGCAAGTCGATGTGCAGTGTGGTCTTTGCCGGGCGTAGTGAACGGGATAAGACCGCGACGCGACCGCGAAATCGTGACAAGCGTCGTGTCAAAGATTGTTACTCCGAGGATCAGGAGCGGCGCGAGCCATGCCGAAAGGGAATTCGCGTGTTCGAGGCGCAGCTTCAGTCCGAGCGTCGCCATCAGGAAACCAAGAAACATTGCGCCGCCGTCGCCCATGAAGATTTTCGCAGGCTTGAAATTCCATCGCAGGAAGCCGGTTGCGCCTCCCAGCACAGCTGCAGCGAGCGTCGTGACGAGTGTCTGGCCATTGAGGTATGCGATCATCGCGAAAAAGATCGACGACATCGCGGCGACGCCGGCGCATAGGCCATCCATGTGATCGAGGATGCTGAAGGACGCCGTGATTCCTACGACCCAGAAGATGGTGAGAACCGCGTCGAGCGCATAACCTGCGCGACCACCGATCAGAACTTCAAAGACCTGCGCGTGAATTCCGCTGGCGAAAAGAATCCCGGCTGCAAGCGGCATCGCGATAAATAATTTGATCTGGTGATGAAGCCAACCCTTGTCGTCGAGGAAACCGACCGCCGCGACGAGCGTCGCACCCGTGACGATGCCCAGGCTCTGCGCACGAGCGGGCCCGTCGAACGCGAACAAAATGGCGAGCATGATAGCACCCCACATTGCCAGCCCGCCCAGAAGGGGGATCGGCTGCAGGTGTACTTTGCGAGGTCCGGGCAAATCGACCATGCCGACGCGAAGCGCCAGCGCTCGCACGGGTACGGTGAGCATTAAGGATGCAAAGAGAGCGATACCAAAGGCCAACAATCCCGCGGCCATGAGACCTCGATGAATTTGTGATCGCGCCGGCCGGGGAGAGATTGCAACAGCCGGAGATTCACGTAAATTTATGCTTGGTTGGGAGCCAAGCATCCCAAGTATTTACGGTACTGTAAAGTAAATCAGCTGCCCCACACAGCGTAACCCAACATACCCTGTCCGGTGCAGCGGGAAACGGAAACATTCGCGACCCGCACGAGACAGTAAATGGGGATGTGGCCGGCAACTCTGGTTGGCTGGCGCAATCGAGACTGGTTAGCGCTGTACGGCAGCTTCGAGGATTGTAGCGAACTTTTCTATTTCGGCTGAACGTGCGTAGCGAGGGGCAGCGGCACGTGCTGAGGCTCCCATTGCCGCAAGGCGCGACGGGTCGGCGAGCAACGCCCGCACCGCGGCTACGACTTCCTTGGGGCGATCGGGATCGGCGGCGCAGCCAAAGTCTTCCCGTTCGCCGAGCGTGGCCGCATCTGTTTCTCTTGGAGCGACTGCGACGATGGGCCGGCCAGCGACGAGAATGCCGTACATTTTGCTCGGCACTACCACGCCTTCAAGGCCGCGCTTGATTGTGATGACGTGCGCATCTGCTGCGGCGAGGACGGAAGACACTTTGCTCGACGGGAAGAAGGGAAGGAAGCGGACGTTTGGACTGTCTGTGGCGAGGGCTTGCAGCCGGGATCGTTGCGCCCCGTCGCCTACAAAAACGAGGCCGACTCCGTCGTTTTGTAATTCACGGGCAGCGGCGAGCAGCGTTTCCCACGCGCCGTAGAATCCGAGATTCCCGGCGTGCACCAAGACAAAGCGAAAATCGCCACGGATCGCGCCGATTACATCGGCGTCGAAATTCGGGGCTGCGATTGGCGAAGGCGCTGTCTCAGCGCCATCGCGCACGATGTCGATGCGGGCAGGCGCGACGCCTTTCGCGGCGATGCGCGACTTCATGTCTTCGCCAAGTACCATGACGCGCGTCGCCCGACGCAGCGCCCAGCGATGCAGGTTCTCCCACACACACGCCATCAGGCCTGGTTTGACGATTGAACCGCCGACAGCCATGTCGGGATACATGTCGCGGATGTTGTAAATGAACGGCCTGCGCTTCAGCATTGCTACGAATGCGCCGACGATGCCCTCGAACGGCGGGTCGGTCATCGCGAGCACAACGTCGCACGGCTCCAAGAGCGATTTCGGAACGCTTAGCGCAACATAAGACAAATAGTTGAAGACACGGCGACGCATCCGCGTTCGCGGATAGTCCGTCGAGCCAACGCGAACAACGTGAACCTTGTTCAACCGTTCGGTCTGCCAAAACCGCCACGAGCGGCGTTCGGTCGGATCGTACGAAGGCCGTCCGCAAATCACCGTTACGTTGTGTTTCTGCGCGAGTGGCTCGATGAACGCAGCGGCCATCTTGGCGGTCGCCGAAGTGTCGGGCGGGTAATAAAGGTTGAGCAGTAGAACTTTCATCGAGTCGGCGGACGCGAAGCGGCGCTCATTTCTTGGTGATGAAAAAATCGCCCAGTGCCAGGGCGTCCATTTGCGTGCGCTGGAAGCAGTCGAGCGCTTCTTCGGGCCGGCAAACGATCGGCTCGTTGTCGTTGAACGACGTGTTGAGCACGATGGGCACGCCGGTCGCCTGCTCGAACGCGCGAATCAGTCGCCAGTACCGCGGGTTGGCATCGTGCGTCACCGTTTGCAAGCGCCCGGTGCCGTCGACATGCGTTGGCGCCGGAATTTGTTGGCGCTTCTCGGGCCGAACCGCATAGGCCATCGTCATAAAGGGCGACGGATGGGATTCCTCAAACCATTCGCCGGTCGAGTCCGCGAGAATCGAAGGCGCGAACGGCCGGAAAATCTCGCGATGCTTGATGCGGCGATTCAAAATGTCTTTCATGTCGGGGCGGCGCGGATCGGCAATGATGCTGCGATTGCCGAGAGCTCGCGGACCCCACTCGGCTCGGCCTTGAAACCATCCGAGGATTTTTCCATCGGCGACCACTGCGGCGGCACGTTTGCATACGTCCTCTTTGTTTAACTCCGAAACACAGAAGCCGTTGTGAGCAATCGCGGTTTCATCGATCGCTCTGCGAATTTCGTCCGGCGAAAATCCGGGCCCCCAATACGAATGGCCCATCACGAATGTGCGCGGCTTTCCAAGCTTCTGATGCCAGATGTAATACGCGGCCCCGATCGCGAGCCCCGCGTCTCCAGCGGCCGGCTGAACGAACACTTCACGAAACGGCGTAGCGTCGAGAATTTTTCCATTCGCGACGCAATTGAAGGCGCAGCCGCCCGCGAGGCACACTGACTTCAAGCCCGTTTGCCGCGCGAGCCTCGTCAGCATGCCGAGATAAACCTCTTCGAGCCGAGCTTGCAGCGAAGCCGAGAGATTCTTGTGCCGCTGTTCCAGTGGTTTGTCGGGTGTCCGCGCCGGACCGAGCCGCCGGCCCATCTCGTCGGAAAAAAGCTTTCCCACGCTCGGGGTTTTTCCCGCATCCGCCCAACTCATGTCCGGCCCGGTGCGGTGATGCACGAAGTAATCGAGTCCGAGTTCGAAGCCGTTCGAGCGCGACTTCGGATCAAATCGCACAATGTCGCGAAATACATCGAGCGATTCGGGTTCGCCATAAGCGGCCAAACCCATCACTTTGTACTCGTCGCCAAACTTCGGAAATCCAAGATATTGCGTGACCGCGCTGTAATAGAGACCAAGCGAATGAGGAAACGCTACTGCGCCATCGATCTTCATCCGGGAGCCGGCACCCGTTCCCCACATTGTGCTCGCGAAATCTCCGAGACCATCCGCGGAAAGCAGCGCAGCCTGCTCAAAGGGCGAAACAAAAAATGCACTAGCAAGATGCGCCTGATGGTGTTCGACCCGATGAAACCGCGCCTTCAGTTTCGCCGGTTCGGTGTCGAACGCACCCGCAAGCACTTCGGGAATTCCGGTGAACTTTACGAGTACCTTGGCGCGCTCGCGTGCGAACGATGGCATCCTTAACGCGTACAGGAGTTTGGTTGCCATCCGCGCGTAAGGATCGCGCGGCACTGCTACGTGGTCGATGTCGGCGAGCGTAATGCCAGCGGCCTGCAGGCAATAGCGAATCGCGAGCGCTGGAAATCCCGCGGCGTACTTCACGCGGTTGAAGCGTTCTTCTTCCACCGCAGCAATGAGCTTGCCGTCGCAAACGATCGCGGCCGACGCATTCCCGTGGTACGCGTTGATCCCAAGGATATTCATTCGGTAAAGGCAGTGTACACTGGATTATCCTGTGGCTTCTTCGCGCAAGAGCGCCCGAGTTCTACGGTGCATCACGAAAGATTCCGGCGGCACCACTCGTTCAACACATAAAGCGACCACGGCCTCGACCACGAAGTCTTCCCGGCAATAAAATCCTGCCAAACGCTTTTCACGCCGGCTGCGCGTACATGCAGCGCAAGCGGCGGAGCCAAATCGCCCAGGCTGCTCTCGATTCGCGCTCGCAGTGGACCCCGCAGCCACTCCTTCCATGGGAACGTAAACGTTCGCTTGCGCTGTTCGAAAACTTGCTTCGGCAAAACATCTCCGACCGCTTCGGCCAGCAACGCTTTTTGCACGCCGGGGCGTTGGCGTGCCGCGTCGGGCAACGAGCTGACAAATTCCACCAGCGGCGTGTCGAGCAGCGGCACGCGCACCTCGAGCGACTGCGCCATGCTCACAGAATCGGTGTCCCGCAGCAGCGTGTTCACCATGTAGTTTCGCATCTCGAGCCACGAAATCGCTGCGATGGGCTCTAATTTGCGCGCGACATCGGCCAATCGTTCCAGCCGCCCCACCCACGTTGGCTCCAGCGTCACGCCGTCGGCGTTCACGGTGCTCGGACGGAACCTCGGCTCGATCAGCCGCCGCAACTCCGCTACCGGGAACAGCGTCCGCGTGAAAAAATAGGGATGCGGCAATGCGTCCGGCGCGATCCATGCGTCGATCACTTTGCGCGCGCCGTCCGAGCTGGCGCGATTGCCGATCATTCCTCGCAAAATCGGCGCTAGCGCTCGGCGAATGGGAGCCGGAGCAAACCACGCCGCGCGAATCAGCCTCTCGAGTCGCGGCACATTCTGAAATGTTCGATAGCCCGCGAACAGTTCATCTCCGCCGAGTCCCGACAGCGCCACCTTCAATCCCACTTCGCGCGCCGCCCACGACACGAAATACGTGTTGATGCCGTCCATCGTCGGCTGATCGAGTGCGGCGATCGCTTCGTCCAGACGCCTGACCATGCCCTCGCCATCTAGCGCGATCTCGCGATGCTGTGTGCCGCAGGCTTTCGCAACAGCGCGTGCCAGCGGCGCTTCATCGTACGCCGTCCCCGGAAACGAAAGCGTGAAACTCCAGATATTCGGCTTGAGCTTTGCGGCCATCGCCGCGATCACTCCCGAATCGATCCCGCTCGATAGAAAAAGCCCGACGGGAACGTCGGCAACCAGATGCGCACGCACGGCGTCTTCCAGCAACGGCCGCATACGTGCCGCCGCTGTTTCGAAAATGCGGGGTTTGCGCGGATCGCGCGCGGCGGGAGACCGCATCAAATCCCACCACGGCCGGGCGCGCGGTGTGCGCCGGCGCTCCGGGACATAAAGCAGCATGCGATGCCCGGGAGGCAGCGAGAAGACGCCTTCTAGCAGTGTCACGGGCTCCGACACGCTGCCGAAAAGCAAATACGACGTCAGCGCGTCGGGCGAAATCTGCTTCGCATCGGTCGCGTCGCCCCGCGCCAGCAACGCCCGTACTTCCGAAGCGAACACAAGCCCATCTGCCGTCTGCGTGTAGTAAAGGGGCTTGATGCCCAGTGGGTCGCGCGCCAGAAACAGGAGCGGCGAAGTCGCGTAGCGTTTCCGCAAATCGAGCAACGCGAACGCAAACATCCCCCGCAACTCCGGCAAGCAGTCCTCTCCCCACTCTTCCCACGCGTGCACCAAGATTTCCGTGTCGGATTGTGTCGAGAAAGCGTGCCCGAGTGAAATCAGCCGCTCGCGCAGCTCGCGATAGTTGTAGATCTCGCCGTTGAAAACGACGGCGACGTCTCGCGCTTCGTTCCACGCAGGCTGATGACCGCCGGGCAGGTCAACGATGCTCAGCCGCCGCATGCCGAGCGCAAGCCCCGGTGCACGCGGATCGTTCACGAGAAATCCCTCTTCGTCGGGGCCGCGATGGCGCAACGCCGCAGTCATGGCGCGTACCTGTTTCTCGGCGTCGGTCGTGCCATTGGCGAATGCGGCGCCGCAGATGCCGCACACGCGTTATTCGATCTCCGTTGTGGTCAAAAACGCGGAAGTGGCGCACAGGAAATGTTCGCGGAACTGAAAACGCGGGACTCGTAACCGGCGATCGGCGTACCACGCGAGCAGGATGCGCAACGTTGGCAACAACGCAAACGCCGCAGAGATCTCCAAAACGAAAAACGATTCGCGGTCCAAGAACAGGCTCCAATCGAGGGTTTCGTCCCAGCCGGGAAGAATCGATTCTAGCAGCTTCCTCAAATGAAAACCGTCGAGAGCCAAGCGAGCGAGGCGAACATGTGCATAGCGGTCATAGCTGTAGTCGGCTGGATAATTCGGCACAAGGCGGGCCCCCTCCCTGAAACTTCGCGGGATCTTGGAGTTCCTTGCTGGTAAGGGCTTTCTCGCTGACGTCGCGCATCACGGTCCGAAATGAGGGATCGACGACAATCCATCGTCCGTCCACGAGCACTTCGGCGACGACGTGTTTTGTCTGCCGATTGGACAGCAACAACAGCAACCGCTGCGAATCCAGGCCGGAACTCCGTGAAAGGTTGAGGAGCGCGTTGGTTGGCGCTTCCACAAATCGACAGCAGTCGCCGGTAGTTCAGAGTGTTTTCGGGATTGGGCGTCGACAATTCGTCGGGCCTGACAGCCGCAGCGCGCGCGGCGGCCTGACTCTCATCCAGTTGAGGATCGCCTCCATCTTCTGATCGGGTCGCTCCGATGCCGGCACTACAGCGCCAGCGTATGTACTAAGTAATTATATTTATAAATTAACTGTATTATTATATGCGAGGGCTAGGTGAGGCAAGCGTCCGATACAGCGACTCCATCGCCTCTGCCGGCTCTGCCCAGCCAAGGCGCCCGGCGACTTCGGGGCATTTCGCGGCGAGCTTTGCGTGCAGGGCCGGGTCAGTCAGCAGCGATCGGAGTGCTTCCGAGATCGCGTTTGAGTTATGGGCCACAGTAATTCCTGCGTCAGCCAGCAGCGGCCCGATGCCACAGCCTTCGGTGAGGACCACCGGTGTGCCGGCGGCGACGGCTTCAGCGGCGGTGTTGCCGAAGTTTTCGTTTTGCGACGGCAGCACGAAAACATCGGCATCGCGATGCGCTTCCCATTTCGCCGCTTCAAAAAGTGGACCTGTGAAAAGTACTCGCGGTCTCACACCCAATCGGTCTGCAGTTTGCGACAAAGTTGCCTTCAGACCTTCATCGTCCGGACCAGCGAACACAAGGCGGGCATCTTTGCTCTGTAGCATATCGGCACCGAGAGCCGCGAAGGCCTCGAGCAGCAAGCCGGGACTCTTTTTCGCCGACAGCCGCCCGAGAAACAAAACCACTCTCGCATCGGAAGGAATGCCTTGTTTTGCGCGAAATGTGCCGCGCGTTGGCAAGTTTCTGGGGAACTCGACGCCATTCCGCCGAAGAAAAATCTTGTCGTGTGGAATTCCTCCAGAGGCAAGTTCGGCGGCCTCCTGTTCCGACGTCGCGATCAGAAATCGCGCATGGTCGAGCATCTTCGTCCCAAACAGCGATTGATACGCGCGCTTCTTCCAGAAGCTGCGAACAATCGGCAAGAACATCCCGATTGGCTCAACGACATAAGGGATATTGAAAGCGCGGCAACGCTCAGCAATCGCTGGCCCGAGCAAGTCATAGAGCCCGAAGATGTGGACAACTTCAAAGTTCTGCAATCGCGCCCGTGCAAATCGTTTGACCGCCGGATTCCAACTCAGCGCGCGATAGCGCAGCCACGTAGGCAGATATATCGCCTGCACACCATTTGCGTCCTGGCGCCATCCGAATGGCGAACGCGCCATTCCGGCGGGGGGCACGCCGCCAGGAAAACGGCCTTCAAGGTTCCAATCCGCGGTAAGCACCGTAACCGGATGCCCGCGCCCGGCTAGTTCCGCCGACAGCGCCCGAATTTTTACCGGAGGCCCGCCAAACTCGAAAAACGGAGCGTAGCTCTGCGTGACATTCAGGATTCGCATAGCTCGCGAAGGATTTTCTTCAGCGATTTTGCAAAGACTCCAAATTTGAACTCGCGGTTAACGCGTTCGCGGCCGCGCGCGCCCATTTCTCGCGCCAAGGCAGGATCTGAAAGCAATGTTTCAATCGAAGTGGCAAGCTGTGGCACATCGCCGTGTTGTACCAGGTAGCCGGTCTTGCCGTCATCGATCACTTCCGGCGCGCCACCATGCGCACCGCCAATAACGGGTTTCCCGCGCGCCATGGCTTCGAGATAAACGAGCCCAAATCCCTCGCCCCGACTGGGCAGCGCGAAAATTTCGCACGCTGCATAGCACGCGGCGAGCTCCGTTGACGTCAACCCCGTATAAAAATGAACGTGCCCTTGTACGCCAGAACTATTCGCCATCTGTTCGAGCCAGCCCCGATCGTCACCTTCGCCGACCGCTACCAGCTGCAAATCGGGCCACTCATGCAAAAGGCGGGGAAGGGCGGTGATCAGCGTGTCCATCCCTTTATATCGTTCATTCGATTGCCAACGCCCGACCGTCAAAATCACACGCCCGGCCGGATAGTTTACGGGCAGTGAAGACCCAGCGGTCGCGACTGCGAGATTTTCAAAGTCCGGATCAAGCGCCCACGGCAAGACACGAATCTTATCGCGCGGAATCTGTTGCTGTGTGGCGACGTGATTCGCGGTGTCCTGCGTCGGCGTCAGGATCATGTTGGAGCGGCGCAGGGCGCGCCGCCGAAAGGTCGACAGCGGCTCCCAAATTTCGATTCCGTGCGCAACGACGATCGACTTCATCCGCGGCGCCGCGATCCGCATTCCTTGCACTACCGGCGCTAGATAAGGATGCGCCGCCACGACAAGCTTCGCATGGCGCCGCGCCGAACGCAGGGCCGTCGCCGCAAAACGCCCCTTCGCGCGCTGGCAACCCGTGAAGACGAACTCGCGATCGCCCACCGACATGCGGTGCAACTCGGGCGTGTCGTTCAGGCTCAGCAGCCGGCACTCCATCTTGCGGCTCTCGGCGAACTCGGTGATCACCGCTGCCAAATGCCGACCTGCTCTCTGGATCCCGCCGGCTGGTTCGAGCTCGGGAAAGAGGCCAATAATCACGCGCCGAGTCTGCCAACAGCAGCCTAGGAAGGCAAGGCGCGATTTGGTCTTGCCATGAATGTTCTGGGCGATAACGTGAATGCGCGAAGAAGGCTATCGTGCCGAACGTGAGCGGGCGACCACTTCCAGCAGATCGCTGATGCGCTCGAGATAAACGTCAGCCGGATGTTGCACGCGATCGTGAATCCCGAAACCGTAGTCGACAGCAGTCGCAATCATATCCGCGTTCCGTGCCGTCTGAATATCCACTTCCGAGTCGCCCACCATCATCGCATCACCGGCATTCACTCGAAGTTCTTCGAGGATCTTCTTCGCTCCCAGCGGGTCCGGTTTCTTGGTTTCGAAGCTGTTCCCGCCATAGATCGCCTGAAAATGTCTCGCTACACCTAAAGCCTCCAGAATCCGCACGCTGATTTTCACCGGCTTATTGGTCAGCACCGCCATCGCAACCTTCCGTTCAGTAAGTTTCGCGAGCGTCTTCGTCACGCCGGGATACAGGCAAGTGTTGTCGAGCTTGTGGGCCTCGTAGTACTCCAGGAAATATCCCAGCCCGCGTGCGAGTTCTTCCTCCTTCGCCACGCCGCCCAGCGCACGGGACATCAGCATCGGCGCGCCGTGTCCGATGTAACTCGAAATAATTTCGTCGCTCAGCTTCGCGCGTCCCATTTCCGTCAGCGTCGCGTTCACCGCATGGATCAAGTCGAGCTTGGAATCGATCAGCGTTCCGTCCAAATCGAAGACAATTGCGCGCACCGGGTACTGTTTCTGAGCGGTCATGAACCCATTATTCTAATACGTATTCCTCGCGTGAATCGGCCTCTTCGAGCATCGAAAGTCTGCATTTCGATATCCAATATCCTTATTTGCCTGCTCCTGTAAATTCCCGTATCGTATGAGATTCGCTTGCGGCAAAAATGCGCGGCGTGTGGCCGCGCTACCCGCAACATCGGAGAACATCGTGAAAAAGAAGATTCGCGCCATCCAATTCGGCGTCGGTCCCATCGGCGCCTCCACCGCGCGACTCATGCGCGAAAAGCAGGCCATCGAAATCTGCGGCGCCATCGATAGCGATCCGGCAAAGGCCGGTCGCGACCTCGGCGAAGTCATCGGCGCCAGCGACGCTCCTTGGGGAGTGAAAATTTCCGCCGACGCGAAAGAAGTCCTCGAGCAAAATGCCGACGTCGTCATTCACACAACCTCATCGTCGCTTCCCAAAGTGATGGATCAACTGCTCGCCTGTCTCGAAGCCGAATCCTCCATCGTTTCGACGTGCGAAGAGCTTTCGTATCCATATCGCACCTATCCCGAGCTTTCCGCCAAGCTCGATGCGGCTGCGAAAGAATCAGGCGTCGCGCTCGTCGGTACCGGCGTAAATCCCGGATTTGTAATGGACAAGCTTGTCGTAACGCTCGCGGCCGTTTCGCAACGCATCGAACATGCAAGGGCGTTGCGCATCGTCGATGCGTCCAAGCGCCGCCTTCCCTTACAGAAAAAAATCGGCGCCGGCATGACCGTCGAGGAATTTCGCGCCAAGGTCGCCGAAGGTGTGATCAAGCACGTCGGCCTGCCCGAATCCGTCGCGATGGTCGCCGACAGTTTGAATCTTCCCGTCGACGAAATCACCGAGACGATCGAGCCCAAGGTCGCCACCGAACGCGTGCAAACCGAATATCTCACTGTCGAAGCGGGGCAATCGGCCGGCGTCCATCAGATCGCGCGCGGCCTGAGCAATGGCAAAGAGTTGGTGTATCTGGAATTGCAGATGTACGTCGGCGCGAAAGATCCTGCCGACACCATCTACCTCAAAGGCCATCCCGACATCAGCCTCGTGATTCCCGGTGGTTCGCACGGTGACATCGCGACCGCTTCGGTTGTCGTGAATTCGATCCCGGTCATTCTCGACGCTCCCGCGGGATTGCGTACGGCGCGTGACCTCCCGATCGGCTTCTTTTCACCCGACGCGCGCCCATAAGCGCGCGGAACAAGCCGCTCAAAAAAAGGGCGCATCCGAAACGACGCGCCCTTTACGTTCCGATTCCTTGCTTCTATGCCGACGCCGACTTCGCAATCCCTTTCTCCATCGTCTGCCACTCCATATCGCTCAACTTAATTTCCGCAGCCGCGACATTTTCTTCCAGATGCTTCACCGACGACGTCCCCGGAATCGGCAGCATTACCGGCGAGTGGTGCAGCAACCAAGCCACAGCCAACTGCGCTGTCGATGCATTGTGCGACTTCGCCGCCTGTTCGAGCGCACTACCCGGCCGATTCAGCTTTCCCGCTTCCATCGGAAACCACGGAATAAATCCCAGGCTGTGCTTCTCGCAATACTGCAACACGTCTTCGTGCGTGCGATCGGCGATGTTGTATTTGTTCTGCACGCTGACGATCTTTGCCGTCTTCACCGCCTGCTCGATATCCTTTACCGAAACTTCGGACAACCCGATGTGCCGGATCTTGCCTTCCTTCTGCATTTTCTTCAGCTCGCCGATTTGATCCTCGACGGGTACAGCCGGGTCGATGCGATGCAATTGCCACAAGTCAATTCGTTCGAGCTTCAGCCGACGGAGGCTCATCTCGACGCACTGCCGCAAATATTCCGGCCGTCCGACGACCGTCCACTTGTTCGGTCCTTGTCGTGTGAAGCCGCCCTTGGTCGCGATGAGCATGCCCGACGGATACGGGTGCAGCGCCTCCGCGATCAGGTTTTCGCTGACCTCCGGTCCGTATGCGTCGGCGGTGTCGATCAAATTCACGCCGAGGTCCGGCAGTCGCTTCAGGACGCGCTTCGCTTCCTCGCGGTCCTTTGGCTCGCCCCAGACGCCATTGCCCGTGATGCGCATCGCGCCGAAGCCCAACCGATGAACCGTCAGATCTCCTCCGATGGAGAAGGTACCGCTAGCTTTTGCGTTTGGTATGTTCATACCCCGTTGGATTCGGATTCGCCGGGAGAGGTTACCGTAGTTCCGAGCCCCCACTGGATTTCCCATTCAGATTGGGTCGCGTCGTGAACCCAGACCGCCGCGAGTAG
>Ga0307474_10001462_pt1 | contig 17215 bp, 13 predicted proteins | sample atmos_gasesECM1C_2_FD_203312 | JGI IMG/M metagenome (GOLD analysis project Ga0307474, IMG submission 203312) | Hardwood forest soil microbial communities from Morgan-Monroe State Forest, Indiana, United States - atmos_gasesECM1C_05 | ecosystem: Environmental > Terrestrial > Soil > Temperate... | reverse complement strand
TTTGCAAAAGTGCCAGCCAGACCGGGATGCAAATGTTAGAATCGGACCACTAGTCTCACGCCTGCGCCCGGTTGAGACGGGAGCGCATGCCGAGCCGATCCAGCAGATTGGCATCGCGCGTGGCTTGCGGGTTCTTCGTCGTCAGCAGCACATCGCCGATGAAGATGGAATTGGCGCCGGCGAGGAAACACAGCGCCTGCAATTCGTCGGTCATGTATTGCCGTCCCGCCGACAACCGCACCACGCTCTTCGGCATCATGATGCGGGCAACCGCAACCAGCCGCGCGAGTGCAATTGGATCGGGACGCTCGGCGGTGTCGTTGACCGGCACGCCCTTCACCTCGTTCCACAGATTGATCGGCACGCTCTCGGGATGTTCCGGCAAATTGGCGAGCAGCACCAGCATGCCGAGCCGGTCGTCGACGTCCTCGCCCATGCCGATGATGCCGCCGCAGCAGACCTTGATGCCGGCATCGCGCACATAAGAGAGCGTATCGATGCGATCCTGCAGCGTGCGCGTGGTGATGATGTGGTCGTAGAATTCCGGCGAGGTGTCGACGTTGTGGTTATAGAAGTCGAGCCCGGCCTCGCGCAGGCGCGCGGCTTGCGGCGGCGTCAGCATGCCGAGCGTCGCGCAAGTCTCCATGCCGAGGTCTTTCACCGCGCTCACCATGCCGCAGACCTCGTCGAGATCGCGATCCTTCGGATTGCGCCAGGCCGCCGCCATGCAGAAGCGCGTCGCACCGGCGTCGCGCGCACGCTGCGCGGTCGCAACCACATCGGCCTGCGCCATCAGTTTGGTCGCTTTCAAGCCGGTGTCGTAATGCGCACTCTGCGAGCAGTAGCCGCAGTCCTCCGGGCACCCGCCGGTTTTGATGCTGAGCAGGCTCGCGGTCTCGACATGATTGGGATCAAAGCGGCTGCGATGAATGCTCTGCGCACGGAACGTCAGGTCCGCGAAGGGAAGATCGTAAAGCGCCTGCGCCTCGTCGCGCACCCAGTTGTGCCGGACCGTGCCGACTTTGCGGCTGCCGTTTTCCGCTTCTACCAATCCATCAGCCATCGCGCCCTCCGTTTTATAGATAAAATTGCTTTTTATCTATAATTGTGCTCAGGCTGTCAGGTTAGCCGAGACCTAGAGTCATCGCACTCGATTTTCCGATAGATAATCTATGAAAGACTCCGACGAGAACGTCACCGTCGCCGCCCGGATCGCCGAGACCATCGCCGAGCGGATCATCGCAGGTGCGCTGGCGCCGGATGTACCGCTGCGGCAGGACCACGTCGCGCGCGAATTCAGTTCCAGCCATGTGCCGGTCCGGGAAGCATTTCGGCAGCTCGAGGCCCAGCATCTCGTGATCAGCCTGCCCCGCCGCGGTGTGCGCGTCGCGCCGCTCGATGCCACGTCGATCCGGGAGATTTCCGAAATGCGTGCGGCGCTCGAGGTGGTCGCGCTGCGCCACGCCGCGCCAAAGCTGACCGCAGCTCATCTTGCCAAAATCGAGCTCGCGCTGATCGAAGGCGAGAACGCCGAGACGCTGCAGGAGCTGGAGGCCGCCAATCGGGCGTTTCACCAGGCGCTGGTGACGCCCTGCGCCATGCCCCGGCTCCTCGCCAGTCTCGATGGATTGCAACGCGCGAATTCCCGTCTCGTGTTTACCCTGGCGCGCTCTTCGGGATGGCAGCCACGATCCAACCAGGACCATCGCCTCATTCTCGGAGCGTTGCGGGCGCACAATATCGAGCAGGCGTGCAGTCTGTTGGCGCGCCACATCCAGACCATCGAACGGCTCAGCGTTCCGGCCACATAGTCCGGAGAGTAATCGACAGGATCAAGAACGCGTGGTCAGACGCCGGCGGCCGCCAGGCTCGCAGCCGCGATATCGACGATCTCTGCGAGGCGACGTCCGATCCGGGATCGGGTCGAGCTCAACAATGCATTCAAGCGGCTCATCACTTCGTTCCCAGCACCTTTGCCCAAGCCCCTGGCTCGGCAATCAAAACCTCTTCTGAAAGGTATGGGTTCCGCTGCTTGCGGAGTCGAGACCATGGCAAAAATAGCAATGGGACCAACGCGCGGGCCCGATGCGGCAGCATATTCATTGCTCTGCGAAGGCCCAATGAAGAACAAATTCTTCTATGGACCGTTCGAGCCCGTGCGGCCTATCCCGGCGCAAATCCGAAGGTGCGTTCAAAGCGCTTGACGTAAGCCGGCCAGACCTCGGGATTGACCAGACGCGGCGGCCGTTTGCCGTCAAGTGCATCGAGCATCTGTTCGGCGGCAATCCGCGCCATGTTCTCGCGCGCCTCCTTGGTGACGCCGGCCGTATGAGGACTTGCGATCACATTGTCGAACTGCAACAGCGGATGATCGGGCGGCGGCGGCTCCTTGGCCCAGACATCGAGACCTGCGCCCGCAATGCGCATGTCGCGCAGCGCCTGCTCCAGCGCGACCTCGTCATGGATGAAGCCGCGCGCCGTCGTGATGAAATAGGCATGCGGCTGCATCAGTGCGAATTCACGCGCCCCGATCATGCCGCGGTTGTCCTTGTTCAGCGGGCATGAGATCGAAACGAAATCCGAGCGACGCAGCAGATCATCGAGCGTCACTTTCTCGCCGCCACGCTCGGCCATTTCGGTTGCCGACAGATAAGGGTCATAGGCCAGCACATTCATGCCAAGCAGGCCCTTGCAGAGCGCGGCGATGCGGCGGCCAACGTTGCCGAGGCCGACGATGCCGATCGTCTTGCCGTGGACTTCGTTGCCCATCAGCGTGTTGCGGTTGATGTTGGCCTCGCGCCGCAGCACGCGGTCGGCCTGAATGATCCGCTTCGACAAAGTGATCAGCATCGCGAGCGCATGTTCGGCAACAGAATGCGCATTGCCGCCGGACTGGTTGACCACGATCACGCCCGCCGCCGTACAGGCGTCGACATCGACCGGATCGTAACCGGCGCCGTTGCTGGAGACGATCAGGAGATTCGGCGCCCGTCGCAGCAAATCCGCATCGGCATGAAAATGCCCCGCCAGTTCGTCGCGCGCCGCACCGATCTGATAGGCATGTGCGGCGGAGAGAATCGGCACAGAGACGTCGTCCGGGCTTTCGTTCTCGAGCCGGTCGAGCCGGACATCGGGACGCGCTTTGAGGATATCGGCGTAAATCTGGTTGGCGAGGTATTTGACGTAGAACACGCGCTTGTTGTTGACGGACATCTCACTTCTTTCAGTTCAAAAGACTACAGAGCATCACTCGGCCGATATGCCTGCCGATTTGATGATCGCGCCCCACTTGTCGTAGTCGGCGTGAATCTTGGCATCGAGTTCTTGCGGCGAACTGCCGATCGGCGAGGCGCCGAATTTTGCGAGCCGTTCCTTGACCGGTTCGGTGTTCAGAGCGGCGATGAAATCGCGCGAGATCTTTGTAACCAGATCAGCCGGCATACCGGCTGGCCCAAGCAAAGCCCACCACACTTCGGTGTCATACCCTGGGACAGTCTCCGACATCGCGGGCACATCAGGCAAGAACGGCGACCGCTTGCTTGTCGTCACGGCCAGCGCGCGCAGTGTACCGGCTCCCAATTGCCCCAGCGCTTCCGGCGCGTTGTTGAAGGACATCGGAATTTGCCCGCCGAGCAGATCGTTGATCGCGGGCGCGCCGCCCTTATAGGGGATCGCACTCATGTCGAAGCCGGCGAGCTTCTTGAGCAATTCGCCGGCGAGGTGCGTCGAGGTACCGTTGCCGGATTGGCCGTAAGACAGGCTGCCCGGCTTGGCCTTGGCTTGCGCGATGACGTCGGCCAGCGTCTTGAAAGGAGAATCGGCGCGCACGAGAAGAATGTTGGGCGAGTTCGCCAAAAGCGAAATCGGAGTGAAATCCCTGAAGGTGTCGTAGGGAAGCTTTGGATACAGGAATGGATTGGTGGCGTGGCCGCTCGCCACCACCATGAGCGTGTAACCATCGGGCGCGGACGTCACCAGCGCCTGTGAAGCAACGACGCCGCCAGCCCCCGGCCGGTTTTCGACGATGACCGATTGGCCCCATGTCTGGGATACCGCATCGCCCAAGGTGCGCGCGAGAATGTCGACGCCGCCTCCGGCCGCATAGGGCACGAAAACATGAACGGGCCGGGACGGAAATGCGTTTTGGGCTGACGCCACGCCGGGCGCGAACAATGCCACCGCGCAGACGGCAATGCGCGACCATCGGCTCACAATGCTCAAGAATGAGCCATCCAAGAAACCGTCCTCCCGATTTTTTCACCTTATGACACGCCCTCGTTCGGGCTGCCTCATCGCTGTGCGCAGATCACAGTAACAGCGCAGACATGTTGACAATCCCGCCGTTCGCGTCAAGTTTCGGCCCCGCAAGCAGGGCAGCCGCCGCGTTATTGACCGACGTCGCGAGGCGGCAAGAAGAACTCGCGGGATATAAGGAGTGCCGAATGGCGGCTGCGGATGGACAGGTGTCGCCAGTGGGCCTGGGTGAAAAGGCCTGGCACGAGATCATCGTGCAGACCCTCAAGCGCAACGACATCAGCCTCGTGCCTTACGTGCCGGACCGCGTGCTGACGCGGCTGATCAAGGAGCTGCACGCCGATCCGTTTTTCAACGTGTTTCCGACCGCGCGGGAAGAAGAAGCCGTCGGGATCGTTTCCGGCGCATGGATGGGCGGCCTGCGCGGTGCAGTGCTGATGCAGACCTCCGGCTTTGCGACGCTCGCCAATGTGCTGGCGTCACTGGCGCTGCCCTATCAGATTCCGCTGATCATGTTCGTCTCGGAGCGCGGAACGCTCGGCGAGTTCAATTACGGGCAGTCGCTGGTCTGCCGCACCATGCGGCCGGTGCTCGACTCGCTTGCGATGGAGCATCACACCGCGACACGTCTCGACGAATTTGAATTCATTGTTGATCGATCGATCAAGCAGGCCATCACGACGCAGGCGCCGGTTGCGCTGATCCTGTCGCCGCTTTTGACCGGCGGCAAAGTGTTCGACAAGTGAGCGCAAACATGAGCAGAACGCCCGCACGCAATACCAAGGTGATGAACCGGTTCGACCTCACCTCGCGCCTGATTGCGAAGCTGAAGAAGGACGAGGCCGTCGTCGGCGGCATCGGCAACACCAATTTCGATTTGTGGGCCGCCGGGCATCGCCCGCAGAATTTTTACATGCTGGGCAGCATGGGACTCGCCTTTCCGATCGCGCTTGGCGTTGCGCTGGCGCAGCCGAACCGGCGCATCTTCGCGCTCGAAGGCGACGGCTCGCTGCTGATGCAATTGGGATGTCTGTCGACGATTGCGACCTTGAGGCCGAAAAACCTCAGCATGATCGTGATGGATAACGGCATGTACCAGATCACCGGCGCGCAGCCGACGCCGGCCGCAACAACGACCGACCTGATCGTGGTTGCGATCGGTTGCGGCCTGACCAACAGCAGCTGGGCTGCCGACGAAGATGATTTCGAGCGCCTGATCGATCAGACGCTGACGTCATCCGAGCCGATGCTGATCGGCGTGCGGATCGACGACAAGCCGGGAACCGGAGCGACGCGCCGCGATCCCGTGCAGATCCGCGAGCGCTTCATGCTCGGCCTCGGCGTTCGCGAAGCGCTGTAGTACAACATCCGCACGCTTTAGCTCCGTCATGGCCGGGCTTGACCCGGCCATCCACGTCTTTGGTGCTGCACAAAACAAGAAAGACGTGGATGCCCGGCACATGGCCGGGCATAACGAGAGTTTGGTCGTTATTACTCGATCACCCTGATCACGCGGCGCGTGCGCGGTTCGACGATCACACGCTGGTTGTTCACCACCGCATAACGGTAGTCGACATAGCCAGGGACCGGCCGTACTTCGACGGCGGCCGGCAACGGCTCGCCGACGACGATGGGCTCCTCGATCACGACCGGCGTGGCATCGATACCCTCGACGGATCTGATCACGGCATTCGGAACTTCGACGGCAGCGCCCACGGCAGCGCCAACCGCGCCGCCGACAATCTCGCCAACGGGACCTGCAACCGAACCGCCGGTTCGCGCACCATTCGCTGCGCCTGTTGCGGTGGTCGATTGCGCGAACGCGCTGCCCGACGCCAGCAACGCAACGGCTGTCAACGAAACAGCAAGTTTGCTCTTCATTACGTCCTCCTCCTTGAGTACACGGCAGCGCTAACCACCGGCCGGAGGAGTCGTTCCGCGGTTCCCCCGAGTTCCCATGCACAGAGGAGGAACGAAGGTTCCGTGAGTACTTTGTTATAGTCCCCTTCTGCGTCCTCGCTCGGCGCGAAAGCCGGCAGCCGCAAAGCCGCCTTTGTCGTTGAGCCCGCGCTTCAGCTCGGGCCATAGGAAAAGCTGGGTCAATCCGAATACGGCGACGACTGCGATCAGCGCGCTGGCGGCCGGTACCGATGCGGCCACCGCAATCAGATTTTTCAGCGCAGATGCCGCCCAGGGCACAAGGTTCGCAGGCAACGCAATATTGGCGGTCGTCGCCGGGAGCGTCAGAACCACGATCGCGCCCACGACCAGCGCGTTGCCTGCCGCGAGAATCACGACTGTCCAGGCAAGCCCTCGCGGCTGCGACAGCGCAACGTCGATGCCTTTGACGGCGATGATCAAAGCCACCAATGCGGCGACCAAAACCACGGGCGAAAAATCGGCGAGCCATGCGACGATGGCAAACAGCACGCCGAGATTGAGCTTGATGAATTCGGGAAATTTGCACCGCATCAGTTTTGGCGCTGCGATCTCGAACGCATCGAGCAGCGCGCACACCAGCATGCCCGCAACGAGACCGCCGAGATGCGCGCGCCAGTCGAGCCTCGGCGCCATGAAGGCAAAGGCCACGTTGAGCCCGATGTTGACCACAAAGAAACTCGCCGGCAGATCGATCCGCCGCAGCAGTTTCAGGCACAGCAGCGCGCCGAGAATTCCCGATGTGGCGCCGGACGCTCCGACGGTGAAGTACAAGCCCGGCTGCGTGAACAGGCCGGTGAGCGCGCCGGCGATGACCGAAGCGAAGTAGATCAGCAGAAAATATGACGTGCCGACCCGCTTCTCGAGCGGCCCGCCCCACCAGACCAGGCACGCCATGTTGGTGAGAATGTGCAGCATGCTGGCGTGCAGGAACGCATAGGTCACAAGCCGCCAGTATTCATGGCGCTCCAGCGCACCACTATAAATGGCGCCATAACGAAACAGGGCGTTCGGGCTTGGGGCCGGCGCTCCCGAAGCCTGCAAGGTGAGCGCATAGACGAGGATGTTGACCCCGAGCAGCAGCGCCGTTGCGGTGTGCGGGACCTCGAAAGCGCCGACGGAACGGGTGAATTTCATGACAGCTACGCGACACGATACGAATGTCAGAACTGGACACTAGTGGCGCGTCTTTAGCACGGGCGCAAGCAGCCGCGAAGCTCACTGTCACATTGATTTTGGCCGGCGCGTTCGAAGAAACCCGCTTCCCTATACCGGTAGCAATTGATGCTCCCGCTTGACCGTCAGGCTCGCGGGCTCGTCATCCAGCGGCAGATCGAGCACCTCTTCGAACTCGACGATGTTGTCGATCTCGGTGCCCATCGCGATGTTGGTGACACGTTCCAGGATGAATTCGACAACCACCGGCACCTGATATTCCCTCATGAGCTCGCGCGCGGTGGCAAAGGCCTGCTGCGCATCCCTGGGATCGGTGACGCGGATCGCCTTGCAGCCCAGACCTTTGGCGACCGCCACGTGATCGACGCCATAGCCGCCGAGTTCAGGCGCATTGACGTTCTCGAACGACAATTGCACATGGTAGTCCATGTCGAAGCCGCGTTGCGCCTGCCGGATCAATCCGAGATAGGAGTTGTTCACGACAACATGGATGTAAGGCAGCTTGAACTGCGCGCCGACCGCAAGCTCTTCGATCAGGAACTGGAAATCATAGTCTCCTGAAAGCGCCACGATCTCGCGATCCGGATCGGCCGCACGCACGCCGAGCGCCGCGGGCAGCGTCCAGCCGAGCGGCCCGGCCTGCCCGGCATTGATCCAGTTGCGCGGCCGATAGACGCTGAGGAATTGCCCGCCGGCGATCTGCGAGAGACCGATGACGCTGACATAGCAGGTGTCGCGGCCAAACGCTTTCGTCATTTCCTCGTAGACCCGCTGCGGCTTGATCGGCACATTGTCGAAGTGGCTCTTGCGCAGCATCGAGCGCTTGCGATCGCGGCACGCCGCCGGCCAGGCCTGACGCTCTTTCAGCCTGCCGGCCTTGCGCCATTCCCTGGCGACCGTCACGAACAATTCCAGCGCGGCCCAGGCGTCGGAGACGATGCCGAAGTCGGGATTGAAGACGCGTCCGATCTGCGTGGGCTCGATATCGACATGCACGAAGGTGCGGCCCCTGGTGTAGGTCTCGATCGAACCGGTGTGGCGATTAGCCCAGCGATTACCGATGCCAAGCACGAAATCGGATTCCAGCATCGTCGCGTTGCCGTAGCGATGGCTGGTTTGCAAACCCACCATGCCGGCCATCAGCACGTGATCGTCGGGAATGGCGCCCCACCCCATCAGCGTCGGCACGACCGGCACGTTGACGATCTCGGCGAACTGCACCAGCAAATCGCTTGCATCGGCGTTGATGACGCCGCCGCCGGCCACGATCAGCGGACGATCGGCGGCGTTGAGCATCTCCAGCGCCTTCTCGACCTGCTTGCGCGTCGCCGCAGGCTTGTAGACCGGCAGCGGCTCGTAGGTTTCGACGTCGAATTCGATTTCGGCAAGCTGCACGTCGACCGGCAGATCGATCAGCACCGGACCTGGACGGCCGGAGCGCATGATGTGAAAGGCCTGGCTGAAGACGCGCGGCACCAGCGCGGGCTCGCGCACGGTGACGGCCCATTTCGTCACGGGTCTTGCGATCGATTCGATGTCGACCGCCTGGAAGTCTTCTTTATAGAGCCGGGCACGCGGGGCCTGGCCGGTGATGCACAGGATCGGAATCGAATCCGCAATTGCCGAGTAGAGCCCGGTGATCATGTCGGTTCCGGCCGGTCCTGACGTTCCGATGCAGACGCCGATATTGCCGGCCCTGGCGCGGGTGTATCCCTCCGCCATGTGCGAAGCGCCCTCGACATGGCGCGCCAGGATGTGCGTGATCGAGCCGCGCTTCTTCAGCGCCGAATACAGCGGATTGATCGCGGCGCCGGGAACGCCGAAGGCGTGCAGCACACCTTCCTTTTCCAGGATTTGCACGGCCGCATCGACTGCCCGCATCTTCGCCATGTCACTCTCCATCCGGTGATGTCCGCTTCCGACATCATCTGATGGAGTGGCGCGTCATCTCAATCGATGAGATTTTATTTCCCACGATACGGCAGGCGTATGAAAAACCAACGCATTCCTAACCGCTTGGACCGGGACCTTGATGGAAACGATGCGGCGCTCGCGTCCCCTATTCGAACAGCGGCGCAAGCTCCATCTGCGGCACCAGCACGAGGCCCTTGTCGGTGAGCCGGATTTCGGGAATCACCGACAGCGGGATCAGGTTGAAGCCCATATAGGGAATGGTGCAGCCGGCCTCGGCCCATTCGACCTTGAGCTGCTTGACCTCTTCGGCGACTTCGGTGATCCGCTTGTCGGAGAGCAGACCCGCGATCGGCAGCGGCACCAGCGCCCTCACCTTGCCGTCGGCGACAACGCAGACCGCACCCTGCTTCTCCTTGATGGCTGACAGCGCGACCTGCATGTCGGGCTCGTTGGTGCCGGCGACGATGATGTTGTGGCTGTCATGTCCGACGCTGGAGGCGACCGCGCCGCGCTTGAGACCGAAATCCTTGAGCAGCCCGTACGCGACGTTGCCGCTCGACTTGCCGTGACGTTCGACGACCGTCACGAAGCAGAGCCCGTAACGCTTGAACAGGTCAGGCCAGTCCTTGCCTGGTTCGATTTTGACCTTTTCGTGGATCAGCATGATGCCGGGCAGCGCGGTCTTGATCGCGTTGACGGTGCATGCCTTGGCCGGAAGCTCGGGCGTGAGCTTGACGTGTGCGGGCAGCTTCACCGTCGCATACGCGGCCTTCGGGTATTGATAACGCTGCGACAGCGCTTGATCGAGGCGTTGCGTGATCTTGCCATGCTCGACAACAAGTTCGCCGCCATACCAGGTGCATTGCGGCCGCAACGTGTCGTCCATCAGCACGAGGTCGGCGCGGCGGCCGCCGCCGAGCCCGCCGATTTCGCCATCCATGCCAAAGCGTGTCGCGCCGTGCAGCGAGCCCATCGACCACGCCTGTTCCGGCGACATCCCGGCTTTCAGCGCTTCGCGCACCACCCAGTCGAGACCGAACAGAAAGAGATCGTCGGCGTCGCGGTCGTCGGTGCAGACGGCCGTGCGCTTGTGAGACGCGCCGAGCTCGGTGATGGTGCGGATCGCCTGCGGCAGGCTGTGCCACGGCGTGGTCGGCGGGCCACCGCGCAGGAAAATCCAGACGCCGGCATCGAGCAGGTCGTCGGCGATGTCTCGGTCGATCGCCTCGTGCGTATCGGTAATGCCGCTTGCTGCATAGGCCGCGACGAATTCGCGGCCGTAGATGTGGCCCGACACCGGACGACCGCGCTTCAGCGACGCGGCAAGGATGGCATGGCTTCGCTCGTCGCCCATGGTGACGGGCACGAAATCCATCTTCTCGCCGAGCGCGACCGCCTCCGGCCAGCGATCGAAGAGCCCGGCGATCTTGTCCGCCATCAGGTCGCCCCCTGCCGTTTCGAGCGCCGCGGATGTTGCGGGAACCGTCGACGGCACGGTCAGAAAGATCGAGAGCGGCGCCTCGCGTGCGTCCTCCAGCATCGCCTCGACGCCGGCGACGTCCATGACATTGCCGATTTCATGGCTGTCGCAGAAGATCGTGGTGGTGCCGTTGAGCAAAGCGGCTTCGGCATAGGCGCAGGCCGTCACCATCGATGATTCGATGTGGATGTGCGGATCGACCAGGCCCGGCGCGACGATGCCGCCGGCGGCGTCATAAACCGCAACGTCGCGCCCGATTTTCTGGTGAGCGCCTGAAGGCTTCACCGCCGCGATGCGCCCGCCCGTGATCCAGACCTCGCGATCATTGTGCACGCGCTCGGAATAGGTCGACAGCACACGTGCATCAGCAATGACGAGATCAGGCGCGATGCGGCCAGATGCAACGTCGGCAAGACGACGCGTCATTGTGTGCAGGGGCGCAACCGCAAAGCGGGTCAATTTGGTCATGGGATATCTCGCGAGCAGAAGTTTCTGCCGGCGATGGTTGTCCCTCAATTGGGCAGGAGCAAGCTCAAATAAGGCGGCAGGTCTGCTTACCCATTAGGCAGTAACGGCCTTGCCCTCGTGGTTCCCGCGGCTGGATCAGATCTCTAGCGGCGATAAGTAGCAGCGCTGCGCTATTCGGCCGTCTTGTCGACGGGCCCGAAAAGCCCAAAAATTTGCATCAGCCACGGTTCGGTTCGTTGGAATCCAGGTTCGGTCTGCCCCGTTTTGGAGGACGACATGAGCACATCCAGGCGATCACACGGGTTAGTTGTTTCCGCAGTCTCCGCAGCACTCGCGGGCACGGCACTGGCGACACTTCTGACCGGCAGCATTGTCACCCTCGCGGATGCGAGCTCCACCCCTACGGACGTATCGCTACCCATCGCCGGGGGCGATGCGCCGATCTGCCAAACACCGCTGGCAACCGGTGTTCCGAGCATGATGTTCCGGCTTGCACAGACCGAGGTGCCACGCGCCGAGTTGAGCGCAGCCAGCTCCGCGCCGGCATTCGCCGATACCGAACCGCCGTTATGGACCGGCCTTGGGTCCATCAGCTTCAAGATCACGACTGCGAACGAGAGCGCGCAGGCTTATTTCGATCAGGGCCTGCGTCTCGCCTACGCCTTCAATCACGGCGAGGCGCAGCGCGCGTTCCGCAAGGCCCAGAAGCTCGATCCCGACTGCGCGATGTGCTTCTGGGGCGAGGCGTTGGTGCTCGGTCCCAACATCAATCTTCCGATGCAGGAGGATGCGGCCGCGCCCGCCTATGCTGCCGCGCAGAAAGCGAAAGCGCTTGCCGGCAAGGCAACCGCACGCGAGCAGGCGCTGATCGGCGCACTCGCTGCGCGCTATGGCGGCGATCCGAAGGCCCCCCGCGCGCCGTTCGACAAGGCCTACGCAACCGAAATGGAGAAGGTTGCGTCGCAGTTTCCCGACGACGACGAAATCACCACGCTCTATGCCGAAGCGGTCATGGATCTGAGCCCCTGGGATTACTGGAAGCCGGGCGGCCGCGAACCCAACCCGCAGAGTGTGCCGATTGTGCCGACACTCGAGCGCGTGCTCGCGCGCAATCCGAACCATGCCGGCGCGATCCACTTCTACATCCACGCCGTCGAAGCGTCAGACCAGCCCAAACGGGCCGAGCCCTACGCGGACCGTTTGCGCGGCGCGATCCCCGGTGCGGGCCATCTCGTGCACATGCCGAGCCACATCTACTACCGCGTTGGCCGCTACCTGGACGCACTGCAAGACAACAAGACGGCCGTCGGCGTCGATGAGAAATACCTGGCAGATTCCAGCGCCCCGATGGGCGTCTACCGGATGGGCTATTATCCGCACAACGTGCACTTCGTGATGGCGTCAGCGCAGATGGCCGGTGACGGCCAGACCGTGATCGCCGCTGCGGAGAAGCTGGGCAAGCTCATTCCAGACGAGGCCGCCCGCAACATTGCGATCGCGCAGCCGGTCAAGGCGGCGCCGTATTTCGCGCATGCGCAATTCAGCACACCCGAGAAGATCCTGGCGCTGCCCGATCCCGGCGACGCGATCCCTTATGTCAAGGCGATGTGGCTTTATGCGCGCGGCGTCGCGCTGGCGGCACGCGGCGACTACGCGGGCGCGACCAAGGCAGCCCGTGCGATCGAGACGTTGGAGCGCCATTCCGACTTCAAGCTGCTGAAGGCATCAAATGTCCCGGCACAGGAGGTGCTCCGCATCGCGCGCACCGTAGTCCTGGCGCGAGTGGCGCAAGCCAGGGGCGACAAACGCACCGCCATCGCGGAGTTCGAACGGGCCGCGGCACTGCAGGACGCACTGCCCTACACCGAGCCGCCATACTGGTATTACCCGATCCGGCAATCTCTCGCCGCGGCGCTGCTGCAGGCGGGCCGCTTCAATGAGGCGGAGCAACAATTTGAGCGCGCGCTCCGCCGGGCGCCGGCCAACGGCTGGTCGTACTACGGATTGGCAGAACTATATAAGTCACGCGGCAATGCCGCAGCAGCGCGCAAGGCCGAGGCTGTCCTCGCCAGAACCTGGATCGGCGATCGCAAGCTCTTGCAGATTTCAAATCTCTAGAGCGCTCACGCCTTGCCTGCCGGCGGCATCACGCCGCCGAGCACGAGCGTCAGTTCGGTCGCGATCTCGCGCACTATGCAACCGAGCACCGGCAACCGTTCGTCGGTGATCCGGCTGGTCAGGCCGGAAACCGAGATTCCGGCCAATGGTTCGCTGCAATCGTTGTAGATGACCGCGGCAACGCAACGCAGCCCCATGCGCGCCTCCTCATCATCGACGGCGTAGCCGCGCCGCCGCACCGTCTCGAGTTCCCTGAACAACTCGCCTGGCCGCACGATCGATTTTTCCGTCAGCCGCGGCATGCCCTGCCGGCAAATGATGGCGTTGACGTCGTCGTCGGAATAAGTGGCGAGCACCGCCTTGCCAACGCCGGAGGCCACCATCGCGACCCGCCCGCCAACCTTGGTCAGCGAGCGCATGATTTCGCGGCTTTCGATACGGGCCAGAACGATGATGGATTCGTCGTCGACGACCGCCAGGTTGGCGGTTTCACGGGTCTGGTCGCGCAATTTGCGCAAATACGGCATCGCTTGTGCCGTGAAATTGCGGCGGCGGGCGAATGTCGCGCCGACGGAAAAGCTCTGCGCGCCGACATGCCATTTCGATTCGGTGCGGTCGAACTGCACGAAGCGGCGCTTTTCCAAAGTCGCCAGCAGACGATGCACGGTCGATGTCGACAATCCCGTGCGCACGGCAAGGTCGCTGAGGCGATAACCCTCGTCGTCTTCGGCCAGCGTCTCGATGATGGAGAGCGCGCGATCGACGGATTGAACGCCGCCGTCCCGCGGCTCCGGCTCGGCGGGGCCGGCGGATTTGGGCTCAAGCGATTTGCGCCGGATCACGTTCGTCTTCACCGCAACCTGCTCCACGGAGAGGAGACCTGCTTGCCGCTCGATATTGCGCAGTCCGAAAAAATGCCGCCCCGGTTCGTCCGGAGCGGCATGGTCGTCACTTAGAGCAGGCCCGCGCCGCGCGCCCACTTGTACTTGGCGGCCAGCACCTCGACCGGCAGTTCGGTCGAGTAAGCATAGGCCGGGATGCCGTTCTGGTAGAGATATTCGGCGGCCTCCTCGACTTCGATGTCGCCGGCCAGCGAAGCGACGATCGGCTTCACGAAGCCCTTCGCTTCCATCTCCTTCTTCACCTCGACCATGTTGCGCGCGAACACCATCGGCGGCGTCACGATGGTGTGCCAGTAGCCGAGGATCAGCGAATGAATGCGCTCATCCGACAGGCCGAGCTTCACCGTGTTGACATAGGTGATCGGCGGTTCGCCGCCGGTGATGTCGACCGGGTTACCGGCCGCGCCGAACGGCGGGATGAACTTGCGGAACGCCGCGTCGAGATCCGGCGGCATCGCCATCAGCGACAGGCCGTTATCGACCACGGAGTCCGAGAGCAGCACGCCTGAACCGCCGGCACCGGTGATGATCAGTACATTCTCGCCCTTCGGCGTCGGCAGCACCGGAACGCCGCGGGCGAATTCGAGCAACTGGCGGAGCGAACGGGCGCGGATGACACCGGACTGCTTGAAGACGTCCTCATAGATCTTGTCGTTGCCGGCAAGCGCGCCGGTGTGCGAGCTCGCTGCCTTGGCGCCAGCCGAGGTGCGGCCAGCCTTGAGCACCACCACCGGCTTCTTCTTCGACACCCGCTTGGCGGCTTCCGCAAAGGCGCGGCCGTCCTTCAGGTCTTCGCAGTGCTGCGCGATCAGGTTTGTGTTCGGGTCCTGTTCGAAGAAGGCGAGCAGATCGTCCTCGTCGATATCCGACTTGTTGCCGAGACCGACGATGGCGGAGACGCCCATCTTGGCCGAGCGCGAGAAGCCGATGATCGCCATGCCGATGCCGCCCGACTGCGACGACAGCGCCGCATGGCCCTTGACGTCGTAGGCGGTACAGAAGGTCGCGCAGAGATTGGCGGGCGTATAATAGAAGCCGTAGATGTTCGGCCCCATCAGGCGGACATTATACTTCTTGCCGACCTCGACGATCTCGGCCTGCAATTCGGGATGGCCGGCTTCGGCAAAGCCCGACGGGATCAGCACCGCACCCGGGACTTTCTTCTCGCCGCATTCGGTGAGCGCTGCCGCGACAAATTTGGCAGGGATCGCGAACACCGCAACGTCGATCACGCCCGGCACGTCCTTGACGCTCTTGTAGGCCTTGTAGCCGAGGATGTCGGCCGCTTTGGGGTGGATCGGATAGATGTCGCCCTTGTAGCCGCCGTTGATGAGGTTCTTCATCACGGAGTTGCCGATCTTGCCGTCTTCGGCGGAAGCGCCGATCACAGCAACCGCCTTCGGCTGCATGATGCGGTTCATGGCGGCGACGATCTCTTCGGTCGGACGCGGCTTCTCGCGCGGCTTGTAGTCGAAGTCGACGACGATGCGCACGTCGGCGGCAATCGCGTCCTTCTTGGTGGCAAACACCGGGTTGAGGTCGAGCTCGACGATTTCGGGGAAATCGCTGACGAGCTGCGAGACCTTCACGATCACATCGGCGAGCGCCTCGCGGTTCACGGGATCGCCGCCGCGCACGCCTTGGAGCATCTCGTGGGCCTGGATGCCATCCAGCATCGAGAGCGCGTCGTCCCTGGTGGCCGGCGCGAGGCGGAAGGTGACGTCCTTCAGAACTTCGACGAGCACGCCGCCGAGGCCGAAGGCGACGAGTTTGCCGAAGGAGCCGTCGGTGATGGAACCGACGATGACTTCGGTGCCGCCGGCGAGCATCTGCTGGACCTGAATGCCCTCGATCTTGGCATCGGCTTTATATTTCTTGGCGTTCGCCAGAATGGTGTCATAGGCCTTCTGGGCGTCTTCGGCGGTCTTGACCCCCACCACCACGCCGCCGGCTTCGGTCTTGTGGAGGATGTCCGGGGAGACGATCTTCATCACCACCGGAAAGCCCATGGAGGATGCGATCTTGGCCGCGTCGGCCGCCGACTTGGCGACGCCCTCCTTTGGAACCGGGATTCCGTAGGCATCGCAGACCAGCTTGCCTTCGGGCGCCGTCAGACTCGTGCGTTTATCCGCCTTCACTGCATCCAGGACTTTGCGGACCGCATCTTTGGAATTCGACATTAGCTTCCTCCTTGACCTTATTCTTGGGCGCCCCGGCAAGACGTGCTGACCTCAGCATCATCAAGGGCCTGGCTTGGACTCAGTTTTCTCTTCATGTGATGGCAAACACTTGCGGACCCTGGCAGACCGCGGAAATGGTTCGGATGGCATTTGGTATGCCAGAACCGAACTTGTCAAGTCGCGGAAATGCTGAAAACAGGGGCAACTTGACATTCTGGCATGTGGTATGCCAAAAATTACCGAGTTGTGGTTCTTTATTCTTACGGTATGCCAAACGTTGAACCAATCCCAACCAAGGCAACATTGAGCATGGCTGACGCAGACATTGCCGTCGTCCGGATCGTGCCGGAGACGAGCTTCAAGAACAAGGCATATGAGGCGCTTAAAGAAGCCATCCTGAAGATGGACATTTACGCGACTCCGGAACCGGTGATGCTCGACGAGCGCGCCCTGTCCGAACGTCTCGGCGTCAGCCGCACCCCTATTCGCGAAGCAATCGCGATGCTGGAGCAGGACGGCTTCGTCAAAACCGTGCCACGCCGCGGCATCGTGGTCGTGCGCCGGACCAAGAGCGAGATCGTCGACATGATTCGCGCCTGGGCCGCGCTCGAGAGCATGGCCGCGCGGTTGATCACGACCACCGCGCGCAAGAAGGACATTTCCGCGCTGCGCGATTTCTTCAGGGATTTCGGCAAGGAACGCCCGCCCGAGCAGCACGTCGAGGAATATTCGAAAGCCAATATCGCGTTCCACCAGGCGTTGATCGCACTCAGCGAGTCGCCGGT